>Ga0207967_1000350_pt1 | contig 16833 bp, 16 predicted proteins | sample LakWasMet20_HOW5_2_FD_183866 | JGI IMG/M metagenome (GOLD analysis project Ga0207967, IMG submission 183866) | Freshwater sediment methanotrophic microbial communities from Lake Washington under simulated oxygen tension - Sediment Metagenome... | ecosystem: Environmental > Aquatic > Freshwater >...
TCAACGCAAAACCGGTTTCAAGTGCGATTCGTGAGTTCTTTGGCTCAAGCCAATTGTCACAGTTTATGGATCAGACTAACCCATTATCTGAAATTACGCACAAACGCCGTATTTCAGCATTGGGCCCTGGTGGTCTGACACGTGAGCGTGCAGGTTTCGAGGTGCGTGACGTTCACTCAACCCATTACGGCCGTGTATGTCCAATTGAAACACCAGAGGGTCCAAACATTGGTTTGATCAACTCATTGGCGCTATATGCACGTACAAATGATTATGGTTTCCTAGAGACACCATATCGCCGTGTTGAAGGTAACAAGGTTTCAGATACGATCGATTACCTCTCTGCGATTGAAGAGAGTCAGTACATGATCGCGCAGGCGAATACAGACCTTGATGCTAAAAACATGATGATCGATGACTTGATCTCATCACGTCATCACAATGAATTTACAATGACGCAGCCTGAGCGTGTCCAGTACATGGACGTGGCGCCAGGCCAGATTGTATCTGTAGCTGCTTCGCTGATTCCGTTCTTGGAACACGATGACGCGAACCGCGCGTTGATGGGTGCAAACATGCAGCGTCAGGCTGTACCATGTCTGCGTGCCGAGAAGCCTGTTGTTGGTACTGGTATTGAACGTACTGTAGCAGTCGACTCGGGCACTGTAGTGACAGCCCGTCGCGGTGGTGTTGTAGATTACGTTGATTCAGCACGTATCGTGATTCGTGTAAACGATGAAGAGGCAAAAGCCGGTGAGGTTGGTGTTGATATTTACAACCTGACTAAGTACACACGTTCTAACCAGAACACGAACATTAACCAGCGCCCATTGGTGCAGGTAGGTGACAAATTGGCTCGCGGTGACGTGATTGCTGATGGTGCATCAACTGACATGGGTGAATTGGCACTTGGCCAGAACATGCTGATCGGCTTTATGCCATGGAACGGTTATAACTACGAAGACTCTGTGTTGATCTCAGAGCGCGTAGTGGCTGATGACCGCTACACTTCAATCCATATTGAAGAGTTATCTGTAGTGGCTCGTGATACCAAGCTCGGTGCTGAAGAAATCACACAGGATATCTCTAATCTGAGCGAGCGTATGTTAGCGCGCCTGGATGAAGTGGGTATTATTCACATCGGTGCAGAAGTGGAAGCTGGCGACGTATTGGTTGGTAAAGTGACACCAAAAGGTGAAACACAGCTGACACCGGAAGAAAAACTGCTGCGTGCAATTTTTGGTGAAAAAGCATCTGACGTTAAAGATACATCATTGCGCGTGCCTTCAGGCATGAGCGGTACCGTGATTGACGTGCAGGTATTCACACGTGAAGGCATTGATCGTGATGCGCGTGCGCAGCAGATTATTGATGACCAGTTGGCGCACTACAAGAAAGATCTGGCTGATCAGATGCGTATTGTTGAAGATGACGCGTTCGGTCGTATCCGTCGCCTGATTGAAGGTAAAGTTGCTACCGGCGGTCCTAACAAGCTGAAAAAAGGCGAAGCATTGACTGCGGAGTACTTGGAAAGTGTTGGCCGTTACGACTGGTTTGACATTCGTCTTGCCGATGAAGAAACCGCTCGCCAGCTTGAACAGTTGAAAGACAGCCTGTCACAAGCGCGCATTGAGTTCGATAACCGTTACGAAGAGAAAAAACGTAAATTGACTCAAGGCGATGAATTGCCGCCAGGCGTTCAGAAAATGGTGAAAGTTTACCTTGCAGTAAAACGTCGTATTCAACCTGGTGACAAGATGGCTGGCCGTCACGGTAACAAGGGTGTGATTTCAAAAATCTGCCCGGTAGAAGATATGCCGCATATGGCTGACGGTACTCCTATGGACATCGTATTGAACCCGCTAGGCGTTCCTTCACGTATGAACATCGGTCAGATTCTTGAAGTGCATTTGGGCTGGGCTGCTAAAGGCTTGGGCCTGCGCATTGAGGAAATGCTGCGCCAGGAAGTTAAAGTTGCTGAAATTCGCAAGTTCCTTGAGAAAATCTACAACGACAGCACCGGTAAGAAAGAAGATATCAAGTCTTTCACTGATGTTGAGATTTTAGATTTGGCTCAGAACCTGACCAACGGCGTACCATTTGCAACGCCAGTGTTCGACGGTGCTGCTGAATCTGACATTAGAGAAATGCTGGATTTGGCATTCCCGGATGATGACGCTCGTACTAAACAATTGCAATTCCATGCAGGCAAAACACAGGTAACCTTGTTTGATGGCCGCACAGGTGATGCATTTGAGCGTCCAGTGACAGTGGGTTACATGCACTTCTTGAAACTGCATCACTTGGTTGATGACAAGATGCATGCTCGTTCTACAGGTCCTTACTCACTTGTTACGCAACAGCCATTGGGCGGTAAAGCACAATTCGGCGGTCAGCGTTTTGGTGAGATGGAGGTTTGGGCACTTGAGGCTTATGGTGCTTCATATACCTTGCAAGAGATGCTTACAGTTAAGTCAGATGACGTAACCGGGCGTACCAAAGTATATGAAAATATCGTCAAAGGCGAACACAAAATTGATGCAGGCATGCCTGAATCATTCAACGTGTTGGTGAAAGAAATCCGTTCACTCGCTATCGACATTGACCTAGACCGCAACTAATTCAGGAGAGAATTCACATGAAAGCTCTATTAGACTTATTTAAACAGGTAACGCAAGAAGAAGAATTTGATGCAATCAAGATTGCGTTAGCATCACCTGAAAAAATCCGTTCATGGTCATATGGCGAAGTGAAAAAGCCAGAAACCATTAACTACCGTACTTTCAAGCCTGAACGTGATGGCTTGTTCTGCGCAAAAATCTTTGGCCCGATCAAAGATTACGAGTGCTTGTGCGGCAAATACAAACGCCTTAAACATCGCGGCGTAATCTGCGAAAAGTGCGGCGTAGAAGTCACATTGTCAAAAGTACGCCGTGAACGTATGGGTCACATTGACCTGGCATCACCGGTTGCACACATCTGGTTCCTGAAATCATTACCAAGCCGTTTAGGTATGGTATTGGATATCGCCTTGCGTGACATCGAACGTGTACTTTACTTTGAAGCATTCATTGTGGTTGACCCAGGCATGACACCGCTGACACGCGGCCAGTTGTTGACTGAAGATGACTACTTGGCAAAAGTAGAAGAGTACGGTGATGAATTCAATGCGGTGATGGGTGCTGAAGCGGTTCGTGAACTGTTGCGCACAATGGACATCGAGCGTGAAATCACTAACTTGCGTCAAGAGTTGGGCGCTACCGGTTCCGAAGCCAAGATCAAGAAAATTGCCAAACGCTTGAAAGTGCTGGAAGCATTCCAGAAATCTGGCATCAAGCCAGAGTGGATGATTCTTGAAATCCTGCCGGTATTGCCACCGGAATTGCGTCCATTGGTACCATTGGATGGCGGCCGTTTTGCAACTTCAGATCTGAACGACTTGTATCGCCGTGTAATCAACCGTAACAATCGTTTAAAACGTTTGCTGGAGTTGAAAGCACCGGAAATTATCGTACGTAACGAAAAACGTATGCTGCAGGAAGCTGTAGACTCATTGCTGGACAATGGTCGTCGCGGTAAGGTAATGACAGGCGCGAACAAGCGTCCGTTGAAATCACTAGCAGACATGATTAAAGGTAAGGGCGGTCGTTTCCGTCAGAACTTGCTTGGTAAGCGCGTGGACTACTCAGGTCGTTCAGTGATCGTGGTTGGCCCGCAATTGAAACTGCATCAGTGCGGTTTGCCTAAGAAAATGGCTTTGGAATTATTCAAGCCATTCATCTTCCACAAGCTGGAAGTATTGGGTTTAGCGACTACCATTAAAGCTGCGAAGAAAAAAGTAGAAGAAGAAGGACCAGAAGTATGGGATATCCTCGAGGACGTGATCCGCGAGCATCCGGTACTGCTGAACCGTGCGCCTACATTGCACCGTTTAGGTATTCAAGCGTTCGAGCCTATCCTGATTGAAGGTAAAGCGATCCAGTTGCATCCGCTGGTTTGTGCGGCATTCAACGCCGACTTTGACGGTGACCAGATGGCGGTTCACGTTCCATTGAGCCTTGAGGCGCAAATGGAAGCACGTACCTTGATGCTTGCATCAAACAACGTGCTGTCTCCAGCTAACGGTGAGCCAATTATCGTTCCATCACAGGATATCGTGTTGGGTCTGTACTACATGACGCGTGAAAAAGTGAATGCACGCGGCACAGGTATGCGTTTTGCAGACGTGAAAGAGGTTCAGCGTGCATTCGACCAGAACCTGATTGATTTGCACGCAAAAATCACCGTGCGTATTCAAGAGTTCGATGTTGACCTGAATGGCGTTAAAAACGAGAAAATCACACGTTATGAAACAACGGTTGGCCGTGCGCTGCTGTCACATATCCTGCCAGCCGGCTTGCCGTTCAGCACTATTGACAAGGCTCTGAAAAAGAAAGAAATTTCAAGGCTGATCAATACCAGCTTCCGTAAGGTCGGTATCCGTGAAACCGTAATCTTTGCAGATAAGCTGATGTATACCGGTTACTCATACGCAACCAAAGCGGGTATTTCTATCAGTATTAACGATATGTTAGTACCTACAGAAAAAGAGCAGCTGATTGCCGCTGCCGACGCTGAAGTGAAAGAGATTGAAGACCAGTACGTTTCAGGCTTGGTGACACAAGGTGAGCGTTACAACAAGGTGGTGGATATCTGGGGTCGTGCCGGTGATAAAGTTGCCGATGCGATGATGAAGCAGTTGCGTGAAGAAGACGTGCTGGATGCTGACGGTAACCAGATTAAGGATGCAGCCGGTAAGGTATTGCGTCAAGAGTCATTCAACGCTATTTACATGATGGCCGACTCAGGTGCGCGTGGTTCCGCTGCTCAGGTACGTCAGCTGGCCGGTATGCGTGGCCTGATGGCTAAACCGGATGGTTCCATTATTGAAACGCCGATTAAGGCTAACTTCCGTGATGGCTTGAACGTGTTGCAATACTTTATTTCAACCCACGGTGCGCGTAAGGGTCTTGCCGATACTGCGTTGAAAACTGCGAACTCAGGTTACCTGACACGTCGTCTGGTTGACGTTACACAAGACTTGGTAGTGACTGAGCATGATTGCGGCACTACAGATGGTTTGGTAACTAAAGCGCTGGTTAAAGGCGGTGAAGTGATTGAGCCGTTGCATGACCGTATCCTGGGCCGTACAGCCGCTCTGGATGTGATCAATCCTGAAACACAGGAAGTGATCTATCCAGCCGGTACATTGCTCACGGAAGATGAAGTCGAGCATCTTGATGCCTTAGGTATTGATGAAGTGAAAGTGCGTACAGCGCTGACATGTGACACACGCTACGGTATTTGTGCCAAATGTTACGGTCGTGACCTGGGCCGCGGCAAACTCATCAGTATGGGTGAAGCTGTCGGTGTGATTGCTGCGCAGTCAATCGGCGAGCCAGGTACACAGCTGACGATGCGTACGTTCCACATTGGTGGTGCGGTATCGCGTGCGGCTTCAGTATCTCAAGTTGAAAGCAAGTCAAACGGTGTGTTGAACTTTACTTCAACGATGCGTTATGTAACGAATGCGCGTAATGAACAAGTGGTCATTTCACGTAACGGCGAAGTTGTCATTGCTGATGAAAATGGCCGCGAGCGTGAGCGTCATAAAGTGCCATACGGTGCGACACTGCAAATTACTGACGGCAAGGCAATTAAAGCTGGCCAGGCAATTGCAACATGGGATCCGCATACACGCCCGATTATTACCGAGTACGCAGGTTTCGTTAAATTCGAAAACGTTGAAGAAGGTATTACTGTTGCCAAGCAGATCGATGATGTAACTGGTTTATCATCACTGGTGGTGATTGATCCTAAACAACGTGCCGGCCAGACTAAAGGTTTGCGTCCGCAAGTTAAATTGCTGGATGCTAATGGCGTCGAAGTCAAGCTTGCAGGCGGTGATCAGTCAGTAAACGTAACGTTCCAAATCGGTTGTATTATTAACGTGAAAGATGGCCAGGAAGTGGGTGTGGGTGAAGTATTGGCTCGCGTACCGCAAGAATCATCTAAAACACGTGATATTACCGGTGGTCTGCCACGTGTAGCTGAGCTGTTTGAAGCGCGTTCACCTAAAGATGCCGGTATGCTGGCTGAAGTGACCGGTACTGTGTCATTCGGTAAAGATACCAAAGGTAAACAGCGTCTGGTAATCACTGATTTGGACGGTATTTCTAACGAGTACCTGATCCCTAAAGATAAACACGTGACAGCGCATGACGGTCAAGTGGTAACTAAGGGTGAGACGATTGTTGACGGCCCGGCTGATCCGCAAGACATTTTACGTTTGCAAGGTCGCGAAGCTTTAGCGCGTTACATTATTGACGAAGTGCAAGACGTGTACCGTTTACAAGGCGTTAAGATCAATGACAAACATATTGAAGTGATTGTGCGTCAAATGCTGCGTCGCGTTCGCGTGACTGATGCCGGTGACACAAGCTTCATCCTGGGTGAACAGGTTGAGCGTGCTGATCTGCTGGCAGAAAATGAAAGAGTCATTGCGCAAGACCTGCGTCCTGCACAATTTGAATATGTATTGCTTGGTATTACTAAAGCGTCATTATCAACAGACTCATTTATTTCAGCGGCGTCATTCCAGGAAACAACGCGTGTACTGACAGAAGCAGCTATCTTAGGTAAACGTGATGAATTACGTGGTCTGAAAGAAAACGTAATTGTTGGTCGCTTGATTCCGGCCGGTACTGGCCTGGCATACCACGAAGCGCGCAAGCGTGCAGCGGTTGCCGGCGGTGTTCCAGCTAAGGAAGCAGTAGCGTCAGTGGTTGCAGATGCTGAAATTATTGCAGAAGAAGTAGTAACAGAAGTAAGTGGTGAAACAGACGCAGAATAAAATCAGATAATTTAAGCCTTGACAATAAAAGTCAGGCTAAATAGAATGCTGAGTTTTTCAGGATGGTGTTATTGTGTATAACGCCATCCTAGTCTATTTATAGATTTTGAAATAAATTAATTTTAGAGAACAACATTAGAGGTTACAGGCAATGCCAACCATCAATCAGTTAGTACGTAAACCACGCGTTAAAGTGGTCACCAAGAGCAAAGTGCCAGCACTTGAAGCTTGTCCACAAAAACGTGGTGTTTGCACTCGTGTTTACACTACTACACCTAAAAAGCCTAACTCAGCTTTGCGTAAAGTTGCAAAAGTACGCCTGACAAACGGCTATGAAGTGATCAGCTACATCGGCGGTGAAGGTCATAACTTGCAAGAGCATAGCGTGGTTTTACTGCGCGGTGGTCGTGTAAAAGACTTACCAGGTGTGCGTTACCACATGGTGCGCGGTAGTTTGGATACTGCAGGTGTTAAAGATCGTAAACAATCACGTTCTAAATACGGTGCTAAGCGTCCTAAAGAAGCTAAAGCTAAGTAATTTGAACACAATCGAGCCGTTATCGGTTCAGTTTTAATAATGTGCGGCTAACCAAAAGCCTTGCTGGAGCAGTTGCTAGCAAAACATAAAAGAGAATAGAGAAGATTATGCCAAGACGTAGAGAAGTCCCCAAACGCAACATTCTACCGGATCCAAAATTCGGTAGCCAAGAAGTATCAAAATTTGTAAACGTACTGATGACAGGCGGCAAAAAATCTGTTGCTGAGCGTATTTTGTACGGTGCTTTTGACCAGGTAACCAGCAAGACTAGTAAAGATGCGCTGGAAGTGTTTACACTCGCGCTTACAAACTTGCGTCCATTGGTTGAAGTTAAGAGCCGCCGTGTTGGTGGTGCTAACTACCAAGTGCCAGTCGAAGTTCGTCCAAGCCGTCGTAGTGCTTTGGCAATGCGTTGGTTGCGTGATGCAGCGCGTAAGCGTGGTGAGAAATCAATGGGCTTGCGTTTAGCAGCTGAGTTGATTGAAGCTTCAGAAGGTCGTGGTTCAGCGATGAAGAAACGTGAAGAAGTTCATCGTATGGCAGAAGCAAACAAAGCGTTCTCACACTTCAGGTTTTAATTGATGAAATGTACCTTTTTTGTAAAAAGGTACATTTGTTTTTAGTGAGTTGTTCTTTAAGAATTTTAAGCAATAATATTTAAGCAAAGGTAATAACCGTGGCTCGTCAAACCCCTATTAATCGCTATCGTAATATTGGTATTTCTGCGCACATTGATGCAGGTAAAACAACTACGACTGAGCGTATTCTTTTCTACACAGGCGTTAACCATAAGATCGGTGAAGTGCATGATGGCGCTGCTACCATGGACTGGATGGAACAGGAGCAAGAGCGCGGCATTACTATTACTTCTGCAGCTACTACCTGTTTCTGGAAAGGTATGGCTGGCCAGTATGAGCAGCATCGTTTTAATATTATTGATACCCCGGGCCACGTTGACTTCACTATTGAAGTGGAGCGTTCAATGCGTGTTCTGGATGGTGCTTGTATGGTTTACTGTGCAGTGGGTGGTGTTCAGCCTCAGTCAGAAACTGTATGGCGTCAAGCAACAAAATACAAAGTGCCGCGTCTGGCATTTGTAAACAAGATGGACCGTTCCGGTGCCGACTTCTATAAAGTGGTTGATCAGATGCGTAACCGCCTGAAAGCCAACCCGGTTCCTATCGTTATTCCTATTGGCCGTGAAGATACCTTCACTGGTGTGGTTGATCTTATCAAGATGAAAGCCATCAACTGGGATGAAGCTTCGCAAGGTATGAAGTTTGAGTACAGCGAGATTCCTGCTGATTTGCTTGAGTTGGCTAACAAGTGGCGTGAAAATATGGTTGAAGCTGCTGCTGAAGCTAGTGAAGACTTGATGAACAAGTACCTTGAAGAAGGTGACTTGTCTGAAGACGACATCATTCTTGGTATCCGTACGCGTACTATCGCAACTGAAATTCAACCAATGCTGTGCGGTACTGCATTTAAGAATAAGGGCGTGCAGCGTATGTTGGATGCTGTAATTGACTTCTTGCCATCGCCAGTGGATATTCCTGATATCGAAGGTGAAGATGAGGATGGTGAGCGTGTCACCCGTAAAGCATCTGATACTGAAGGTTTGTCAGCTTTGGCATTTAAATTGATGACCGATCCGTTTGTAGGTCAGTTGACATTTATCCGTGTTTACTCAGGTGTGCTGAAAAAAGGCGACACTGTATACAACTCCGTAAAAGGCCGTAAAGAGCGTATTGGCCGTATCGTGCAAATGCATGCAAATACACGTCAGGAAGTGGATGAGGTTGTAGCGGGCGATATCGCGGCAGCTATCGGCTTGAAAGATGTGACTACCGGTGAGTCATTATGTGCGGTTGATAAACCGATCATTCTTGAGCGCATGGTGTTCCCTGAGCCGGTGATTCACGTGGCAGTTGAGCCAAAAACCAAAGCTGACCAGGAAAAAATGGGTATTGCGTTGGGTCGTCTGGCTCAAGAAGATCCTTCATTCCGCGTGCGTTCAGATGAAGAGTCTGGCCAGACCATTATTTCAGGTATGGGTGAGTTGCACTTGGATATTATTGTTGACCGTATGCGTCGTGAGTTTAACGTAGAGGCTAGCGTAGGCGCTCCTCAAGTTGCTTACCGTGAAGCGATCAAGAAAAAAGTTGAAGTTGAAGGTAAGTTCGTTAAGCAATCTGGTGGTAAAGGTCAGTACGGTCACGTATGGCTGATCATGGAGCCGAATGAAGCTGGTAAAGGTTTTGAATTCGTTGATCAAATTAAAGGTGGTACAGTTCCTCGCGAATTTATCCCTGCGGTTGAAAAAGGTCTGCGCGAAACGATTCCTTCAGGCATTTTGGCGGGCTTCCCGGTGGTTGACGTAAAGGTTACCTTGTTTGACGGTTCATACCATGACGTTGACTCTAACGAGAACGCGTTTAAGATGGCTGCTTCTATCGGCTTTAAAGACGGTATGCGTAAAGCTGATCCAGTACTGCTTGAGCCTATCATGGCTGTTGAAATCGAAACGCCTGAAGACTACATGGGTGATGTGATGGGCGATTTGTCATCACGTCGCGGCATGATTCAAGGTATGGAAGACACGGCTGGCGGCGGTAAGGCGATTCGTGCTGAAGTGCCATTGTCAGAAATGTTTGGTTACGCAACTACTGTGCGCTCATTGTCACAGGGTCGTGCTAGCTACAGCATGGAGTTCAAGCACTATGCTGAAGCGCCAAGAAATGTGGCTGAAGCCATCATGAACAAGAAATAGTTCATTACTAATTAGTTTTTAAAGTTTAAATAAAAGGAAATAATCATGGCAAAAGGTAAATTCGAACGGACCAAGCCGCACGTAAACGTAGGCACGATTGGCCACGTTGACCACGGTAACACAACATTGACAGCGGCGATCACCACTGTACTGACAAAGAAATTCGGCGGCGAAGCGAAAGCCTACGACCAAATTGACGCGGCACCAGAAGAAAAAGCACGCGGCATTACCATCAACACAGCCCACGTTGAGTACGAGACTGCAACACGTCACTACGCACACGTTGACTGCCCAGGCCACGCCGACTATGTAAAAAACATGATTACCGGCGCAGCGCAAATGGACGGCGCAATCCTGGTATGTTCAGCAGCTGACGGCCCAATGCCGCAAACACGTGAACACATCCTGCTGGCACGTCAAGTTGGCGTACCATACATCATCGTATACCTGAACAAAGCAGACTTGGTTGACGATCCTGAGTTGCTGGAACTGGTTGAAATGGAAGTACGTGACCTGTTGAACAAATACGACTTCCCAGGCGATGACACACCAATCATCACTGGCTCAGCACGTGCTGCGCTGGAAGGCGACCAATCAGAAATCGGCGAACCATCAATCTTCCGTCTGGCTGAAGCATTAGACAGCTACATCCCATTGCCAGAACGCGCAATCGACGGCACATTCCTGATGCCAGTAGAAGACGTATTCTCAATCTCAGGCCGTGGTACTGTTGTAACTGGCCGTATCGAGCGTGGTATCGTTAAAGTCGGCGACGAAATCGAAATCGTTGGTATCAAAGACACACTGAAAACCACCTGTACTGGCGTTGAAATGTTCCGCAAACTGCTGGACCAAGGTCAAGCAGGCGACAACGTAGGCGTATTGCTGCGTGGTACAAAACGTGAAGAAGTTGAACGTGGTCAAGTGTTGGCAAAAGCTGGCTCAATCAAACCGCACACCAAATTCACGGCAGAAATCTACGTGTTGGGTAAAGACGAAGGTGGTCGTCACACACCATTCTTCCAAGGCTACCGTCCACAATTCTACTTCCGTACGACTGACGTAACTGGCGCAGTTGAATTGCCAGAAGGTACAGAAATGGTAATGCCAGGTGACAACGTATCAATCACCGTAACCCTGATTGCCCCAATCGCGATGGAAGAAGGCTTACGCTTCGCTATCCGTGAAGGTGGCCGTACAGTTGGTGCTGGTGTTGTAGCGAAAATCATCGAGTAATTTTTGTAGTTAAATCAAGCGGCAGGGTGAACTCTGCCGCTTCGCTCTTTTGAAAGGCAGTAAAATGACAAACCAAAAAATCCGTATTCGTCTTAAAGCATTTGATTATCGTTTGATCGATCAATCAGCTCAGGAAATCGTAGAAACTGCCAAACGTACTGGCGCTGTTGTTAAAGGTCCAGTGCCATTGCCAACACGTATCGAACGTTTTGATATTCTGCGTTCACCACACGTTAATAAAACATCACGTGATCAGTTCGAGATTCGTACTCACCAACGTTTGATGGACATTGTTGATCCTACAGATAAAACAGTTGATGCATTGATGAAGTTAGATTTGCCAGCTGGTGTTGATGTAGAAATCAAGCTGTAAATAGTTAAGCAGTAAAATATAGTTGTAAAAAAAACGGGGGTTCGGTATAATCCGCCCTCTTTCACAGAAGTCGGTCAATTGTAATCGGCTTTTTAACTAAAATATAAGGAAACGATCATGAGCTTAGGGCTTATTGGTCGCAAAGTGGGTATGACCCGCGTATTTACCGAGGATGGCGCAAGCATCCCGGTAACTGTGCTGGAAGTTGTACCTAACCGCGTGACACAGATCAAGACGACCGCAAGCGATGGCTATACTGGCCTTCAAGTAGCTTACGGTACACGTCGTGCTAGCCGTGTAAACAAAGCTTTGGCTGGGCATTATGCCAAGTCAGGTTCTGCTGCAGGTGCTGGTATTCATGAATTCTCAGTCGGTGACGACGTTTTAGCTAATTACACGCCTGGTGCAAATATCACTGTTGATATTTTCGAGGTTGGTCAAAAGGTTGACGTTACAGGCACTTCATTAGGTAAAGGCTTTGCTGGCGCGATCAAGCGTCACCACTTTAAGTCTAACCGTGCTTCTCATGGTAACTCACGTTCACATAACGTACCTGGTTCTATCGGTATGGCGCAGGATCCTGGTCGCGTATTCCCAGGTAAGCGCATGCCTGGCCATTTGGGTGCTGTTAAAGTAACGACTCAAAACCTTGAGGTTGTTCGTGTTGATGTTGAACGCAATCTGATATTAATTAAAGGTGCAATCCCTGGTTCTAAAGGCGGCGACGTTGTTGTGCGTCCAGCCATTAAAGCTAAAGCTACCAAGGCACAGGGAGGTTCTAAATAATGGAACTTAAACTAATAGATAAAAACGGTAAAGCCGCGAAAAAAGGCGTAACTGTATCTGAAGGTACATTTGGACGTGAGTTCAATGAGGCTTTGGTGCATCAGGTTGTTGTCGCTTACATGGCAAACGCCCGTACTGCTACACGCGCTCAAAAAGGCCGTGACACTGTTGCGCATACCACGCATAAACCATACGCTCAAAAAGGTACTGGTAATGCACGTTCAGGTATGAGTTCAAGTCCGATCTGGCGTGGAGGTGGTCGTGCATTCCCTAACTCACCTAACGAGAACTTTAGCCATAAAGTAAACCGTAAAGCTTACCGTGCTGGTATGCAGACTATTTTGTCTGAGTTAGTGCGTCAAGACCGTTTGAGCGTAGTTGAAGAGTTCAATGTTGAAACTCCTAAAACTAAAGCTTTGGCAGAAAAAATTAAGGGTTTCGGTTATACCGGTGGTGTTTTAGTGTTAACTGACGGCTTCGACGAAAACCTGTACTTATCTTCACGCAACCTCACTGATGTGATGGTGGTTGAAGCGCAATTCGCTGATCCTGTTAGCCTGGTGCGTTTCCCTAATGTAGTAGCTACTGCTGCTGCAGTGAAGAAACTTGAGGAGATCTTAGCATGATGAGCGCTATCACTAAAACTCAAGATCGTTTGCTGCAAGTTATTTTAGCTCCGCAAATCACTGAAAAAGCAACTTACATTGCTGACAAACATCAGCAGATCGCATTTAAAGTGCGTACTGATGCTACTAAACCTGAAATCAAGGCTGCTGTTGAGCTTGTTTTTAAAGTTGAAGTGGACAAAGTTGCTGTGATTAATGTTGGCGGCAAAGTAAAGCGCGCAGGCAAACGCATGGGTAAACGTAACGACTGGAAGAAAGCTTATGTAAGCTTGAAACCAGGTCAAGAAATTAACTTCGCAGCGGGCGAATAAGGAGAGAAGATATGGCATTAGTTAAAGTCAAACCAACTTCCCCCGGTCGTCGTGGCGTACTTAAGGTGGTAACGCCTGATTTGTACAAAGGTAAACCACACGCACCGCTGTTGGAAAGTCAAAGTAAAAACGCTGGCCGTAATAATAACGGTCGCATTACAACACGTCACCAAGGTGGCGGTCATAAGCAACATTATCGCTTGATCGATTTCCGTCGTAATAAAGATGGTATTCCAGCAAAAGTTGAGCATATCGAGTATGACCCAAACCGTACAGCGCACATTGCATTGCTTTGTTATGCTGATGGTGAGCGTCGTTACATCATTGCACCACGTGGCGTAGCTGCTGGTACGCAATTGATCAGTGGTTCTGATGCACCTATCAGAGTTGGTAACGCATTGCCGTTACGTAACATCCCTGTAGGTAGCACAATCCATTGCATCGAGTTGCAGCCTGGTAAAGGTGCGCAGTTGGCTCGTTCAGCTGGCACTTCAGTACAGTTGCTGGCTCGCGAAGGTAGTTATGCGCAATTGCGTTTACGTTCAGGTGAAGTTCGCCGCGTACACGTTGACTGCAAGGCAACTCTGGGTGAAGTAGGTAATGAAGAGCATTCACTGCGTTCTATCGGTAAAGCTGGTGCGATGCGCTGGCGCGGTGTTCGTCCAACCGTTCGCGGTGTGGTGATGAACCCGGTTGATCACCCACACGGTGGTGGTGAAGGTAGAACTGCTGCGGGTATGAATCCAGTTAGCCCATGGGGTGTTAAAACTAAGGGTTATCGTACACGTAGTAGCAAGCGTACAGATAATATGCGTATTAGTCGTCGTCCGAGAGGCGTAAGGTAATCATATGGCACGTTCACTAAAAAAAGGTCCATTTATTGATGGTCATTTGGCTAAAAAAGTAGAAGTCGCTGCTGCTTCACGCGACCGTAAACCAATTAAGACTTGGTCACGTCGTTCTACAATTTTCCCAGATTTTATTGGTCTTACTATTGCAATTCATAATGGTAAGCAACACGTACCTGTGTTGATTTCTGAAAACATGGTTGGTCACAAGCTTGGCGAATTTGCGTTAACACGTACATTCAAAGGCCATGCAGCCGACAAGAAAGCTAAGAAGTAGGAGCTGATGATGCAAGTATCTGCAATATTAAAAGGTGTACATCTCTCTCCTCAAAAGGCTAGATTGGTGGCAGACCTCGTACGCGGCAAAAAAGTTGATCACGCACTTAACATCTTGAACTTCACACCTAAAAAAGGTGCTGAGATCATCAAGAAAGTCGTTGAGTCTGCAATCGCTAATGCTGAACACAACAATGGGGCTGATATTGACGAATTGAAGGTTACTTCAATCTATGTTGATAAAGGCATTGTGCTGAAACGTATCCGTCCACGTGCAAAAGGTCGCGCTGGCCGTATTACTAAACCAACCTGTCACATTCATGTGACTGTCGGTAACTAAAGGATAATCATGGGTCAGAAAATTCATCCAATTGGTTTCCGTCTGAGTGTTCAAAAGAACTGGGCCTCACGTTGGTATGCCAATAGTAAAAATTTCCCTGCGATGTTGCAAAGCGACATTAAAGTGCGCGAGTTTCTTAATAAGAAATTAGCAAGTGCTGCAGTGAGCCGTATTTTGATCGAGCGTCCTGCTAAGAACGCAAAAATCACAATCTACAGCGCACGTCCAGGTGTAGTGATTGGTAAAAAAGGCGAAGACATCGAGTCATTGCGTGCTTCTCTTCAAGGTTTGATGGGCGTTCCAGTTCATCTGAACATTGAAGAAGTGCGTAAGCCTGAGCTTGATGCAACGTTGATTGCACAATCAATCGCTCAACAGCTTGAAAAACGTGTGATGTTCCGCCGTGCCATGAAACGCGCTATGCAAAATGCAATGCGTTTAGGTGCTCAAGGTATCAAAATCATGAGTTCAGGCCGTTTGAATGGTATCGAGATCGCACGTACCGAATGGTACCGTGAAGGCCGTGTGCCACTCCATACATTGCGTGCTGATATTGACTACGGTGTAGCTGAAGCTTCAACTACCTACGGTATCATCGGCATTAAAGTATGGGTATTCAAAGGTGAGATATTTGCAGGTAATGCACAAGCGGCGGTTGCTGCTGTTGCACCAGCTGCTGAACCTGAAAAAAGAGTAAGAAAGGCGAGGGCTAAAGATGCTACAACCGTCTAGACAAAAATACCGTAAGATGCAAAAAGGCCGTAATAAAGGCATTGCAACTACGGGTAATAAAGTAAGCTTTGGTGACTTTGGCTTGAAAGCAATTGGTCGCGGTCGTTTGACTGCGCGTCAAATTGAAGCTGCGCGTCGTGTTATGACTCGTCACATTAAACGTGGTGGTCGTGTATGGATCCGTATTTTCCCAGACCAGCCAATTTCTAAAAAACCTGCTGAAGTTCGTATGGGTAACGGTAAAGGTAGTACCGAGTACTACGTAGCCCAAATCCAGCCAGGTAAAATGTTGTACGAGATGGATGGTGTAAGTGAAGAGCTTGCACGTGAAGCGTTCCGTTTGGCTGCTGCTAAGTTGCCAATCGAAACAACATTCATGACTCGCCAACTTGGTAGTTAAGGAAAGGTGAGCTAAATATGAAAGCAACCGATTTAAGAGCAAAAAGCGTTGATGAGTTAAATGCTGAGTTGATTGAATTGCGCCGTGCGCAATTCTCACTGCGTATGCAATTGGCTACTCAACAATTAAATAAAGTAGATCAGCTAGGTAAAGTACGCAAAGATGTAGCGCGTGTTAAGACTGTATTGGCTGAGAAAGCAAAGCAGGCATAATATGACCGAAACAACAAAAGTAGTGCGTAGTCTTACTGGTCGTGTAGTTAGCGACAAGATGGACAAAACTGTTACTGTTTTAGTTGAGCGTAAAGTGAAGCATCCTTTGATTGGTAAAGTGGTTCGCCAATCTAAGAAGTTTCATGCGCACGATGAAACAAATAGCTGTAAAGAAGGTGATTTGGTGACTATCGTTGAAAGTCGTCCATTATCAAAAACAAAAACTTGGGTAGTTAAACAAGCCTAAGTTGTACATTGCGCAATTACTGTCAAAAGTAATTGCGCATTTAGTATTAGCTGTATATAATGTTTTGTTTTTCGGCGAGCGACTTATATAAGTCATAAAGCTCTCGCCCCAATACTGACCGTGGTCTGTCGGCCTAAATAGTTTTTAACTATAAATGGCCGGTGTTGGTTTTTACGGATTAAGTTGGAGATTATTCTCATGATTCAAATGCAATCAAGGCTTGAAGTTGCCGACAATACTGGTGCC
>Ga0207967_1000351_pt1 | contig 16809 bp, 14 predicted proteins | sample LakWasMet20_HOW5_2_FD_183866 | JGI IMG/M metagenome (GOLD analysis project Ga0207967, IMG submission 183866) | Freshwater sediment methanotrophic microbial communities from Lake Washington under simulated oxygen tension - Sediment Metagenome... | ecosystem: Environmental > Aquatic > Freshwater >...
AGCGTGTTGAAGCAAGCAAAATTCTTAAAGGCCCAGCAATCAAAGTTGAGTCTGACAAGAAAGCAATTATTGAAGCGATTAAGAATGCTTTATATTGCTCTAAAATTTGTGCATACGCACAAGGTTTCCAATTGATCGACAAAGCACAAGTGGCTTACAACTGGAAATTGAACTTCGGTGAAATTGCTCAAATCTGGCGCGGTGGTTGTATTATTCGTGCACGTTTCTTGCAAAAAATCACTGATGCTTATGCATTGAACTCACGTTTGAAAAACTTGATGTTAGACCCATACTTCACGCACGCGATGAACGAAGGTCAAGCAGGCTGGCGTAAAGTGATTGCTTTGGCAGTCACCAACGGTATTCCAGCACAAGGTTTTGCTGCAGCGATGGCTTATTACGATGGCTACCGCAGTGCTGATCTACCGGCAAACTTGTTGCAAGGTCAACGTGACTACTTCGGCGCACATACCTATGAGCGTAAAGATGAGCCACGTGGTCAGTTCTACCACTTGGATTGGCCTGAAGCTAGCCGTCCACAGTTAGAAGTGTAATATTTAAGTAGTCGATTTGAATAATAAAAAACCCGCTGATGGCGGGTTTTTTATTACCTGAACGCTATAATGCTGGAGGTTCCTTTCTTCTACAGCAATTATAAGCAGTGTGTATAGGCGCTAGGAAGCCGTTGATTGTAAGTTGCGGACTGTTATAGCTATCCCACTAAACAATCTCACTACCACCTAGTCATTCCGTGCTTGACACGGAATCCAGTGACTTAAAGACTCTGGATTCCGACTTTCGCCGGTATGACAATTTGTGAGATCGGACACAGCATCGGATTATTTGGTGGGATAGCTATAATGATTAGCAGAACTAATAAGAAAATAAGTTAAGTGCCAGTGTTTACTGGGCTGATATATAGAAAAATAAGGCTAGAAATTATCTATGGATTTACAAAGCATCATTGATCTCTTTTTGCATTTGGATAAGCATTTGGCGGCGGTGACAGCCGCTTGGGGGCTATGGATTTACGCACTGCTGTTTCTTATTATTTTTATAGAAACTGGCCTAGTGGCCATGCCTTTTTTACCTGGGGATTCTTTATTGTTTGTGGCGGGTGCCATCGCTGCGGTGGGTGGCATGAGTTTGCCTGCCTTAATGACATTACTGTCAATCGCAGCCATTGCTGGCGATGCGTTGAATTATTCAATTGGCAAGTGGACAGGCAACAAGGTTTTTGCTTGGGAAAATTCCCGATGGTTTAATAAAGATGCTTTTAATAAGGCGCATGCATTCTATGAGGAGTATGGGCCGATTACGATAGTGGTGGGACGGTTTTTGCCGTTTATCCGTACTTTTACCCCATTTGTAGCAGGCGTAGCGCAAATGACCTATCCGAAATTTGCTTTTTATAATGTGATTGGTGGTTTGATTTGGGTGTGTGGCTTAACCGGTATCGGCTTTTTGGTGGGGAATCACCCGTGGGTGAAAGCGAACTTCTCTTTAGTGGCGCTGGCGCTAATTGTTATTCCTAGCTTGCCTGCGGTTTGGGTGTTTCTCAAGCACATGTTGCAACCACGTGCTTGAGATGGGTGTTGCTTTATTTCTCTATACCTAATTTTCTAAAACTTATTTTCTACAGCTTATTTTTCTACAAAGGCACGCTCAATCACGTAGTCGCCTGGTTGACCTACGCGTGGTGAAACAACAAAGCCTCTTGAATCTAAAAGCTCTTCGGTGTCTTTTAACATTTGTGGACTACCGCAGATCATGGCTCTATCATTTGCTGGATCAAGTGGTGGCAATCCGATATCTTCAAATAACTTGCCTGAGTTAATCAAGTCAGTTAAGCGGCCTTGGTTACGGAATGGCTCTCGTGTCACGGTTGGGTAGTAAATCAGTTTGTTGCGAACTTCCTCACCAAAGAACTCATTGTTTGGTAGTTCTTTTTCGATAAAGTCAGCATAGGCAAGCTCGTTTACATTGCGCACACCGTGTATTAATACGACTTTTTCATAGTGGTCATATACTTCGATGTCTTGAATTAGGCTGATGAACGGTGCTAGACCGGTACCAGTAGAAAGCAGGTACAAGTTTTTGGCTGGTTTTAAATCGTGAATCACTAAGGTGCCAGTTGGTTTTTTGCTGACCAATAAATCATCACCCACTTTTAGATGCTGCAATCTTGATGTGAGCGGGCCATTCGGTACGATGATGCTAAAGAACTCTAAATGCTCTTCATAGTTAGGGCTGGCAATACTGTATGCGCGGGTAAGCGGGCGGCCATCTACCTCTAGCCCGATCATCACAAACTGGCCATTTTCAAAACGTAGACCTGGGTCACGTGTTGTTTTAAAGCTAAAAAGATTGTCATTCCAGTGATGGACACTTAATACGCGTTCAGTTGAATATTTACTCATGGTTGAATTTTTCTTTAGTTTAATTTTTTTGAATAGCGGCAGTTAGCTCAGGAATAACTTCAAATAAGTCAGCAACAAGCCCATAGTCTGCCACCTGGAATATAGGTGCGTCTGGGTCTTGGTTGATGGCAACGACTATTTTACTATCTTTCATGCCGTAAGTATGTTGTGCTGCGCCTGATACGCCAACTGCGATATATAAGTCAGGTGCGACCGTTACGCCGGTTTGGCCCACTTGGATGTCATTTGGTGCATAGCCTGCATCGACTGCTGCACGAGTTGCGCCAAGCGCTGCGCCAAGGCTGGCTGCCAATGGGGCGAGTACTTGTTCAAATGTTTCCGCGCTACCCAATGATCTGCCGCCGGAGATGACCACTTTTGCGGTACTTAAGGCAGGTCGGTCTGACAATGTGCGTGTTTTAGAGATCCAACGTGTTTTTTGCTGTGGTGCAGGCGCCGGAACTACGGCTACCTCTGCACTATTGGTGATAATATCTGCGGCGCTATAGTTGCTGTTGTGCACGGTAATCAGCTGTATGCGGTCCGTGCTTTGTATCGTCGTATGGATATTGCCAGCGTAGATGGCGCGTACATAGGTATTGTTCGCTTGAATCTCTAGTACATCAGAAATCATTGCGACATCCAGCAATGCAGCCGCGCGCGGTAAAATGTTGCGACTAAAAGATGAGTGTGCCGCTAAGATGACTGTATATTCATTGGCGATATTGGCAATAATGTGTGCAATATCTTCAGCCAATGGGTGTGCTAAGTGGTCAGCTTTTACATGGATAACGCGAGCTACGCCAGCAATCAACGCAGCTTGTTGTGCAATGTTTGCGGCATCGTTGCCCGTCACTAATATTTCAACAGGCGCGTTCCAAAATTGGGCTGCTGTGACTGATTGGTAAACTGAAGCATTTAATGCCTCACCATTATGTTCGGCTAAAATTAGGGTTTTCATAGTTGTATTCCTTCATGAGCACGCAGCTTTTCAAGTAACTCTTGTACGCTGCTCACCTTGATGCCTGATTTTCTCGCAGGCGGTTCTGATACTTTTAATAACTGCAGACGTGGCTGAGTGTCTACGCCAAGATCAGTGGCGCTGATGGTTTCAATCGATTTCTTTCTCGCCATCATTAAGTTTGGCAGTTTTACAAAACGAGGGTCATTTAAGCGCAAGTCTGCAGTAATCACTGCAGGCAGGTTAAAGCCAATGGTTTCTGTGCCGCCGTCTACTTCGCGTGTGGCGACTACTTCGTTGCCGTTAACGGTGATGGCTGAGGTAAAAGTCGCTTGTGGGTAGTCAAGCAATGCGGCTAGCATTTGCCCGGTTTGACCTGCGTCATCATCAATAGCTTGCTTGCCAAGTATTGTCAGCGCTGGTTGTTCGCGATCGACTAAAGATTTAAGCAGCTTGGCAACAGCCAATGGTTGCATATCTTGTTCAGTTTCAACTAATATAGCGCGGTCGGCTCCCATTGCTAAGCCATGTCTTAATACATCCTGATTAGCTGCACTACCTAATGAAACGATCACGACTTCTGAAGCGATGCCTTTTTCTTTTAGGCGTACCGCTTCTTCAATGGCGTTTTCATCAAATGGGTTGACGCTCATCTTGACGCCATCAATATCTACATTTGAGCCATCTGGCTTAATGCGTACTTTAATGTTGTAATCTACTACACGCTTTATTGCGACCAATATTTTCATGACAATTTCCTCTGCAATTGCTGAGCATTTTACATTGGCATATAATATTTATAAAGTGGATTATAAAGATATTATATATCTGTGTTATAGATATGAGAGCGCATGAAATATACCTTAAGACAACTTGAGATTTTTGTTGCAATCAGTCGCACAGAGAGTGTGTCGCGTGCTGCTGGCGCATTGTCGTTATCGCAGTCTGCCACCAGTACCGCATTGAGCGAATTTGAGCGGCAATTCGACCTACAGCTTTTTGACCGTGTAGGTAAAACGCTACGTATTAATGAGACTGGGCGGCAGTTATTGCCGAAAGCTGTAGAGCTATTAGACCGCGCTAATGAAATAGAAAACCAGTTGCGTGGGCATGCGGGGTTTGGCTATATGAAAATTGGCGCAACCCTTACTGTTGGTAACTACCTAGCCACCATACTTGTCGCAAAGTTCTTGCAGGAGCATCCTGAAAGCCGCATTCAACTGCAAGTGCATAACACTAGTACGGTGGTGCAGCAGGTTGCCAATCATGAGCTAGACTTAGGTATGATTGAAGGTGATTGCAATCATGCTGATATCGAGGTGCAGCAATGGGTGGCTGATGAGCTGGTGGTGTTTGCTGCGCCTAATCATCCATTGGCGGCGTTAAAGAAAATTACAATCGAGCAGCTGTTACAGGAGCAGTGGATTTTAAGAGAAAAAGGGTCTGGTACTCGCGCAACTTTTGATCGCGCTTTTCAGAACAATCATGCAAAATTACATATTAGGCTAGAATTAGAGCATACAGAGGCGATTAAGCGCGCAGTTGAGTCTGGGCTTGGTATCGGGTGTATATCGCGTTTGGCACTTAAAGATGCCTTTCGGCGCGGTAGTTTAGTGCCGCTGGCTACGCCTTCCCTAAATTTAGGCAGATATTTCTATTTTCTTTGGCATAAGCAGAAGTATCAGACAACCGGTATGCGTGAATTTATCGCTTTATGTAAAGCAATGGTAGTAGGCGCCACGCGCAGTGACCAAGTTAACTTGCCAGAAATACCTTAAAGGACGGTCTTTAAAATGACAGATGTGCAACGTGATGTGATGAATTATGATGTGTTGATTGTGGGCGCTGGACCGTCTGGTTTGGCTGCTGCCATTAAACTTAAGCAGCTAGCTAATGACCAAGGTAAGGACGTCAGTGTATGTGTGCTTGAAAAAGCCGCAGAAGTAGGCGCACACATTTTGTCAGGTGCGGTGATAGATCCGATTGCCTTGAATGAGCTGATTCCGGATTGGCAAGCACAAGGTGCGCCGCTCAAGACTAATGTGAGTGACGATGAGTTCTTGATTTTAGGGCAAGCTAAATCTTGGTCAATTCCACATTGGTTGATGCCGCCTTTGATGAGTAATCAAGGTAACTATATCGCGAGCCTAGGGGATGTTTGCCGTTGGCTGGGCGAGCAGGCTGAGGCGCTGGGTGTTGAAATCTATGCTGGTTTCTCCGCACAAGAGATGCTTTATGATGAGCATCAACAAGTAGTCGGTGTCATCACGGGTGATATGGGGCGAGATGCGCAAGGCGCGGAAACTGCTCAATTTGCACTAGGCATTGAAATTAGAGCGCAATATACATTGGTAGCAGAGGGGACGCGTGGATCATTAACGCGAGCGTTGGAAAGCAAATTTGGTCTGCGTAAGCAATCTTCACCGCAAAAATATGGTTTAGGCTTCAAAGAAGTGTGGCGCGTGCCAGCTGAACAACATAAAGCTGGTTCAGTGCAGCATAGCATTGGCTGGCCATTGACTGCGGATACTGGCGGTGGCTCCTTTATTTATCACTATGGCGAGCAATTGGTTTCTATCGGGTTTGTGGTGCATTTGGATTATGCCAATCCGCACCTTTCTCCTTTTGATGAGTTCCAGCGTTTCAAGACGCATCCACAGATTAAAACCTTACTCAACGGTGCTAAACGTTTAAGTTATGGCGCAAGAGCCATTAGTGAGGGTGGTTTACAGTCTTTACCCGACTTGGTATTTCCTGGCGGTGCACTGATTGGTTGCAGTGCCGGTATGGTCAATGTGCCGCGTATCAAGGGTAGCCATAATGCGATGAAGTCTGGCATGTTGGCGGCAGAGGCGGTGTTTCAGGCATTAACGCAGGCTGACACACAACGCTCTCCGTTATTGCAAGCTTATCCAGATGCGTTGAAGCGCTCATGGGTTTGGAAAGATTTAGACGCTGTGCGCAATGTTAAGCCGCTGCTATCAAGGTTTGGTAGCTGGGGTGGCACTTTGTTAGGTGGGGTTGAGATGTGGTTGAGCGCTTTTCATGTTCGCTTACCATGGACCTTGGTACATCAGAAAGCTGACCATGATTGCACAAAACCTGCATCGGAAATGCCAGTAATCGATTATCCCAAGCCAGATGGTGTTTATAGCTTTGACCGGCTTAATTCAATTAGCCTAAGCAATATAGCGCATGACGCAAATCAGCCTTGCCATTTGCAACTGGTAGACAAAAACGTACCTATCAAGATTAACTTAGCAAACTATGATGCGCCTGAGCAACGTTACTGCCCTGCAGGTGTGTATGAGATTATTCGGCAACAGGATGCGAGCTATTTGCAAATCAATGCTCAAAACTGCATTCACTGCAAAACATGCGATATTAAAGACCCAACGCAGAATATTGTTTGGGTACCGCCAGAGGGTGGAAGTGGCCCAACTTATGTGGGTATGTAGTGTGGGTATGTAGAGTTGCGTAGGCATGTAGCACTTCAATGAAGCTGTCGTTTACAATGAAAAAAGCCGCTGTACTAAATACAGCGGCTTTTTTATCACACGCTAACTTCAATCCTTGAGATTGGCATTAGCAATCAAGCAAGATCGAAACGGTCAAGGTTCATGACTTTGTTCCAGGCTTGCACAAAGTCACGCAAGAACGTTTGTTGTGCATCGGCCGCAGCATAGACCTCAGCAATGGCTCGGAGCTGAGAGTTTGAGCCGAAAACTAAATCGACCACTGTTCCGGTCCATTTGAGTTCGTTCGTTACTCGGTCGCGCCCCTCAAGCACATTTTCAGATGCATGAGATTTCTGCCATTTTGTTTTCATCTCCAACAGATTCATAAAGAAATCATTGCTCAATGCTTCTGGTCTGTTAGTGAATACGCCATGCTTGGATTTTCCGTGGTTTGCATTCAGCACACGCAAGCCCCCAATTAAAACAGTCATTTCAGGCGCTGTTAGCGTGAGTAATTGCGCTTTATCTAGCAATAACTCAGCACTTGCTTCTTTAACGCTACCTTTAATGTAGTTGCGGAAACCATCAGCAACAGGCTCAAGCACAGCAAATGAATCAGTGTCGGTTTGTGCTTGGCTTGCATCAGTGCGACCAGGCGTGAATGGCACATTTACTTCTTGACCTGCTTTTTTAGCCGCAGCTTCAATAGCAGCACAACCACCAAGTACAATCAGATCTGCAATAGAAACTTTTTTTCCATCTTTTTGTGCATCATTAAAGTCTTTCTGGATCGCTTCCAATGTCTGAATGACTACCGCGAGTTCTGTTGGCTGGTTTACTTCCCAGTCCTTTTGCGGTGCTAGGCGAATCCGGGCACCATTTGCACCACCACGTTTATCAGACCCGCGGAATGTCGATGCAGAGGCCCATGCAGTAGACACCAATTGAGGGACTGATAAGCCAGAAGCCATGATTTTTGCTTTTAACGCGGCAATGTCTTGCGCATTAATTAATGGATGATTGACTGCTGGTACAGGGTCCTGCCAAATAAGTGCCTCTGTTGGTACTAACGGGCCAAGGTAACGCGATACAGGGCCCATATCACGGTGCGTTAATTTAAACCACGCTCTAGCAAATGCATCAGCGAATGCTTGCGGATTTTCAAAGAAATGGCGAGATATTCGCTCATAAGACGGGTCCATTCTCATTGCCAAATCTGCAGTGGTCATGATGGGGGCGTGGCGTTTAGTTGGGTCGTGTGCATCTGGCACAGTGCCTGACGCAGATGCCTCTTTAGGCGTCCATTGGTGGGCACCAGCAGGGCTCTTAGTTAGCTGCCACTCATAGCCGAACAGATTCTCAAAATAATTGTTATCCCATTGGATTGGATTATTGGTCCATGCACCCTCTATGCCACTGGTGATGGCATGAACGCCTTTGCCGCTACCAAAACTATTTTTCCATCCAAACCCTTGCTCTTCGATATCTGCGGCCTCTGGTTCACGACCAACATGACTAGCATCACCAGCACCGTGACATTTACCAAAAGTATGTCCGCCAGCAACAAGCGCTACCGTTTCTTCATCATTCATCGCCATCCGTGCAAACGTTTCACGAATGTCGCGTGCAGAAGCGATTGGATCAGGATTGCCGTTCGGGCCTTCTGGGTTCACATAAATCAAGCCCATCTGGACAGCGCCTAGCGGATTATCTAGCTCACGATCGCCTTTGTAGCGCTCGTCGCCTAGCCATGTCGTTTCCGGACCCCAGTAGATATCTTCCTCAGGTTCCCAGATGTCCGGACGTCCTCCAGCAAAGCCAAAGGTCTTGAGTCCCATTGAATCTAAGGCAACGTTACCTGCAAGAATCATTAAGTCAGCCCAAGAAAGCTTGCGTCCGTACTTTTGTTTAATTGGCCAAAGTAGACGACGTGCTTTATCTAGGTTGCCATTGTCTGGCCAGCTATTGAGTGGTGCAAATCTTTGTGAGCCAGAACCAGCACCGCCACGACCGTCATGAATACGGTAAGTACCAGCGCCGTGCCATGCCATACGGATAAAGAACGGTCCATAATGACCATAGTCTGCAGGCCACCAATCCTGAGAGTCTGTCATCAGGGCGTGGAGGTCTTTGATGACGGCATCAAGATCTAGGCTTTTGAATGCTTCGGCATAATTGAACGCTTGACCCATAGGGTCTGATTTAGAAGAGTGCTGATGTAGTATTCTGAGATTTAATTGTTCTGGCCACCACTGACTATTGTTCGCACTTCCAGCGACTGTTGGTTTGGTTGCATTGCCCGAGAATGGGCATTTTGATTCAGCTGTCATTGTGTTCTCCTTTAATTGTTATAACTTTATGGACCTGTTTCAATATCTCCTCTGGCTGTCAGCCAATAAAGGGTTGATATTAAAAGCTACTCACGGTCGTATGAAAATTAGGCGCATGCCACACTCGTTATTGGCTTAATGCGTATTGCGCAAATAACTCAATAAAGATTTCTTGCAACTCGTATAAATAGTTTTTCATTTCGGTCTCCATTCAGGTTGCTACTTCAGAATATTGGAAAAACAATTTAGTGTAGCAAGTCAGACCAGTGTATAGCGCGATTATTGATTTGTATAATTGAATGTTCAAATTTTATTGATATGCTAAACTTATCGATAATCAGTATTAGGATGATAAAAATGACATTAAGTGAGCTGCGTTTTGTGGTTGCTGTCGCAAAAGAGCGTAACTTCAGGCGTGCTGCTGAAAAGTGTTACGTCAGCCAGCCGGCATTGAGTTTGGCGATTAAAAAGCTAGAAGAGGACTTGGGCGTACAAATCTTTGAGCGTAGTAGATCTGATATTAATCCAACCCCTATTGGCGAAAAAATCATTGAGCAGGCGATTAAGGCAATAGAAGAGGTGAATTATATTCGGGAGCTTGCCAAGCAAGGTAACAACCAGTTAAGTGGTTCTTTCCGCTTGGGACTGATTTATTCTGTAGGGCCATACTTGCTACCAGAGATTATTCCAATCTTGCGCCAGAGTGCGCCTGATATGCCATTGGATATTGAAGAAAATTTAACGACACAATTAGAAACCCAACTTAAAAATGGTGTGATTGATGCGGCTGTGGTCGCACTACCTTTTGATGTGGCAGGCATTAATACTTTACCTTTATATGATGAGAAGTATGTGGTCATGGTGCCTGTTGGCCACCATTGGGCAAATCGTACATCAGTCAGTGCCGATGAACTTGCTGATGAAAATGTCTTGTTATTAAATAGCGGGCATTGTTATAGCCATCAAGTATTGCAGGCTTGTCCAGATTTATCCAGAAAAGGTCAGGTATTGCAAGGTAACTCACTGGAAACCATACGTAATATGGTGGCGTCTAATCTAGGTATCACAGTCTTACCGAGCAGTGCTGCTACTGATCGCTATTTAAATCCTTTGGTTAGGGTTATCCCGTTTTTAGCGCCAGTCCCTGTGCGTAGGGTGGCGCTTGCTTGGCGTAAAAGTTATGCAAGAGAGCTTGCTGTGGTGTGTGTGGCAGATGCGATTAAGGCGATTGCCTCGGATTGTCTGGAGATGATTGATTAGCAATATCGGCAGTGTATTTTAAAAAACTAGCTAGTAAGTCACGTAAAGCCGATATCCTGCAACACTGACATCCTGTGTGGTAATGGCAAGCTTCACTTTGATTTCTTTACCCGCACTAAACCCGGCTGCGATGTCTGTGTTCGGTGGTAAATACTCTGCCGGTTTAAATATACGTCTTAAAACAGCGCTGTCGCTCGTATCCGTCAGCGTTAGTTCTATATTTGGGTAGGCTTGTACAAAGCCAGCCTTGTTAAAGAGGCTGCTACTAAGGTGCATTACCCCTGTATGTTCAAGGTCTTCCTGCATATCTGAGTCGTCAATCACAATCCACTCAATCTGCTTGGGCAGCTCTATGCTGCACTTTAGGTGCTGGCATGCTTGCACTAGTTGCGGTTTGAGATTGGGGTAATAAATAGCGATGGTATTGCGTAAGAAATAGGCGCTTTGCCCAGCTGCGGCTAACACTAATAGCAGTGTGCCTAGCAAACAAAGCCAGCGGTGGCTTGTACTTTGCTTGCCATCTCGTTTTGCGTGTTTGGCTAGGTCATTAAAATCGTTAGATGGATGATGGGCGAAATTTAGTTTGCCAGCGTCGTGAGGTGGGTGTTCCGCTATGCTACTTGGGTCATGCGGTAGTTCAGCAAGTGCGCCGGTGTGCGCTGTGGTCGCTACGGTTTGCTCATTAGCTGGCGTAGCGTGACTCTCTGCTGATGCTGCGCTCGATTGAGCGGCCGCTGATGCGGCAGACTCTGGCTTAGGCTCTGGGCTATGCGTGCTTGGCGCAGCCTCTTCAAAACTCAGGTCAATTGTCGGCCAGCTAGATGGTGCATCGCTATTGGCAGGTGTTAATGTATCTGTGGCTACTTCCACAGCGCTAGGTGCTGGTGTTTCTGGGGTAGGGGTACTTGTAGGGACAAATTGCTCTTTGGCATTAAACACGTGCAGACATTGCCCGCAGCGTACTAAGCCATCATGCTGCTTGAGCTGATCTTCACTAACAAAGAATTGAGTTTGGCAGTTTGGGCAATGGGTTATGTCGCGCATTTTTTCGTGCCTGTGAGCAACACCCAAGCATCCATATGCTGTGGTGTGCCCATATCAAACCATTCAGAGTAAATGGCAGAAACAGCGGATTCTTGTTCACGTAAAATACCGGAAAGTGCAATCTTTCCACCGGCCTTGCAAGACTTCGCTAACGCTGGCGCCAGTACGCTCAGCGCGCTAGATAAAATATTGGCAACCACAATATCAAACTCTTTAGATTGATATTGGTTCGCATCGTAGAACTCAGCTTGCACTTGGTTTTGCTCAGCGTTGTATAGGCTAGATTGAATGGCTTGTGTGTCGATATCCGTACCCACCACTTCATTTGCCCCTAGCTTTTTAGCGGCAATTGCTAAAATACCTGATCCACAACCATAGTCGAGCACAGAGTTTCCTGCGTTCACAGTTTGGGCCAGCCAGCCCAAGCATAAGTGCGTGGTTGGGTGGCTTCCCGTGCCAAAGGCTAGGCCAGGGTCTAGCACGATATTGATTGCCTCTGGATTTGGCGATACATGCCACGTAGGCACAATCCACAGGTTTTCTGTAATCTTGATTGGGTCGAATTGCGACTGGGTTGCGCGCACCCAGTCTTGTTCTTGAATTGTTTCGGTGGTGTAGTTAAGTTGATTTAGCTTGGCGATTTGTTCTAGCGCTTGAATCACTGCAGTGACATCAACGCCTTCATCAAACAAAGCACTCACCAGATTTTGCTGCCAGATACCTGGGGGCGGGTCGCCCGGCTCACCAAAAATCGGCTGTTCATCAATGGTCTCAGCATTTGCATCTTCAATAATGGCTGACAGTGCGCCTAGCTCCATGAGTGTATCGCTAATTAAATCAGCATTATTATCCTGTGCTTCAATTTTTAATGATACCCACGCCATACTCAACCTATCTAATGCTTAATCTATTTAAACTACTATATGCAAATACGCGTGTACCGCTTGTGCGGCAACGCGTATTTTCAGTGTTGCTTCAGAAATAACAATTATTTGTTATAAATACCAAGCTTTTGTTCTAGGTAGTGAATACTTGTACCACCTAAATGAAAAGCTGCATCTGCCATTAAATCAGCATGTAATGCAATGTTGGTGCTAATACCTTCAATCATCATTTCAGACAATGCAATGCGCATCCGTGCAATGGCTTGGTCTCGTGTATCACCGTAAGTAATTAACTTGCCAATCATTGAGTCGTAATGCGGTGGCACCGTGTAGCCTGCATACGCGTGCGTATCGATACGAACACCAGGGCCGCCAGGCATATGGAATTTAGTGATTTTGCCTGGAGAAGGTACAAAATTGTAAGGATCTTCTGCATTTAAACGACATTCAATCGCATGTCCGTGTAATTGAATATCTTTTTGACGGAATTTTAGTTTTTCGCCAGCCGCTACAAAAATCTGTTGTTGCACCAAATCAATACCAGTGATCATTTCTGTCACAGTATGTTCTACCTGCAAACGTGTGTTCATTTCAATGAAATAGAACTCACCATTTTCATATAAGAATTCAAAAGTACCTGCACCGCGATATTTGATTTTACGGCAGGCTTCAGCACAGCGTTCGCCAATTTTGTCGCGTAAGCGTGCATTCAGTAATGGCGCTGGCGCCTCTTCTAGAATTTTTTGATGACGACGTTGCATAGAGCAGTCGCGCTCACCCAAGAAGACTGCATTGCCATGTTGGTCAGCTAACACTTGGATTTCAATATGGCGTGGTTTCTCAAGGTATTTTTCCATGTAAACCATCGGGTTGCTAAATGCTGCTTGTGCTTCAGCCTTGGTCATATTCACTGAAGTCAGTAATGCCGCTTCGGTATGCACTACGCGCATCCCACGACCACCGCCACCGCCAGCTGCTTTAATAATCACTGGATAGCCAATTTGTTTAGCGATTTTAATGATTTCGCTAGGGTCGTCTGGCAGTGCGCCTTCTGAACCAGGTACGCAAGGTACGCCAGCTTTACGCATTGCATCTTTCGCCGATACTTTATCACCCATCAGGCGGATAGTTTCAGCGCGTGGGCCAATAAATACAAAGCCGCTTTGCTCTACGCGTTCTGCAAAGTCCGCATTTTCTGATAAGAAGCCATAACCAGGGTGAATCGCCTGTGCGTCAGTGACTTCAGCAGCGCTGATGACTGCAGGAACATTTAAGTAGCTTTGGCCAGAGGGTGCTGGGCCGATACAGACTGACTCATCCGCTAATTTTACATATTTAGCTTCACGGTCAGCTTCGGAGTGCACGGCTACCGTTCTGATGCCGAGTTCGCGACATGCGCGTTGTACGCGTAACGCGATTTCGCCGCGATTGGCGATTAAAATTTTGTCAAACATTGCCATGAAAGTGAGATCCTAGTATTTAGGCCTTAGTAATTGATATCTTAAGTATTGATATAAGACCTAATTAATTAAGCAGTAATTTAATAAGCTAAAACGACTTAGCCGATAATAAACAGTGGTTCACCATATTCAATGGCTTGGCCGTTATCAACTAAGATTTTTTTGATGACGCCAGCTTTATCTGCTTCAATCTCGTTTAATAGCTTCATCGCTTCGATAATACATAGTGTGTCGCCTACAGCAACTGTGTCGCCTACCTCAACAAAAGATTTAGCATCTGGAGATGGTGAGCGGTAGAACGTACCTACCATTGGCGATTTAACCGCATGGCCTTCTTCGACAACTGGCGCTGCTTCAACTGCTACTGCAGGTGCCGCTTGTGGTGCTGGCGCGTGTTGTTGTGGCATGTAATGGTTGTAATTTTGCGCAGGCATGCTGGCAGTGAAGTTGCGGCTGATACGTACTTTTTCGCCATCTTCTGTGAGTTCTAATTCTGAAATGCCTGATTCTTCTACTAGATCAATAAGCTTTTTAAGTTTACGTAAATCCATGATGACCCCTAACTAATTCGATATAAATTATTATTTTAAGAATGATTAATTTTTTCAATAGCGAAATCCAGTGCAAGCTCATAACCCTTTGCACCCAACCCGCTAATAATGCCAACAGCGATGTCTGTAAAATATGAATGATGACGAAATGATTCTCGTGCAAACACATTTGACAAGTGTACTTCTATAAATGGAACCTTAACTGCACTCAACGCATCACGCATTGCAACGGAGGTGTGTGTGAATGCTGCCGGGTTGATAATGACAAAATCTACGCTTTTAGTCGCAATAGACTGAATTTTGTCGACAAGTTCAGCTTCTGCATTGCTTTGAAACGACTCTAATGCGATGTTGGCTGATTTTGCCTTGTTTGATAGTGTTTGATTGATGCTATCTAGTGTCGCGTTACCGTAATGCTGTGGTTCACGCAGACCTAATAGATTCAGGTTAGGGCCATGTAATACCAAAATGCTCTTAGTAGTCATGACGATTCACCTGTTTTAAACGATTTTTGCATAAATTACGATAATTCATAAACGCGAGTTTGCCGAAGTTAAAGGGTTTTGTCCAGCAACTTTAAAGAATTTAAGCGAATTTGCCTGAGTTAATTCCGCAAATCCCACACGCTGAGTATGGTTTGGATTTGTCTGTAAATACCTAACTTACATGTGTAGCTAGTGTAATTATGGCGATATTAAAGGCTTGATTGCCGCCTCAAGAATTGCTTTATTGATGCGCCCAAAGTGCGTATTCACAACTTTACCATCAGCATTAATGATGACCGTGTAAGGTAACACGCCCTTATCATTGCCTAATTGCTCACCTAGTAAACTGCCTGCTGTTTCAGATACAAAAATAGGGTAGTTTACAGGGTTGGTTTTTAAATAGTCAGCAACCAATGCTGGTTCATCAAGTGCGATACCTAAAACAATCACATTATTATTTTTAAAGGATTGTTGTAGCGCAATTAACTCTGGCATTTCTTCCTTGCATGGAGGGCACCATGTTGCCCAAAAATTAACCACGATAATTTTGTGTTGATATTGGCCAAGGTTTTGTACCTTTCCCGAGATATTAGGTAGGTTGGCAGCATATAGCGGTGCGCTACTAAGTTTGCTACTTGCGCTGAGCTCTGAGAAGAAGCGCAGTGCCAGTGCTATTGCTACTATTAGCAATATAAAAGAAAGTGGCTTTAGTATCTTAGCTAGCATTGGGTTCCTAGCATTGGATGGTTTCTGGCAGGCAGCTGCCGCGCTCATCTAGAATTTGCAGAAATGCATCCGCATTTTTATAACCCACTACTTTTAAGTGAGTTTCTTCGGCCGTCTTTGCATTAAAGAACAAGATGCCTGGCGGGCCAAAAATGTTGAATTTTTGCATTAAGGCTTTATCGTCTTCCGTATTATTAGTGACATCGACTTGCAATAGCAGTGTGTCTTTTAGCGCAGATTGGACGCGTGCGTCACTAAACGTAAATTGCTCCATTTCTTTGCATGCCACACACCAGTCCGCATAAAAGTCGAGCATGACGGGTTTGCCTTGTGCATTTTTAAGGGCATTGTCTAGCTCAGCGATGTTTTTGATGGGTTGGAAGTTCAGATTTTTATGCTGTTGTTGAACATTGGATGTCGTAGCAATCAGTCCACTGAGCGGTTGTAACGGTGACTTCGCATTAGACAGTGCGCCAATCAGCATGGCTAAACCAATGACAACCATCATCACCCCGATGCCTTTCCAAAACTTGAGTGCGGGTTTTGCATCAGTTGGCAGGCTATCCAGTGCATGCATGTAAATGGCGGGCACAATTAACAGTGCAGCCCATAGTGCTAGTTGTACTTGCATAGAAATGACCGGTGAAATCAGCCATATCGCTACCGCTAGCATGAGCACGCCAAATAAATTACGGACGGCGTTCATCCAGCTGCCCACTTTAGGCAAAAGCGTGCCGGCTGATGCACCAATCAGTAGTAGCGGGGTGCCCATGCCTACAGAGAGTGAGAATAAAGCAACGCCACCTAATAATACGTCATTAGTTTTGCTGATATAGAGTAAGGCGCCAGCTAACGGTGCAGCCACACATGGGCTGATGATAAGGGCTGAGAGGACGCCCATCAGGAAGTCGCTAAAAAAGCGCCCGCCCTTAATGCGACGGCTTAAGTTCATCAAACCATTTTCCATGCTGCTTGGTAGTTTGAGCTCGTAAAAGCCAAACATGGAGAGTGCGAGCAAGGCAAAGATAAATGCGCCAAATCCTAAGGCCCACGGGGTTTGCAATGCACTACTAAGCATTTGCCCTGAGAGCCCCGCTGCAATGCCCGCAAGGGTGTAAGTGAGGCACATGCCCAAGGTGTAAGCGAGCGATAAGTTAAATGCATGTAGGCGTGAAACATGTGCATTTTTGCCGATGATGATGGACGATAGAATCGGAATCATCGGAAATA
>Ga0207967_1000357_pt1 | contig 16516 bp, 16 predicted proteins | sample LakWasMet20_HOW5_2_FD_183866 | JGI IMG/M metagenome (GOLD analysis project Ga0207967, IMG submission 183866) | Freshwater sediment methanotrophic microbial communities from Lake Washington under simulated oxygen tension - Sediment Metagenome... | ecosystem: Environmental > Aquatic > Freshwater >...
AAAGCGCGTTAGCATGATGTTCTGTACCGCAGATTTGCCCAGATAGTGGTCAATACGATAGATCTGGCTTTCCTTGAGGTACTTAGTCAGCTCAGCCTGCAATGCCTGCGCACTTGGCAAGTCGGTGCCGAAGGGTTTTTCGATCAATACACGGCGCCAGTATTTGCTTTCATCCACCAGGCCTACGCCTGAAAGCTGCTCGACGATTACGGCAAAATCGGTAGGGCGTACTGACAGGAAGTAAGCCAGGTTTTGCGGGAATACTGATTCGTCACCTAATGTTGCCGCCATTTTCTGGAATGAGTCAGCGTCGGTCGGCGGGTTTGAGTGGTAGTGGTTACGTGCGATGAAACGGTCATATACTTTTTGGTCGTAACCGTCTTTGAATTTCTTATCGAGCATGCCTTTTACTTCGGCTTGCCATTCTTCACGAGTTAATTCACTGCGGCCTACAGATAGAATCTTCATGTCATCAGCAAGGCGGCCTGCTGCATCCAGACGGAACAAGCCGGGCATTAACTTAATGCGTGATAAATTACCGCTTGCGCCAAAAAGTACAAGGGTACAGGGGTCTATTTGTTTAGCCATTATTTCAAATTCTCTCGATAGGTTTTTACAGATACCTGCGCTACTTTTAAGTTAAAATAGCCAGTTATTAAATTTATCGTAATTATACCGAAAAAGGCACTACTGTTTTATGCAAAAATCACAAACAACTCAAGTTAAATCACTGACATTGGCGAACAATCAGACTACACGCTGGCATAGTTTCGGTTCGCAGGACGAGATTAACAAGGCTACTGTAAAACGTATTCTTCAGGCGGCTGACGAAGCTATTGCCCAATATGGCAGCTTTCTGATTGTGCTGGCCGGCGGCGGCACCCCTAAAAATGTGTACCAGTTGCTGGCAAAAGAGCAGGCAGATTGGGCTAAGTGGCATGTTTATCATAATGATGACCGCTGCCTGCCGGTGGATCATGCTGAACGCAACAGCAAAATGGCGCGTGAGGCATGGTTGAATCACGTGACGATACCGCAATCGCAAATCCATGATATTCCTGCCGAGTTGGGTAATATTGAAGGTGCGAGGGCTTATGCAAAAACGCTGGCAGGCTTGCGCAGCTTCGACCTTGTGATTCTGGGTCTGGGGGAAGATGGCCATACAGCGTCATTATTCCCGAATCAGGCAGTTGATAACAGTGCTGACGCTGTGCCTGTGTTTAATTCACCGAAGCCACCTGCCGAACGCGTGACTATCAGCCAGAATCGTTTAAACAATACGCATGAGGTGCTGTTTTTGGTAACAGGTGCCGGCAAACAGGAAGCTGTAGATAACTGGCGGAATGGTGTTGCGATCCCTGCAACACTGATCGCGCCAGCTAACGGCGTTGATGTCTACTGCTTTGGCGTCAAGGTCGCTACGAAGTAGCGGGTCCTTGACGGACATAACCCCAGCGGTCATGGCGTCAAGGTCGCTGCATAGCAGCGGGCACTTGATAGGCATAACCCTTGCGGGTTATATTGAAATCTAAGGCTTAGTTTTTTCTGAAATAACCTTTAGCAGAATTATGCATGACTGCTAAAGGTTCGCGCAGTGCGTCTCTGGATAGCATGCCCCAAGTTGTCCAGCATGTACTTGGGGCGGCAGTGTAAGTGACATCAAAGCCTGCTCCCAAGTGGCCGGCGTTTACCAGTTTTTCTATTCGCCACAGATGGTAGGGCTCAGACACGATGGTTACGGTCCTGATGTTCGCTGTCTTCAGAATCGGTGCCGAAAACTCAAGGTTTTCTTGTGTTGAGCGTGATTGTGCCTCTATCAGTATCTTGCCTCTGTAGCCTTTGTCTTTTGCATAGGCCGCCATATATTCTGCTTCAATTCTGCTGTTTTCGCCATCACGTCCGCCGCTCATGGCTAATGTGGATACAAGACCTTGCTTTGCCAGCAACAGCCCTTTGTCGACGCGGCCAGTCAGGCATGGGTTTGGCGCGCCATGTAACTTGGTGCGATTTCCCAGTATCAGTGCCGCATCATATTTTGCAATCAGCGGACTTGTGAGTGATTGCCTGGCATGCAGGCTGATAATCGTAAACAGTATCAGGTAAGCGGTTGTAAACGCGATAATCAGGCAGATGAACAGCCGGTGCAGAGGCTTGAAATTAAACAGTTGATTCAACAATGTTTTCAATTTGAATAATGTTCTGCATCCGGCCGCTACTGATTTTAGGTGTTCTGAATCACAATGTTAGGGAACTTGCTGCTGTGGTCCAGGCTGGTATTGGCAATTTTGATTGCGGCTTTACGTGCAATTTCTTTATAAATGCCGGCAACCTTACTGTCTGGGTCTGCAATTACGGTTGGTTTGCCGCTGTCAGCCTGCATGCGTATGCCTATATCCAATGGCAGAGAACCCAGTAAATCCACGTTGTAGTCTTTAGCCATCAACTCACCGCCGCCTGCGCCGAAAATATGTTCTTCATGGCCGCATTTGCTGCAGATGTGGGTACTCATGTTTTCTACAATACCCAAAATCGGGATGTTCACTTTTTCAAACATTTTGAGGCCCTTGCGTGCATCAAGTAGTGCAATGTCCTGTGGCGTAGTCACAATGATGGCGCCAGTGACAGGAATTTTCTGCGATAAGGTCAGTTGAATATCGCCTGTGCCCGGCGGTAAGTCGATAATCAGGTAATCCAGGTTCTGCCAGTTGGTTTCACGTAGTAATTGCTCCAGGGCGCCGGTCACCATTGGACCGCGCCATACCATAGGTGTATCCGTGTCAATCAGAAAGCCGATAGACATGGCCTGTATGCCATGTGCCCGCATCGGCTCCATGCTTTTTCCATCTGCACTTTCAGGGCGGCCGCTGATGCCTAGCATCTGCGGCTGGCTTGGGCCGTAAATATCCGCATCCAGCAAGCCGACGGTTGCGCCTTCTGCGGCAAGTGCCAGGGCCAGGTTGACTGAAGTGGTTGATTTTCCGACACCGCCTTTGCCCGAGGCAACGGCAATGATATTTTTAACATTTGGCAGCAAGCTCACGCCTTGCTGTGCTTTGTGCGCAACGATTTTACTGCTTACATTGACAGCAACTTTTCCGATACCGTCAAGGCTCAGCAGCGCTTGCGCTACTAATTTCTGTATATCGGCCATGACTGATTTTGCAGGGTAGCCAAGTACGATGTCCAAGCTGACATCATTGCCGTTGATTTTGATATTTCTTGCTGATTTACCACTCACAAAGTCTTTGCCGGTGTTGGGGTCTACGCATACTTTCAGCGTGCTTTGGATGAGTAATTCTGTAATAGCCATTGCCTGAATTCCTGATTGAGATAGTAGGGCACTTCCATAAATGCATTCTTTGAGTGCATGGTGCTGCATCCTAAACGCTGTATTTATAAAATTGCCTGTAAGTTAATTAAGTTGAGTAAAAAGATAGGTTATTCTAACTGATTGTGTGATCGATTGTATAAGCGACTTGGTTATTTTGCAGAAAAATCTGATCAATTAATTATCAGAAACCAGCTAATGTGTACAAAAGCAGTAATCATAGCTGGGTGAACCATGCGGCATTTGTTAGAATACGGTTTTAGCTTAATAGATCCATTTATCTCATGGCAATTTCAAACGCTCCTCGCAAAATTCTTGTTACTTCAGCGCTTCCTTACGCAAACGGCAGTATCCATCTAGGACACCTGGTCGAATATATTCAAACCGATATCTGGGTGCGTTTTCAAAAAATGCAGGGCCATACCGTACATTATGTATGTGCTGACGATACGCATGGCACGCCTATCATGCTGCGTGCCGAAAAAGAGGGCATCACTCCGGAAACGCTGATTGGCAATGTGCATAAAGAACATAGCGCCGATTTTTCAGAATTCCTGGTTGGCTTTGATAACTACTATTCAACCAATGCGCCGGAGAACAAAGAGCTTTCTCAAGGTATTTACACAAGATTAAAAGCAGCCGGCAAGATTGCTACCAAAACAATCGAGCAGTTTTATGATCCGGTTAAAAACATGTTTTTGCCAGACCGCTTTATTAAAGGTGAATGTCCTAAATGCCATGCCAAAGACCAGTATGGGGATTCATGTGAAGTCTGTGGCGCAACTTACAACCCTACCGAGCTGATCAATGCCTATTCTGCGGTGTCGGGCGCGGCGCCTGTGCGCAAGGAGACCGAACATTACTTCTTCAAGTTATCCGAGTGCGAGGATTTTCTCAAAAACTGGACGCGCTCAGGCACGCTGCAAGGCGAGGCTGCCAATAAGATGGGCGAATGGTTCGAGAATGGCCTGAATGACTGGGACATTTCACGCGATGCGCCTTATTTCGGTTTTGAAATCCCCGATGCGCCAGGAAAGTATTTCTATGTATGGCTGGATGCGCCGATTGGTTATATGGCGAGCTTTAAAAATCTGTGTGCTATGAGTCAGCAAGAGGCTGATGGCAATCAAAAAGCTGGGCTCGACTTTGACGAATACTGGAAGCCAGATTCAACTACCGAGCTTTATCATTTTATCGGCAAGGATATTCTGTATTTTCACGCCTTGTTCTGGCCAGCAACACTTGAGTTTTCGAAATACCGTACACCTACGCAGATTTTTGCGCATGGCTTTTTAACTGTAAACGGTGAAAAGATGAGCAAATCACGCGGCACGTTTATTACTGCGCGCAGCTATCTTGATCACATCAAAAACCCTGAGTATCTCCGCTATTACTATGCGGCCAAACTGAATAGCACAATGGAAGATATCGACCTCAACCTGGAAGATTTTGTCGCGCGCGTGAACAGTGATCTGGTCGGTAAATATATCAATATTGCCAGCAGAACAGCCGGGTTTATCAATAAGCGTTTTGACGGTAAATTAAAACCATCTGCGGGCAATCCGGTGATTGCTGAAATTAAGGCAGCCGCACAACTGCTGGCAGATAGCTACGCTGAACGTGAATACAGCAAAGCCCTGCGTGAAATCATGCGCCTGGCTGACCTGGCGAATGGCTTCGTGGCTGATAAGGCACCCTGGGTGCTTGCCAAACAGGAGGGACAGGATGCCTTGCTGCAGGAGGTCTGTTCGGATGCACTTGAAATGTTCCGCTTGTTGACCTTGTATTTAAAGCCAGTGCTTCCAAAGCTGGCAATTGAGATCGAGCAGTTCCTGAACATAGCGCCATTGACTTGGGCGGTAGTGGAAGTATCTCTGCCGGCACAGCATAGTATCAATGCTTATGAGCATCTGATTACGCGTGTTGATTCTAAGCTGATTGAGGCGATGACTGAGGCCAATAAAGAGAATCTGCAGGCTACTCCAGCACCGCAGCCTCATTCAGAGCAGCGCCATGCACAGCACCAGCAGAATGAAGCAAATGCCGATGCGGAAGAATCGGCCTATATTTCAATTGATGATTTTACCAAGGTGGATTTGCGTATTGCTAAAATCGTCAACGCTGAGCATGTAGAAGGTGCTGAGAAACTGCTCAAGCTAAGCCTGGATATCGGTGAAGAAAAACCGCGCCAGGTGTTCGCCGGGATTAAATCCGCTTATGATCCAACAACCCTGGTTGGCCGTTTGACGGTGATGGTAGCTAACCTTGCGCCGCGTAAGATGAAATTCGGCATGAGTGAGGGTATGGTGCTGGCCGCGAGCGATGAACGCGGCGGGCCATTTATCCTTTCACCGGATAGCGGTGCGCAGCCAGGTATGCGTGTTAAGTAGAAAGCCTGACGCTGTAATATTGCCAGCAGGCGTCTGCATTGCTAGCCAATCCAAATAGAAAAGCCCCTAGCGAGGGGCTTTTCTATTTGGATTGGCTATGTTTGTTACCGGCAAAGCCGGACGTTATATTTTCTATTGCTTAGGTTTTTCTTTAGCAACTTTAATGTCGGCAGTTTTTCCGCTTGCTGCAGCTTTTTCATTTCCTACCGCTTTAGGTTTTTTTGGGCTTGCCGTTATATTGGCTTTAGGGGCAATAGCCGTGGTTGGGCCTGTAATGGATATATTTTTACGCAGGTTTTCCAGAGTTGCGCTGCCGATGCCATCCACCTGGTTCAGATCGTCAACTGATTTGAAACCACCATTTTTTTTGCGGTAATCAATAATCGCTTGTGCTTTTTTGGGGCCGATTCCATCCAGGCTTTCAAGTTCTGCCTGTGTTGCCGTATTGATATTAACCCCTGCTATTGCGCTCAGGCTGAGGCTTAAAAAGATGATTAGTGCAAGTATGACTTTTTTCATTTGCTTTCCCTCGAATTAAATACAGATGTTAAATAGGGTAATTGTCTGCAATCGCAAAACAATTACCCATCATCATATATTAAATGGGAATTATTCCCTAATAATATCGAGGTGCTGCAATGATCTAAGCGTTAATACATTCCTGATGAATGGCTTCTAATGCCGCTAGCGGGCTGTCTGCCTGTGTGATTGGCCTGCCTATCACAAGGTAACTGGCACCGCGTGACAGTGCGTCAGCAGGGGTAACAATGCGTGACTGGTCATCTTTGCTTGCATTGGCTGGCCGGATACCTGGCGTTACCAGGCAGAATTCGCTACCCAGGTTCGAGCGCAGCATCTGCGCTTCAAGTGCCGAGCAGACCACGCCGTCGAGGCCAGCCTGCTGTGTGAGGCGTGCCAGGTTCAAAACGTGCGTTGGCAGGTCAGTTTGAATGCCTATCTGGTTCAGTGTCTGCTGATTCATGCTGGTTAGAACTGTTACTGCGATTAATAGCGGTTTGGCTTCGCTGCTATCTACAGCTTTTTTGGCCGCCTGCATCATTTCGAGCCCGCCGCTGGCATGGACATTGAGCATCCATACGCCAAGGTTGCTTGCTGCGCTGCAGGCTTTGGCAACGGTATTAGGGATGTCGTGGAATTTCAGGTCCAGAAAAACGCCGAAATTCGAGCTGGCCAGTTTTTCAACAAATTGAGGCCCGGCTGCCGTGAACAGTTCCTTGCCGACTTTCAAGCGGCAAAGCGCAGGATCAAGCTGATTGACTAACTTAAGTGCGCTGTCTGCATCTGCGTAATCCAGTGCTACGATAATCTTTGGGTCGTGATTTTTGCTCAAGTTTTCTTGCATAGTATAGATTCGTCTTTCAATTGCGTTGTGCCGGCATCAGATAGTGGTAGGTTCAGCCGGCAGGGCTTCCCATGCGTTACATGCAGGGCATTGCCAGTGATGGTATTTTGCTTTGAATCCGCATTGCTCACAGTGATAAGCGGTTTTGTTGCCTATGGCATGACGCACTGCCTGCTGCATCAACTGGGTGTCCTGCAGGTTACCGTTCTGTGGGTGACCGGTTTCCAGGATTGCACGCGCCTGTAATAGCCGGTCTAGCGTATTCAGGCTTGGCATCTTGATCAGCTCATTGCGAGCGAGTTTGGCTGCGTTTTCCGCGCCTTGTTCTGCCAATGTCGCTTCATAAAGTACGTTGAGCAGTGAATTGAGCTGGTAAGTCTGCAGATAGCTCTGCAGCAGGCTCAAGCCTTCGTCAGTTTGGTTTAAAGCGCGGAAGCTTGTCAGCAGTTTTGGCGCAATCAGGCCCAGGTATTCAGGTTTCTGGAATTCAATGCGCTTCCAGACTGAGATAGCAGTTTTATGGTTGTTAGCCTCGGCTTCCAGATCGCCTAACAACACATTGGCACGCACGCAGTTTTTATTGGCATTGAGTGCCTGGTCGAGTTCAAACCGCGCAGTGTGCGTGTCATTTGCAAGTTTTGACTTAACAGCCATTTCGCAATAATAGTTCGCAATTTCGACGCGAAACGGCACCCCGGAGATTCTTTCCAATTCGGTTGCGGCCTTGATTGCACGCTCCCATTCGCGTTCACGAACATAGATTTCAAGCAATGCGCGTAAAGCGGGCTGGCGATACCGGTCGTCATCCAGTGATTCAAAAAGCTCTTCTGCACGGTCAAACAAGCCCGCCTTGAGATAATCCTGCGCAAGTTCTGCCGTTACGGCCAGTTTCTGCTGCGGTTCAAGTTGCTTTTTTTCCAGCAGATGCAAGTGCAGGTGGATTGCACGGTCAACTTCACCGCGTTTCCTGAACAGGCTGCCTAATGCAAAATGCAATTCAAGGGAGTCGGTGTTGGCCTGTACCGCTTCCGTGAAGGCTTCAATCGCTTTATCCTGCTGATTGGTGATGAGGAAGTTCAGGCCTTTAAAGTAGGCTGCGGGCAGTGCGGTGGATTCAGCCAATAGCTGTTTCAGGTCAACGCGCGCAGCCAGCCAGCCTAGGCTAAAAAATAGGGGTAGGGCTAACAGCCACCAGAACTCAAATTCCATGTTGCGTCACTTTATATCATGTTATGTATGACATTTTACCTTAATTGCGATTGTGAGAAGTGAGATAAAAGATGAGGGTAAAACAAAACTTGGTTAGCCATCTGTGGCTAATTGGATTTTCTAATATCAATATTCCGGGCATAAAAAAACGGCAGCCTGATGGCTGCCGTTTTAAATGAAACTAAAATAACTATTAGCTTAAATCGACTCGTTCGCGTAACTCTTTACCTGCTTTAAAGTGCGGTACATGTTTTTCAGGCACTTGCACTTTGCTGCCAGTTTTAGGGTTGCGACCTAATCGCGGCGGACGATAATTCAAGCTAAAGCTTCCAAAGCCTCTAATTTCAATGCGTTCGCCGGCAGCAAGGTTATCTGACATAGCGTCGAGAATGGCCTTTACTGAAAGCTCGGCATCTTTCATCACCAGTTGCGGAAAACGCTCCGCCAATAGAGTGATTAGCTCAGATTTTGTCATTATTATCTGCCTTTTTAACTACTTATTATTTTTTGCTGTCCAATTTGGCTTTCAATAAAGCGCCAAGATTGGTTGTACCAGCAGCTGCACCATCATCTGGTAATTGAGCAGCTTCTTTAGTTTTAGCAGATTTAGCTTTTGGTTTAGCTTCTGATTTATCTTCAGAAGATGCACCTGATGGATCCGCAGTCAATTGTTTTACGCCTAATGAAATGCGTTCTTTTTCAACGTCAATTGCCAGGATAACAGCTTCCAGCTCGTCACCTTTTTTGAAGTTGCGGATCGCTTCTTCGCCAGACTGTGTCCATGACAGGTCAGACAGGTGAACTAAACCGTCAATGCCGCCTGGCAAGCCGATGAATACGCCGAAATCAGTGATTGATTTGATCTGGCCAGCAACTTTGTCGCCTTTAGCGTGCGTTGCAGAGAAGTCATCCCATGGGTTTGGCTGGCACTGTTTCATACCTAATGACAGGCGACGACGTGCTTCGTCAATTTCAAGGATCATCACTTCAACTTCGTCGCCCAATTGTGCGATTTTGCCTGGGTGGATGTTTTTGTTTGTCCAGTCCATTTCTGAAACGTGAACCAAACCTTCGATACCTGGTTCGATTTCAACGAAAGCACCGTAGTCAGTCAGGTTAGAAACTTTACCGAACAAGCGTGTGCTTACTGGGTAACGGCGAGCTAAAGCAACCCATGGGTCATCGCCTAATTGTTTGATACCCAATGAAACGCGGTTTTTCTCTTGATCGAATTTCAGGATTTTTGCTTCAACTTCTTCACCAACAGTCAGCACTTCTGACGGATGTTTAACACGGCGCCATGCCAGGTCAGTGATGTGCAGCAAGCCATCAATACCGCCCAGGTCAACGAATGCGCCGTAGTCAGTGATGTTTTTAACGATACCTTTAACCACTGCGCCTTCGGTCAATGTGCCGATCAGTGCTTCGCGGTCAGCGCCGGCGCTAACTTCCATTACAGCACGGCGTGAAACAACGATGTTGTTACGTTTACGGTCAAGTTTGATCACTTTCAAATCACATTCTTTGTTTTCGAATGGAGTAGTGTCTTTAACTGGACGTACGTCAACCAGTGAGCCTGGCAGGAATGCCATGATGCCGTTTACAGATACGCGTAAACCGCCTTTAACTTTACCGCTTACGAAGCCTTTGATGATACGGCCTTCGTTCATTGCGTCTTCCAGATCCAACCATGTTTCCATGCGTTTAGCTTTTTCGCGTGAAAGTACAGTTGAGCCGAAGCCGTCTTCTAGTTTTTCAATGGCTACTTTAACAAAGTCACCCACTTGAACCTCAAGTTCGCCTTGAGCATTACGGAATTCAGCAGCGTCGATAACGCTTTCAGATTTAAGACCAGCGTTAACGATCACGTGGTCGTTATCAACTGAGGTTACTTCAGCCGTGATTACTTCGCCAGAACGCATTTCCTGACGTGCCAAGCTTTCTTCAAAAAGCGCAGCAAAAGATTCCATCGGTGAAGCAGAAGATGTAGTAGAAGCCATTAAAAAAAATACCTAAGATTAATCCCACCTAGCAGCGGGGTAGTTAAAAAAACTGCACATCTGTGTGACGTAGCAGGCCTTTAAAGTTTATACAAAAACTTTGAACCGATGATTATAACTAAAACATTGAAAAATAAAAGACTATTTACACTTTTTATTGAGTTTTTTTATGCCCGAAACTCTGTAAAACGGTCTCGACGGCTTTGGCAATGGTTAAATGATCCGTTTCCAGCAGGATTGCATCTGCCGCCATTACTAGCGGAGCGCTGGCCCGGCCTTTGTCCCTGGCATCGCGCTCCTGTAAATCGAGCAGGATAGCCTGGTAATCTGCAGGCATGCCTTTACCCAATAATTGTTTATAGCGGCGCTCTGCACGGGTTTCAGTGGAGGCGGTTAAAAATATCTTCAATTGTGCATCGGGGAATATCACGGTACCCATGTCGCGTCCATCGGCTACCAAGCCCGGCGCCTGGCGGAAATTGTGCTGCAAATCGACCAATGCGGCCCTGAGCGGGGCATGTACCGCAACCTGTGAGGCGCCTTTGCCCATTTCTTCGGTGCGGATGTCTTCTGAAATATCAGTGTTATTTAAATATACCTGCGCATTTTTAAATTGAATATCCAGTTTGGCTGCACATACGGCGACTGCTTCAGCATTGCCCCAGTCGATGTTGTTTTGTTTGGCGGCAAATGCAACCACGCGATAAAGCGCACCGGAGTCCAGGTAACCAAAACCCAGCGCTTCGGCCACGAGCTGTGCGACGGTTCCTTTGCCGGATGCGGAAGGGCCATCTATGGCAATGACTGGAATCGGATTCTGAGCGGTATTATTCATTTAAAAAATTTATCGTTATGGTTTTAATAATCAATTGGATTTAATCACTGCAAGCGCGGATCATAGCCATATCAATGCAGATAATACAGGAGCGCATATCATGGCTAAAACATTCTCGTTTGCGATTTTACACTTTACCGTCGCTTTCACGGTAGGCTACCTGCTCACCGGCAGCATGATGGTCGGCGGCTTGCTCGCTGTGATCGAGCCTGCCTGTAATACGGTTGTGTTCCATTTTCACGAAAAGGCATGGAAACGCTTCGAAGAAAACAGCCTTGAGCCGCACGCCACAGCCTTTAACCCGGGCTTGATCCACTTACATTAGATTTTTTTGCAATTAGATTCCTGGCATTGCATTATCTGGTTAAGAAACCAGCTTTTTAAACTCTGCAAAATAATTCGGGAATGTTTTTGCCACGCAGTTAGGGTCATTGATCACGATCGGCACATTGCCCAGTGACACCAGTGAGAAACACATCGCCATGCGATGGTCGTCATAAGTATCAATCACGGCATTGGGGCTAAGTTGTGCCGGTGGCGTGATTTTAATGTAGTCGGCGCCTTCTTCCACGATTGCGCCTACTTTACGCAGTTCTGTTGCCATGGCTGCGATACGGTCGGTTTCTTTGACGCGCCAGCTCGCAATGTTACGCAAGGTGGTCGTGTCGTCAGCAAACAGAGCAAGTATTGCCAGAGTCATTGCCGCATCCGGTATATGGTTGCAATCCAGATCAATGGCTTTTATTTTGTCAGCTTTGGTTGCCGTGATATGGTTTTCACCATAACTGATATGACCGCCCATTAACGCCAGCGCTTCGGCAAAGCGCACGTCGCCCTGAATGCTGTGTTCACCCAGGCCTTCTACGGTAATGTCGCCCGCAATCGCACCGGCAGCGAGGAAATAAGATGCACTCGATGCATCACCTTCAACAAAAATCTGGCCTGGTGAACGATAGCTGCTGTTGGCAGGAATGGTAAAGCTCTGCCAGCCGTTGCGTTCTACGTTGATACCGAATTTGGCCATCAGGTTAAGCGTGATTTCAATGTATGGCTTGGAAATCAGCTCGCCAACGACTTCAATCGTGGCTTTCTGTTTTGTGAGCGGCAGTGCCATTAGCAGCGCAGTCAGAAACTGGCTTGAAACATCGCCGCGAATTTTAATGGCGTTAATTAAATCGAGTTTTGCTGGCGATATTTTTAATGGCGGGAAGCCGTCATTTTGCAGGTATTCAATATTTGCACCAGCTTGGCGCAATGCATCGACCAAGTCACCAATCGGGCGTTCATGCATGCGTGGCACGCCTGACAATTGATAATCACCTCCGGCAAAAGCCAATGCGGCAGTCAGCGGGCGAAAAGCAGTGCCGGCATTACCTAAAAACAGGTCGGCGTTTTTATTCGGGAAGTTGCCATTGCAGCCTGTTACGCGCCATGCATTCTCAGCAAAGTTTTCCAGCCTGACACCCAGCGTCTGCAGTGCTTCCAGCATGCGTGAAGTGTCATCCGAGGCTAGCAGGTCGCGTATTTCTGTTACGCCATCAGCCAATGCTGCCAGTAATAGCGTGCGGTTTGAAATGCTTTTTGAACCGGGCAGGGTGATCGCGCCTTGTGCATTGGTGCTGGCTGATAGGGTGAGTTGTTCCATTTTACGGTTTGCGCTTAATTTGGGTATTGAGTTGAAATGAAAGGAAAGACTACTGGTTTTGCTTTAAGGATTCGCCCCAGTTGTTGCGCGCAATACTTGCACGTTCAAACAGTGCCTCCAGGCCTTCGCCATCTTCCGATTTAAGTAGTTCCTGCAATCTTTTGAGTTCTTGCTGGTATGCATCAAGCTCGCTCAAAAGAGCCGTTCTGTTTGCAAGGCTGATGTCGCGCCACATTTCAGGATGGCTGCCTGCGATGCGCGTAAAATCCCTGAAGCCACTGGCAGCAAAGCCGAACAGCTGTTCGGCATTTGGCCTTGATGCAATGTCATCTACCAGGGCAAATGCCAGTAAGTGGGGTAAATGGCTCACTGCGGCAAATATGCCGTCGTGCGTTGCGGCGGTCATTTCGCTCACGTTTGCGCCGCAGGTCTGCCAGAGCGTTTTAACCTGCTGTATCGCTTGAGTGTCGGTCGCCGCTGCAGGGGTCAATACAACATTCTTGTTGCTATACAAATCGGCCATCGCCGCAGTGACGCCGCTTTTTTCTGCGCCGGCAATCGGGTGCCCGCCAACAAACTGGTTAAATTGGCTGCCTAAAATAGCTTGAGCACACTGCATCACGTCACTTTTAGTGCTGCCGGCATCGGTAATCACGGTCGATGCAGACAGGTGAGGTTTGATGGCATTCAGGATGGCGGGCGTCTGGGCAACCGGTGCCGCAATCAGGATCATGTCCGCGTTTTTGACCGCAGCTGCAATATCGCTGCTTGCCGCGTCAATGACACCCAGGTCAAGAGCGGCTTGCAGGCTTTCATCAGAGCGGCCGACACCGACAATTTCTGCCGTGCTTTTTGCTTTTTTTAGTGCAAGTGCAACAGAGCCGCCAATCAGGCCTACGCCGAAAATAACAAGTTTTTTCAATTCAGAATCAGTTCAGTTAAATTTAGAGTGAATTGTAGCATTTAACCGGATTTTTATCCGAGTCTTGATATTGCGGGCGCGATCAGGTGCGTATGCAAGCCCGTACCAGGCTGATTGTGACAAGGCGTGCCTATTTCCCTGTTTCCCACTCATTGTCCATGAGTTTTTCCAGCGGTTTGAAATTCTGCTTATACGCCATTTTCTGGCTGTCTTTGATCCAGTAACCGAGGTACAGGTAGGGTAGCCCTAATTGTTTCGCCCATTCGGCCTGCCACATGATGTTGTAGGTGCCGTAGCTGGTGTTAGCGGCGCTGGTGTCGTAGAAGGTATAGACCGCGGAAATGCCGTCACTGACAATATCAATCACGCTGACCATTTTAAGCGCCTGCTGATCCCTGAATTCCACCAATACACTTTCCACGTTGCTTTTGCATAAAAAGTTCTTGTACTGCTCAGCATCTTCTTCCGGGCTGCCGGATTTGGCCTGCTCGTTGTGGCGTGCGCGCTGGTATGCAGCATAAAGTGCGTAATGTTCCTCATAAAAATCTACCGGAACCGCTTCTGCCGTCAGGTTCTGATGCTGCCTGAACGCACGTTTCTGGCTGCGGCTGGGTGTGAATTTTTCTACAGGGATGCGTACCGGCACGCACTCGTGGCAGTTTTCGCAGTGGGGGCGGTAAGCAAAACTGCCGCTGCGGCGGAATCCCTGATGGATCAGACTGCTGTAAACTTCGGCATCGATGAGGTGCTGGGGTGCGGCAATCAGGCTTTGCGCCATCCTGTTGGGCAGATAGCCGCAGCTATAGCCTGTGGTGACATAAAATTGCAGCTTTTGCAGAGGTTGGTCGCCAGGTAAGCTCATGGAGAATGTAAGTACCGTATCAATATATTATTTATGGCCGCCGGTATTGGCATAAGTTTCATTATTGCAGAGTAGCGTCAGTTTTGTAATAAACTCGTCGCGGTTTATTTCACGCGCGCCCAGGCTCGTCAGATGTGCGGTTTTCATCTGGCAATCTATCATGCCTACATGCTGGCTTTCAAGATGTTTTACCAGGCCTGCAAAGGCGACTTTTGAAGCGTCCGTAACGTGGTGGAACATGCTCTCTCCATAGAACATGCTGCCGATCTTGATACCGTAGCAGCCGCCTGCCAGTTTGCCATCCAGCCATGATTCAGCTGAAATGGCATACCCGGCTTCATGCAGTACGCAGTAGGCGTCGATAATGTCTTGTGTAATCCATGTGCCGTTCTGTCCGCCACGCAGGGTGCTGCTGCAGGCGGAGATGACTTCGCGAAAGGCTGTATTGAATCGTACCTCGAATTTCTGCTTCTTTAAGGTTTTACCGAGTGAGGCGGAAATTTTAAGTTCGGCCGGAAACAGCACGGTGCGCGGCGCCGGACTCCACCATAAAATAGGCTCATCATCGCTGAACCAGGGGAATATGCCTTGACGGTATGCAGCCAGCAAACGCGGCATGGAAAGGTCACCGCCGATCGCAATCAGGCCGTTAGGTTCGTGCAGCGCGTTCTGCAACGGAGGGAAATCACAGTTGCCATCGACGCAGGCAACGCGGCCGTTCGGTAATTGGTAATAGGCATGGCTCATAAACTTAATCTTGATTAGCGGGTCTGGTTTATACTATGCTTTAGACATTGCTTTTTATCCTATCATTGATTTAAAACACATGCGCTTATTTAGCCATCATTTTCTGCGTGTCCTAGTTGTCCTGCTTACGGCAGTGTTGATCACCAACACTGTTTATGCCGGCAGCATGATGGTATCTGCAAGTTTTGGCAGTATGAGTGGCGAGCCGGCACAAACCGAGCTTGCAGCAGGGCATGCTCAGTCACAGCACTGCCATGATCAGGACGGCACGGAGCATCACCATGACTCCGATGCGCTATCTGTCAATAATCAGTCTTCACATCCATCGCCATCGCATCATAGCTGCGGGCAATGTAATCACTGCATGGCTTGTTTTTCAATGATGGTTTACGACCAGGTCAACATCGCGGCTATCCTCGGCCAGCCTGTACTGGCAGTCGCCACCGGGGTGCTTTATCTGGCACCTGCGCACCCTCAACCAAGCAAACCACCCATCGCCTGACTGCTGTTTTGAAGCAGATGCATGCGTGGCTGGCTGTAAAGGCTTAAAGCGCATTGCATCACCATGCATATCGGAATTGATGCGGTTTGATTGCGTCAGCTCCAGTCAGTGACAGATGGAGGTTGTATGAGTATTTCTAAAATAATCCCTGATCGAAACAGTTTTCTGCGATACCTGCCGCTATTGTTAGCCAGCGGGTTTGTATTGAGCGGATGTGCCGGTTTTTCTAAAGATGGCGGTTTGAATGATGTGAAGTCTCTGACGCAGAAGCACATCAGGCAGGAGGTTGTCTGGCCTAAGACGGCAGCGGAACAGCAGCTTGCAGAAACGCGCGTGAAAGAGCTGTTGCAGAATGAACTGGATGTAGAAAGCGCGGTGCAGATTGCATTGCTGAGTAACAAAGGCTTGCAGGCTTCATTATTTGAGCTTGGCATTTCCGAAGCGGATGTTGTACAGGCAGGCCGTTTGCCTAATCCCAAGTTTTCGATGCTGTATGCCAGGCATAACGGCGATTACAAAATCGAGCAGGCACTTACGTTTAACATTTTTTCATTGCTGACAATGCCGAAAATGCTGGAAATCGAGCGCCTGAATTTCGAGAAGGCAAAGCAGCAGGCAGCACTTGATGTGCTGAAATTAGCTTATCAGACAAGGCTGGCCTATTTCAATGCGGTTGCGGCAAATGAGCAGGTGGCCTATAGCGCACAGGTGAA
>Ga0207967_1000360_pt1 | contig 16435 bp, 13 predicted proteins | sample LakWasMet20_HOW5_2_FD_183866 | JGI IMG/M metagenome (GOLD analysis project Ga0207967, IMG submission 183866) | Freshwater sediment methanotrophic microbial communities from Lake Washington under simulated oxygen tension - Sediment Metagenome... | ecosystem: Environmental > Aquatic > Freshwater >...
ACTCCCGGCTGACCGACACGGCATAACCGTTCTTTTTCAGCAAGGCATGCTGCTTGGCATGATTAAGGTCGGTCGTCACCATTTCCGCAACCATCTGATCCAGCGTAATCCTCGGCACCCAGCCCAATTTTTCGCGCGCCTTGCTCGGGTCGCCCAACAACGTTTCGACTTCGGCCGGACGGAAATAACGCGGATCGATCCGCACCACCACATCCCCGGCTTTCAATGCAGGCGCCTTGTCGCCGGTCACCGCGGCGACACGGCCGACTTCATCGACGCCCTGCCCTTCCCAGGTCAACTCGACGCCCAATTCACGCGCCGCTTTTTCGATGAACTGGCGCACCGAATATTGCACGCCGGTCGCGATCACGAAGTCGTCCGGCTGTTCCTCCTGTTGCAGCATCAGCCACTGCATTTCGACATAATCGAGCGCATGCCCCCAATCGCGCAGCGAGTCCATGTTACCCATATGCAAACACGGTTCGAGCCCTTGCGCGATATTGCACAGGCCACGGGTAATCTTACGGGTCACGAAAGTTTCGCCCCGGCGCGGCGACTCGTGATTGAACAGAATCCCGTTGCAGGCATACATGCCGTAGGCTTCGCGGTAATTGACCGTGATCCAGTAGGCATACAGCTTGGCCGCCGCATACGGCGAACGCGGATAGAAAGGGGTCGTCTCGCGCTGCGGAATTTCCTGCACCAAGCCGTATAATTCGGAGGTCGAAGCCTGATAGAAACGGGTCTTCTTTTCCAGCCCCAAAAAGCGGATCGCCTCCAGCAAACGCAGGGTGCCGATCGCATCGACATCGGCGGTATATTCCGGCGCCTCGAAAGAAACCGCCACATGGCTTTGTGCGCCCAGATTGTAGACTTCATCCGGCTGCACCTGTTGAAGAATACGGGTCAGATTGGACGTATCGGTCAAGTCGCCGTAATGCAGTATGAATTGTTGATTATTGACATGCGGGTCTTCGTAGATATGATCGATGCGCTGCGTATTGAACAACGAAGCGCGGCGCTTGATGCCGTGCACTTCGTAACCCTTCTTCAACAAAAACTCGGCCAGATAAGAACCGTCTTGCCCTGTAATACCGGTAATTAATGCTACTTTCTTACTCATTTACATTTTCCGTTGATTGAAATAAAAAAACTTATATCGTTCCCAAGCTTTGAGCGGGATCGCATCCTGAACCACTACGCGGTCCTCGCCGGACGGGGCATGCTGCCCCGCCCACAGAGTTTCCACATGCTTAGGAGTATCGGCAGCCCCTAAGGATTTACTTCTGCTCCTCGTTCCCAAGCTCCAGCTTGGGAATGCGGCCAGGGAAGCTCCAGCTTCCCGTCTCGCCAAGCAAGAGCTTGGCGAGACGGGTTCCCAACGTCAACGTTGGGAACCCGCATCATATCGGGACGTTATTGTTGACGAAACCCTAAACGGTGGGGACGGGATTGCAAATCCCGTTCCGCCGGGGTGGCCGAAGCCGATGGTCCAGAATCGTCATGCATGCCCTAGCCCATTTCGTTATACACAAGTCCGTCATTCCGGCAGGGATTGCCGGAATCCAGGGCACAGGGACGTTTTGAACTTACCATCCCTGGCCCTGGATACCCGCTTCCCGGCGGGTATGACGATATTTGTGTATAAGGACATGGCCCCCTGAGCGGGGCGGGGTTTGCAACCCCGCCCCGAACGTTTGAAAACTGTTTACCCACGCGAATTATCCTGAGAATTCCAAAGCGGCAAACATTACAGACGAGATACTTTCCCGTCCGGCGCCAAAGTTATCGGTAGTAACGACCTTCGACGCCATCTTCCTTGCGTTTTGCCAACGCCAATAAAAGCATAACCGTCAAGCTTCCACCCACATCGGCCGACCAGTCCCAAACGCTTGACGTACGCCCCGGCAGATAGGACTGAAACCATTCATGCCCCATGCCCAAAATAGCCATCAAAACCAATAGCCGCCAAAATTTATGATTAATGCCCACTCCCCACCACAGCAGTCCGCTTAACAAACCATACACGGAAGCATGAACCAGTTTATCCCAGGGAGCTGCGACGCGATGCGCCGTCCAGCCTTGTAGTTCCGCCATGAATAAAATCGCCATTAGACACAGCGCGAAACTCAAGCTGAACATACGCCAATAGGTAAATTTCTTATACATAGTCATATTGCTTTGCCCAAATATTCTTGGATGCTGGGGTATGCTGCCCCATCCACAAGGTTTCCGCATGCTAGGAGTATCGGCAGCCCCTAAACGGTGTGGACGGGATTGCAAATCCCGTCCCGCCGGGGGTTGTTTTAACGAAATAAAGCATCAAAGGAATCAATAAAGCGCTCTTGGATTGCTTTGTTGTGATGCGCTTTATGAAGTTAAACTCGTTAAAAAGTCATCAAAATTCTGCAATATCGCTTCCTTACGCAGATTTTCCAAAGCGTATTGCCTGGCTTTCATATTGACACGCGGACGGCCGGTTTTCGCGGCGTTGAGCATAGTCTTCAAAGACGCAAGAAATTGCTCTAAATTTTCAGGTTCAACACGATCGGCGATGCCAGGATATTGCTCGCACAATAGGCCTAACTCTGTTTCCGCTTCAGCGGTAATCAGCGCATAACCGCCGGCGGCCAGTATGGTGGTCAGTTTGGATGGTAAAACCGCATCGGCAGCGCCTTTCTTTTGGATAACCAGATGCACATCGGCCAAAGCCATCAGTGCCGGCAAATCCTCATAAGGCTGCAACGAATCAAAACGTATATTGCGCAGATCAAGCTCTTTTGCCTGTTCAATTAAAGTTTGTTTTTCAACGCCTTCGCCAAGGACTAAAAACACGACATCAGGTTCGGAGGATAAGTGTTTGGCTGCCTGCAGCAATAAATCCAGTCCCTGTTTTTTGCCCAGATTGCCGGAATATAAAACGATTTTCGATGTATCCGACAGCACCCAGCGCCGGCGAAAACCCGAAGCATCCACATTAGGCTTGATGAAATCGGTATCCACCCAATTTGGGAAAAAATACAAAGGCACTGACTGCCGGGTTTTGTTTCCAGCTCCAGTCAGCATCGACTGCGAAATCGAACTGACCGCGCTAAAGCGGCGCATGAAAAAGCTCTCGACCGCCTGACAAACCGAAACTATTAAGCGTCCATTTTTCGCCATTCCCAACCCCAGCATCGCATCCAGTTCGAAATCCTGAATATGCAAAAGGCTTTTGGCGCCGGTCAATCGGCTCAGCAGTAATGCGGCTGGCACACAAAAAAATGTCGGCTCAATCGTTATGATCACATCAGGCTTCCAGCGCCATTGGCTCAACACAGCGGGCAGACTGGTCAACGCAAAACTGCATAAATGCAATAAACGTGTTAACGTTGTCGGTTGTTTCGGTACGAATAACGGACAGCGAAGCACCTCGACGCCATGCAGTTGCTCTCTCCGATAATTCCAACCGGAATAGCCATCGCCGATGCACCATTCGGGGTAGTAGGGAGGAGCGCAAATGACTCTGACTTCATGCCCTTTTGCCGCCAGCCAGTCGCACATTTCACCGGAATATTTACCGATACCGGTCAATTCAGGCGCGTAATTGATTCCATAGAGCAGTATTTTCATAATTTTGAAATAATAGAGATTCGACTAATTTTTACTGAACAGACTCATGCTGCCTCATGGATTGTCGTTTTTCTATCGCATTAAAATCTTAGTTTACAGGTATAATTTCCCAAAGTGTGACCGATGACGGTCCCAAGACAACATCCTTAATGTCAACAACACCATTGGTCACCGGAATAGTCACATTCTCAACTTGTGCTAATCCCATATTTGCCAGACTTATTGGCAACCTCCGCTGATAAAAGCCGTAAGCATCGCTATGATTTTTATCTATCAAATATCGAATCACATTTACTCGTGGCACAGAGAAAGGATATCCAACTATTTGTATCCCTACTCGCTCACTAGCTGCACGTTCTTTTGAACTGGAAAAATTCCAGTCCTGATTGAAAGCGAGAACCCCCACTTTTGTATTATCGGCACTAGCTAATACGCCAACTGATCTTTTGGCAGTAGAAACACGCACACGTTGATCAGGCAGTTTCACAAACATTAGCGCCACGTTATACAACGCTTTTTGAGTTAAACCATCGGATAGCAATAGGCTTGGCCAACTCCAATTATTTGTTGATCTAGTTGAAGCAGTATGATCGCGTAGAGTTAAAGCTAATGCTTCATCAACCTTGTTTTCTGCCATTTCAACCAAAAAGCGCGAAGCCCATGCTGCTCCAATATAGTTTCCATTAATAATACCTTTAGGGGTTTCGCTAGTCACCTCGCTTGCCCCCCACTCTGTCGCATAAATTGGAACATTGCCTAATCCAGCATTTTTCAAACTGTTGCGTATATGATCAATCTGTTCTACAAACGCAGGATATCGACCAAATGCTGTCAAACCTCCGAGTGCAGCGTTGTTGCCATAAAAATGGAATGAGATGAAATCAAGGCGCAACTTTTGTACCCCTACATCTTTTGCAAACTGGTCGTACCAATTAAACTTACCAAAACCAAAAGTGTAAGAGGTTGATGCAGGCCCACCTATCCGGAGATTAAGCGATTGATGATCATCTATCAGCTGATCCGCTGCGCGAGCCCACACCTTGTACAATTGCAAATAAGCTTGATACATTGCATTATCGCCATTCGGCAACCTGTCAGGAAGTAACCAAGAAGTTCCATTAATATCAGGTTCATTCGCCACCTCAAAATCTGCCTGATAAAAGCCCTGATCAATCATCACATACTTTAAAAAGGCATAAGCATATTTTTCGTACAATGCCCAATCAGACACACCATATAATTTGCCATTCTTAGAATCCGAAAGAGCGAACTGCTGCCTCTGCCCTACAATTATATGAGGCTTGAAGCCATACTTACGACAATCCTGTAATCCAGCGCTTAATGAAGAAAAATCGAACTTTATTGCACTCTTCCCACCTTCAACACGCACTATTTTTTGTGATTCAACGTTAATTAATCGAACTTTTGAGATCCCTAGTGGTTGAAGCTTTTTCCAAGTTTCATCGGAAATAGGCATTTCCCAAGAAGCACCTTGAAAGTATCTCCGCATCAACTTAATATCATTTCTTCCCGAAACATCATAATGGCTCCTTGGTTCAACAATTAAGATTTGGGACCTAACGGTATCACCAGTTTTTTCGGTTTTAGCTGAAGAAGATGAGACAAACAAAATGCAGGTTAAGCAGCTTACAATTATAAAATATCTATACACTACAAAAGTTTTTATGAGTTCACTTCTAACTATCATGAATTAAGATATACGCACCGCACCACCATTCATTCGTGATTTTATTGGCTTCGCCGGACTACCTACACATACCATCATCGATGGCAAATTATGGAAAACCGAACTGCGCGCTCCTACCACAGTTCCTTCTCCGACCGTCACACCAGGCGCAATAAAAACGTCTGTAGCCAACCAAGCTTGTGCACCGATGCATACTTTCTTTGCGTAAATCGGAAAATTAGGCTGGGTATAATCATGGCTTGCCGCACATAAGTAGGAACGCTGCGAAACCACTGCGTTGGCGCCAATCTCAATTTCGCCCAAGCTATACAACACCACTTCATCACCGATCCAAGCATAGTCTCCGATAGACACCTTCCACGGATATGTCACTTTTGCAGATGGACGTATTAAAACACCCTTACCAACTTTGGCGCCAAACAACCTTAGCAGCCATCTACGCCAACCAAACATAAACTGTGGGGAACATGCAAACATCGTGCTTTGCACCAGCCACCAAAGTTGCACAACCACGGGAGAACGCCCCCGAAAGGCATTCGGTAAATGAAACGAAGTCAGCTTCTGAGTTTGCAGAATATTATGAGACATGGTTAAGCATCACAATTTTAAATCGATAAATGCCAAAACATTGAAATATCATTTGCTGTCCCCAATTATTTCCAGCAACTGCTTTGCAGCACTCTGCACATGAAAACGTTGCGAAAAGGTGGTCGTTGTTCGCACCTGCATTGCTTCATACTCTGATTCACTCATTTCAAGCCAACGCTCAAGATTCTGTTTGGTACCCTTCAATGTGTCATCCGCCACAAAGCCCGCCTCGTCTTCATTGATCTCGCGCCAGATGTTAACTTTGTTACTGATCAACACCGGTTTGGCGCAGGCCAACGCCTCAGCGACCACTATTCCGAAGTTTTCCTGATGTGAGGGAAGACAAAACACTTCCGCTGCATAAAATGCTCCCCACTTCATATCGCCCTGCAGCATACCGGGCCATGTAATGCGCCCCCCGAGCCCCAATGCCTCGGCCCGTGCTTTGAGCTTAGGCACCCAGCCATTCTGGTCAGGACCCGCAATAAGCAGATGCAAGGATTCATCCCTTTGCGCAATCTTGGCAAAAGCTTCGATCAACAGATTGCAACCCTTCTTCACATGAATACGACTTAGATACAGCACAATTCGCTTGCCTTGCAGATGGGGATATTGTGACAGAAAATTGGCAGCCAACTCTTCCGCATTCGCAGGTGGGTTTGCCACCCCAAAAGTTGTAACAACCTCATTTGCTTTGTATAGCCAGAAGGATTCTCTAGCCAACAATCGCTCTTCCTCACAAGTAAAAATCACTTTATGTGCATCGCGCAACACACGGTATTCCCCCCAAGGCCAGTACAGCCATTTCTTGATATGCTTTAGAGGATAGGCACGCTTAAACCACGGATCGAGCATGCCGTGGGAGAATACATAATATGGCGTTGAACTCTTCGCTAAAGCTCTCCAAACTGCAAAGCCGGTGTATTGCCACAAGCCATTAACAATGACAGCATCATAATCGTGAGCGTGCACTTTCAACCAAGGCAGCAAGCGACTGCTATACCCATAATTACCTAAACCAGGACCAAGCGCATGAACTTTGGTTTGGCTGTTGCGAACAAAATCTGCATCCGGCACATCCAAGCAGCAAATATCAACCTGAACACCCAATTCACGGTGCACAGCGCTCAATTGATTAACACCCTCGATTGGGCCGCCGTTTTTGGGATCAACGGATGAAATGACATGAAGGATTTTCATTGCGTTTTATCCAATGCAACGCATGTAAAGGTATTTTGGATCCCACAACAGTTTTTTTAACCTATAGAACATTTTGGCCAATGGGTTATATTCATGCCTAGAACCGTAAACCACTTGGTACATTCTTTTCTGATCTGCCTCGTATTGAGTTGCAAATCTTTGAGATCCAGTTATTGACTCGGAATAAATACGAAAAGCGGCAACCTTTTCCATGAGTCTGCTAAATTTTGCGCCAGCCAAAATAAAATCTAAAAGCAACTCTCCATCCCAACTTGTCTTGTTTTCCACATTAAACCCGCCTATTTCTCTAAATTTTTCAGCTTTAAAGAACATGCCCTGCTGAAAAAGTGTGACAGCCCCATTAACATAGCTTTTTGCTGACACCGTACTGGGATAAAACGCGCCTTGAGAATTCCCAGTTTCGTCGACACGTAGCCCACCCGCAAGTAAAACATCAACTTCTGGATTGGCTTTCATATATAGCACGATTTTCGTGAATACATCTGGCAGAAGGTAATCATCAGAATTAATAAAATAGAAGATATCGCCAGTGGCTTGAGCAAAACCTTTTCTCAACCCATCTGCAGGGCCAGAGTCTTTTTCATACACTCGAATAACCCGTTCCCCATACGAATCTATAATGTCACGACTGCCATCAGTACTTCCTGGATCAACTACAATGTATTCGAAGTTCGAATAGTCTTGATTGAGTACAGAATCCATGCACTCACGAAGAAATTTCGCTTGATTGAATGAAATTGTAACGATAGAAATTTTCATATGTATCCTTTTATTTTTTGTGTACATCTAGAATCGAACTGTTCATATTTAGTTAAATACACCACAGAAACAACATATACAAACATACCAGGCGAAAAATATCCATACCCCCTGACTAGCAACTCAACGAGAAATGCAAAAAGTACACTTTGAAACACTAGCAATCGTGAATCATACTCATTAATTTTACTATTTATTGCTCTCCGCAAACAAAGAAATGAGGATGCGGATCTATACAAAATCCAAAAAACAATGCCCCCCCCAAATATACCAAACTCAGCAATGATCTTGGCAGCCAAAAAAGAACCATCTTCTCTATTTAGCTCATTACCGTCAACATACTTAGCTATCTTATACGCAATATCAGAAGGTGGCTGAGTACCCATCATTTGAAAACCCAATCCAATGAAGCCAGTATCGACCAATGATTTAGAAGCATCATCGATACCTTGTTGATAAACGAGAGCAGATAAATTTTCAGAGTCACGACCTATTAATATTCTTTCAGAAAAATAGCTATTAGAAGTTACTAAATAAAAAACGTACAAACCAATAGGTATCAATAAAATCAAATGAGCTATTCTAATTCTTACCCACAAGATAATCATCAGAAAATCAAACACCAACAGGGTTGTGTTTAGCAAAAGAACCGAGAGAATCAAAACGAATATTAATATAAAAATCCTAATTGATATTTTATTAGCAAGAACAAAATAAATCAAAAAGAAAGTACCTGAAAAAAGAGCATAATGACTAGGCTCCAAAAATGGAACAACTGCCCTTTCATGACTATAACCTAGAAACCTCAAGTCAAATAATATATTAATAAATCCAACTAAGAAAAGCAAAAAAACTAAGACACCTAACGATCTAAACAATATTTCGTAGCTTAGCATCCTAATTTTAATGGCTGTAAAATATGCCACCATCAACACAAAGACTAAAATAGGTATTGACGTGTATGATTTAATATTCCAACTACCAACAACTGCCATCTGAAACAGACAGTAAATTACAGCAACAGCCATGAAAATGATATATTTCTTGTGAATCCTACAGAATATAGTGAAATATCTTGACTCTATAATAAATAAAAGAAAACTGTACGCAGCCAAACCATAAGCCAAAGAATTTAGCCCTAAAACGGCATTAAAAAAAGGCGGGAATGCGCCAAGCAAAAAAATTGACAGCGCAAGAATTATTTTCCCTCTTAGGAATAAGCTTTTCCGACCAGGCCTATTCTGCAATTTACAATCCTTGAGCGTTCGCCCCATCCGATTCAATTGTTACCACCTTATTTAAGAGTAGTCTTATCATCGCCCTAACGTAGGTTTTTAATAAACTTTGCTGGGTTCCCTGCCACAATAGAATTATCTGGCACATCTTTTGTAACGACAGCGCCGGCACCCACCACACTGTTTCTCCCTACTCGCACTCCTTTCAGGATAATAGCCCCGGTACCAATAAATACATTATCTTCAATAATCACCGGGGCAGCTGCAATGTCCTGTGGACTGACATTATATCGCCTATCATTTGGAACTATGGGGTGAAAGTCAGTGTCTGAAATCGTAACATTCGCACCCAATAAGCATTCATTCCCAATTTCAACACGAACTGCCGCACAGATTGAACCACCACTTATTCCCGTATTATTACCTATCACAATAACAGCACCGGGCCGAAGAGTTCGCAATACAATGGAATGGTTTACACCAAGGTTTGTCGTATCTGAACGTGAGCAAAGCTCGCAATCATCACCTATGACTATTTCAGAGTCTTTATGCAACGAAACAATTGGCATCCCGTAACAACGTACACCAGCGCCAACTTTTGCACCTGTTAATCTTACGAAAGATGCAAGAAAATAATGACCCCATAATTTTCTAACGAAGTGAGGATAACGGTGAATTAATAATAATTTATTTATCATTGGTTAATCATTCCCGCAGAACTTTTTTACATCATGGAAAAGTTGATGATTTTGACGTAACCAATCGAAATCACGATCCCACCATTTGAATTCATTCAAATATTCGATCTCTGCCTGATCGAATCGATAACGCAAAACCTTGGCTGGCACGCCAACCACAATGGCATAGGATGGCACATTTTTAGTTACAACCGCCCCAGCCCCCACAATAGCACCGTCCCCAATGCTTACGCCATCAAGGATGATAGCTCGTGCTCCTATCCAAACATCATTCCCAATAGTACATTGTTCATGCTCATGAAAATAATTATGAGATGCAAATGTAAACCCTGCTTGTCGGTTAGGAGAAAAAAAAGCAGGATGAGTGGTTACAAATTTGCGCACGGGATGGTTTCCCAAGCCAATAATTACTTCTGGAGCAATGCAAGTAAATTTTCCAACTATCACCTTTGTTAGCCTACAATATGGCCCGATATAACTATAATCGCCTATTGCAACATCATCTAGCTCCGCCCCATCATATACAGTATTATTGCTTCCAAACTGACATTTTTTTATGCGAGCTAAATACCTTATAGAAAGCTGTTTTCCCGCATATTTATACTGGTAATATATAGCAGTTAATAACCACTTTGCCCATAATGAAAGAGGGTTTCTTAAAATTAGCTTTATAATACTCATTTTAAACCGTTTTGATTAAATTAATATTTATGATGTAGACTGAAGCCACCATCAAGTGAATCAAAACTTTGCGGTAGAAAAAGTTATGTAGCCCAATAAATTCCATCTTGACGATATAGACCATTGATCAAACATAAAAGGCAGATAAATTCATGAATAGTTACATGAAATGACAATATGCCACACCTATTCTTCTCTATCTATTAAATTAAAATAAATTTAAATACGAACAACCAAAAGCAATATATTTTACTTTATTTTATATATTAAATTTATAAATTTAAATAACACATAAGACAAAACAATATAATGCATTGACCAAATGTTTTTACTTATTAAATAAAGCGCAGATTGTTTTTTATTTTCACCGAAGAGCTTTATTTTTATGGTGAGAGCCAAATATTCGCATAATACAAGCTTTTCATAAAGTTTTTTTCCACTTAAATCCACCACTGAGGCAAACTCTTTGCTAATATCTGTGTAAGATTTACTAAGATTTGAATATTTTCTTTCATATTGCAAGACGACTGCTGGAGTATACGCGACCATAAAATGATGCATCAGACGACAAACATATTCCAAATCCTCATACTTAGTTAAATCTTCATTGAATAAACCGGCTACATCAAAGCAATCATAGCGTATCAGCGTGTTCCCAGTTCGTAAGAATATATTTCTAAGGTATAGTTCTTTGAATGGATTAATAACTAAGCCTCTAATTTGTCTTTTACAGAAAATAACATCCTTACTATTTGGCTCTTTGAGAATAAAATTTGCTGTAAAAAGACTTGCCTGAGGATACTCCTCAACAAGAGCGACTAATTCTTCAAAGCATTTATTACTAATTACATCGTCAGCGTCTAGAAAAAAAACATACTCCCCACTAGCATTCTTGACACCAGTATTTCTAGCACTAGACACTCCATTATTTTTCGTTCTTATTAATCTTATCCGACTATCACTAATACTTTCCACAACTGATACACTTGCATCACTGGACCCGTCATCAACAACTAAAATCTCAATGTTTTTAAAGGATTGAGATAGCACAGAATCAATTGTACCCTTAATACTATTCTCTTTATTAAAAAGAGGAATTACTACTGAGATTTTCATATAAATAATTATATCTCTTTAAATATAAAGAACAGTTTGCTTAAATATTTGAAAGCAAATAATTCTTTGATTCATTTTTGCAAATGGATAAAGCTCTATTAACTTCATTGAAGTCTATTGATTCATGTACTAATTCTTTAGTTATGCCTTCAAAATCAAAAACCAACCTGCGCCTCAGCCCAATTATATCAAGCAAGGAAATAAACCTGTCAATACCTCTTTTTTCATTTGCTATTGCGATAAATGGCTTCTCAAAAATTATCGCAAAAACTACACCGTGAAATGAATCAGTAATTACAAATTCACATTGATTAAACCCAGAAATCCAGTTTTCGATAGATGGGTGTATGCATTTGTGTAATTGAAATATCTCTTTTTTTGAAAAAGTTCTTTCAACATTTACTGAAAAAAAACATAAATTTAGCTCATTGGAAACAAATCTCGAAATATTTTCCTTTTTCTCATCCAAATCAAGAAAGTAAGTAAGAATTCCATTATGTTTTTTATTTTTTTTAGACTCTAGTAACTTTAAATAATCATTTTTTTCCAGTAGCAAGGTAGGATCAAGTACATGTTCAACTTTATCGATGCCAAATATATTTTTACAAATATTTACTCCAGATTTTTCTCTAGCCGATATTGCGGAAAAATCTTGAAGCAATGCCTTTACTTCATTAGTGATGCTATCTGGATAGTTCCATTCATGACTACCAAACGAAGCTGCATAGGATATTTTTTTTATATCCTTACTTCTAACAAACTCTAAAAAGTAATCTTTATACCAATCTGGCACATAATCAATTCGCCATACTTGATCACTGCCAACAATAACAGTTTTTATGCCTAACTCATTAACGATACTTAATTGCTCACTAGCGTCTATTTTTTTTGTTTTTGGAACAATATACTTACCAATGAATTTGTTTATATTAAATGCTATTAACGGCTGGATTATGACATTATTTAACACTCCACCCACGCTAGTTTTTGCTTTATTAAACCCACGATTTATGACTAATACTTCATGACCATTATTCTTTAAATAAGCCAGCAAAGCATACAACTGTAATATCCCACCGATGTTCTTGTGCAGCGGCAAAGTAAGGATGGCTATTTTCATTTTATATTTCAAAAAATTGGTTATATTTATTTTCAGATTTCTTAACAATATCAATTGACTTATATTTATTATCAAGAAGCTTAAAATTTACTTTCAATATGAATTTAATTATTTTCTTGAACTAACTTCAATATTTCATCATTTGATCTTCTTAGTGAGAGAGCTGTTTTAAACTCATCCCGCGGCGTGCCGATTGCAACTAGACAAATTACTTTCTCAGAATCAGACATATTTAATATTTTTTTTACTTTTTCATCTGAATCAATATTTAGCCCCCAATGAGCAGGACATGCACCAACTTTATAATAATGCAATGCATATAGAAGGTTCATCAAGAAAATACCCCCATCTATATAAAACTGATTTCTTTCTCCTACACTATAGAAATAGTTTCTATCGCTCACCACTACTAATAATTGGGATACCTTATCAGAAAACCCTTTCATTCCTTCTTGTATTGTAAAAATACTATCTATGATATTTTTTTCATCTACATAATACACTTTTACAGATTGTCTATTGCAGACAGATGGGGCATTTTTTGCAAGCCCTATTATTTTCTGAATGGTTTCAAATGAAACTTTTTCACCTGTAAAATCCCGAACACTGCTTCTAGAGTTTGAAAAGCTATAAAAGTTTTTATCTGAGTTTTCAAAATATGTAGCGAATTGATGCATTTTTACACTAAACAAATTTGAACCAGCATACTCTTTAAACTGCTCATAATCTCCTCTACTATAATAATCAGAAATATCGATATCATGCTCTAAATGTTTTTCATAATACCCACATATTGCCAAATATGCAGCTGCAATTTGAGTCTGATGTCGATTCTCTATTACATCTTTTCGTTTTAACAATCGGGATAATTCTACAACATTCTGTTTACCGAATTGAAATCTTATACCATCGCGTATTAAACCCTTTTCTAATGCATGATACTTTAAAATTATCAGCGCTTCAATTTTATTGAAAGTATCTTGATCAAACAAGATAGAATGCCTATAGTACAATACAAAATCAATATAGAAATTTTTAACTAAAGATACAAAATTGACCACATTTCTTTTATGAAGTGATAACTTTTTGACATAATTATCGCCAATCAAAATACGTATTGCTTTTTTCATTTTCTGCATAAACTGCACCCTTTTCCTTGAGAAACCTCAGTAATATTTTAGCAAGACACTTAAGACAACATTTTCTTTATACTCTAATAAAAACATGTCGAAATTTATTCTTCATAAAAGACTGCTCTTCCTTCCTCAATCCGAGACAATATATCGAAAATGCTACTGAAATTGTTGATACTACAGAGACAATAAGGAATCGCAATAACTCTTTATTCCCACTATATTTATTCATTAGAGGGAAATACACATCTATGTATTGCATTACCTCATCATTTATCTTATATTTAATAACCAGAGGGCATATTATCGACGATACAGTTACCAGCAAAATTCGAATCAATACGATTCGAGTAAACTTCATAACCGACAAATTCAGCATGGGTTTTAGTATTAAGAGCCTTAAAAAAAGCGCCAGCATTGAAACAGAAATTCCTACATAAAAGGTTGCGTGCGGAGAAAATCCTTCTTTTAATAAAACATATGATATAGGAAGCACTAGTAATAACAACCCACCTATTACAGCCTGATATTTTTTTATTTTCCCAGTTGCCTGAGCCGCGGTCATTAATGGCCCTGAAATACAATCAATTAATGCGTTTATTAAAACTAACCTACAAAATATAACAGTGTTTTCAGGAACAATTTTTAACCACCATTTAACAACTGCTTCCGCCTCCATTAATATTGGCATTGAAATAAAAAAAAGCAAAAAAAAAGAATATTTTGACCCTTGGAATATTAATAGATGCATATACTGCCAATCATTAGCCGCATAGGATTTTATGATTTGCGGATTCATAGCCATTTGAAAATTATTGACAAAACCACCCACAGCAGAATTTACTTGATATGCTATACCTCTAGCTGAGTTGACAACCGGACCAAAAAATATATTTAGCAAAATATTCACACCCTGCCCCATTGCTACAGCCGCCACATTTCCAAAAAGACTCCAGCTTGCATAATTCATCATGATTTTGAATAATGGCTTATCCCAAAAAAATTGATATGTCGATTCAGGAAAATTACTTTTGCAATAACTTTTATAAAGAAACCACACAAAGACAGAAACAATAAATATTAAGCTGGCATACATCTTTAATTTATCATAACCAAACCAAACAAGAACAAATACCACAATTAATTTAAGTATCACTTCAACGATACTAACATAGGCATATACTTTCATTCGTTCGTGTGCAATGATCATTGCATTATATGGCACACCAACAACTGTAAAAAAAAATGATAAAATAGAGAATTGATACACCCAATTAGCAGCATCCATTCGTTCTATTGGGATATTCAACTTGACATTTAGAAACCAAAGGCCAATGGTTTCAGCCAAAATTAGAATTGTAGCAGCTATGACTCCATGAATATTGACACTCATGCTAAATACTTTTTTTAGTTGCTTAGCATCATTCTTTCCTAATTCATAAGACATGAAGCGTTGCGTCGCGGAAGACATAGCTGAATTAAAAAATGAAAACATCATCACTATGCTTCCCACTACATTATAAATACCAAAATCCTCTACACCCAACGTATTCAATATTACGCGAGAAGTATATAACGACACACCAAGCGTAAGAAGCATTCGGAAATATAACAGCAATGTGTTTTTGGCAATTCGTCTATTGGACATTTAATCAATTGTTATTTTAAGGATGAGGTAGAGTGTTGATTATCTAGTCAATCAGTTATCAAACTTCTTTAATCTAGTTTTTTCCAAGGAGGCAGTATTATTCATAGCTGCCACAATACGATTGTATTTCAAAGATAATCTAAGAGAGTCAGCTTTGTTTTTCCAGTTTTGAAAAAATCTTATCAAATTACTTCTCTATGTAAACTCTGCCAACTTGGACAAATGTCTTAGCCCAGTTGTGTAGCTAATTCAAAGCACAATGAATATGCAATTGTCGACCAATCATACCCTTTGTTACATTTTCACATGCTTGAGAAAAATTGGCATGAGAGACTATTTTCGTTGCATCATAAACCTTGCTGTGGTTTATTTGATCCATCGCCAAAGTTTGTTCCATCGCTTGTAATACGTGCAGTTGAGCGGTGCCCTGTAAGTTTGGCCAATAACCCAACCCCAGTATTGCCACGCCGTATTGAATAGGCAGCACCCAAGGCCCCAAATGCACAGCCCGTTCCATCCCGCCTGTCAGCTCATTATCGAATTGTTTTAATAAAAATTTACTGATCAACAATCGATTCCAGAGATGAGGCCAGGAAGGGGTTAGCCCCAAACCTCGGCGGGCATAGTTTAGGGCTTCAAGCGCATTATCATGCCAAGCCAGCTCCTGGATAAGGGGATCTTTGCGGAATTCCAGTGAGTCTAATTTTTGATGAAAAGCTTCCGCCAGTTCAAAATATCGCGCATAAGCGGGGCGCAGTTCCAAAGTTCGTTCCAGTTGCTGACGGGCCTGGCGCCATTGTTTTGCATTTTTGTTGGACGAGTCTTTTTTCACCGTATCCAGGTGATGGCTCACTTGTGTCGAGTAAACGTCCGCCAAAGACCAACGTAGGGCGATATTGGCCAGGATGAGCAATCC
>Ga0207967_1000363_pt1 | contig 16275 bp, 21 predicted proteins | sample LakWasMet20_HOW5_2_FD_183866 | JGI IMG/M metagenome (GOLD analysis project Ga0207967, IMG submission 183866) | Freshwater sediment methanotrophic microbial communities from Lake Washington under simulated oxygen tension - Sediment Metagenome... | ecosystem: Environmental > Aquatic > Freshwater >...
TCGAATAGTTGAATCCGCGATAAGCTTTGTCCTTGTACGTCTGATCGCCGCTCAACGCATAGTATCCAGCATACTCGGCCGCCTGCCGGGAGGTCTGATAGCCCATCCGCATCATGTAGGCGAATTGTTCGGCCACCACGGAAGCTCCGAAATACTGCCCAGACAGTCCATCGTTAGTATTGACATTCACAAAGTTATCTTCGGTCCACTGCAAGAGTCTCAGCACGTCTGCCTGGAAATTCGGATCAAAGTCAGGATTATCCAATAGATACAGGTTCATGTTGCTCTTAGTGGTATTACTCCAATTAGTGTTTCCATCAATGTGGACGTCGCTGTGCCCGCAGACCCAATTGCCGTTCTGCATAGGATACTGCAGGATCCAGTCCTTCAGCGTTTGTCGGGCTATTGTGTATGCCGCCGCATTGGGCTCTCCATGCTCGATAAGAAGATCGAAAAGAGTGAGCGCTCCGGCGAAGTGTGAGGTGTATCGCGATCTGGACTCTCCCGTACTCGCATTGACCACGTAGGGCCACGGCGAATTAGTCGCGCTCCCCGGTTGGATATTGATTGCCAAGGTGTCGGCAACGTTGATGGCGGCAGTCCGGTAGGCGGGAGTGCCATAGAAGAGATAAAGCTTGTAGAAGCTCATTCCGATATCGCTTCCGAGATCGATCAGAATGTCATTCTGGCTCCACGCCACGTTGTCTCCGTTGATTTCCGTGGCGCCGCCGCTGGCGGCACCGTAAGGAAAATTCGGCCAAGCATAATTCGACGGGGTCATTCCGTGGGCGAGAGCATAGTCTGCAAGATTCTTGGCAATGTCCAGCGGGACCATGTTGCCCGTGTAGGCATAATACAATCGAGCGAACTCGACGAAGTTCGGGATCCGTTCGCCCCAATCGTTCTCGTAGCTGTTAGGTGTTATGGGATTGCCAGGCTGGAATCCACAGTAAAGATAATACATCGGCAGCGAAGACGAGGGGCCGTTTGGAACGGTAGGCAGCCATGTCCAGAGTTGATCGAGGTAATTATCATAGGCGTTCTCGATGGGCGTATACCATGGAAGGATTTTATTGTTTTCGTCCACTATCACAGTGTGATAGCGGAGAACCTCTGTGGTTTGGACGGCAGACTGCGCGGCGCTTTCCGGAAGCGTTTCGGGGGTTATCACCAAGGCTTTTGCAAGACTGAAACGAGGACCCAGCAAATAACCTCCCAGCGCGGTAAATGCCGCCGCAGCACGTTTCAGAAATGTACGTCGGTCAAGCGCCAAGGCTTTACCTGGTAAAAATGGCTTAGAAGACTTCATAATTCCCCCATTTTTTCAGTAAAATTGATGCGGTTCTGTCTTAAAAATTCAAAGGACTTACTTAATCCTCGCCTATTTGCAGACAAATTTATCCGGCTAAAGCCATAAACTGCTGATAAGCCGACTTTCTTAACAAGAAGATGAGCCTTTCGAATCATACGCACCATTTCGCTCCCATCTACGGTGGCCTTTTCTGAAGGGAAGGATTTGAAACCTATCATCGGTTGCGTAATTTTATTAATGAATCGATGATTCTGTTTGTCTATCACTCCAGCTTTTGACTTGGAATATTTCAACAAAATTCAATTAACATGCCACTGTGACCTTTGCCAGCGCACGAGATTATCAGGAACTCAATTCATTCAGGTCGGTCATTGTAGTGGGTGTGTTGCAGTCGATAGGTCGGCTTGAAGAGCTTCTGCCCAATGAATTGATCGGCACTGATGCGCTCGGAGCCATCATTCAAACCGTATAAAGACCCAGCCAGAATGAGACATTATTTCTTACATTACAGCGGAAATTTGGAGAAAGGCCATGCATGTTAGTTACGAACAAGCGGAACAGGCGATCGCCGCAGCGATTGCAGAAGCGAAGAAATTAGGTACACAAATGTGCATCGCCGTGGTTGATTCCGGCGCCGATTTGAAAGCGTTTACCCGAATGAATGGCGCCTGGGTCGGCAGCATCGATATTGCCATCAAAAAAGCCAAGACCGCCTGTTACTTTGGCATGAATACCGGGCAAATCGGCCAATTATCGCAGCCGGGCGGCCCGCTGTATGGCATCGAACATTCAAACCAGGGACTGATTACTTTTCCCGGCGGCGTGCCGATTGTCGATCAGGACGGTGTGTTGATCGGTGCCATCGGCGTCAGCGGCAGTTCGGTGGAAAACGATCATCAGGTGGCAAAGGCCGGAGTCGATGTAATCGGTCTTGCCGATTTGCCTTCCCACCCATGGAGAACCTGAACCGCTATCGTCGTGCAAATCGTATGGATCTTGCGGGCTCGTATCATGAATAGACCTGACTTCTCTGTCGATGCCCTGCCCTGGATTGCCTATAAGGCGGTTACGGCTTCCGCTTCCAAGTGACGGGGAGCGTTGTGCGCAGCGGCGAGGCACATGACCCACGGGCGCATCGTTCTATTGCTGCTGGTGCTGACCGCGTGCTCGGGCAAGCCTTATGTCGTTAACCCGGAACAGAATGGAAACGATGCGCGCTTAAACCGGGTGTTTGTAGCCAGTCACGGCTGGCACACCGGGCTCATCATTCCCGCCCGCCATCTGGATGACGCCGTTCCGGAACTCAAGCGACGCTTCGGGTCTGCGCCTTATTATGAAGTGGGCTGGGGAGACAAAAATTTCTATCAGGCCCGCGAAGTCACCACGCGTCTGACTTTGCAGGCCATATTCTGGTCGGAGGGCGCCGTCCTGCATGTCGCTGCCCTACCGAGCCAACCGCGCGCATACTTTTCCGGCAGTGAGGTGGTGGAGACTTGCATCTCGGAAACGGGGCTGAGATCCCTTAAGGCATTCCTGGCCAACAGCTTTGCGCGGGACGCTGCCGGCCAGGTTATCGCACTATCAAAAGGCATCTACAGCGACAGCCAGTTCTATGCCGGCGAGGGCCGGTACTACCTGCTGAACACCAGCAATAAATGGACCGCTAAAGCGCTGAGGAGCGCAGGCTTCGACATCGCCCCCGCCTTCAAGCTGACGACCGGGAGCATAGTGAGCTATCTCCGATCGAATACAAGACCCTGCGATACTGCGGCGGATGATGCCCAATAATCGATCCCGGGGGCGTCCCCGCTTCTGCTAGAGTTCCATTCTCACCAAAGCCGGTGAATAATCCACCGCCTCACCTGAAAGGGCTGTGATTACCCTGTGACGCACACAATCTGCATCAACATCTTTTCGGCATGTTGAATAGGCTCAACTCACCCCGAACAAGATGATCTCTTCTATAAGAAGCTGAAATCCAGGAAGATGCCTGAACATCCATCAAAGTCAGCCCAAAATCGGCATCGGTATCATCATCAAAGAGTCCTGTCGATACAAAGGCGCCGGTATCCAAACAAATATGAGATAACGCTTGCCGAGGCCTCGCTGTATAAGTATGGCCGCAAAACGTGGGCGATAGATCATGCTGAAACCTGGCATGACTTTGCCTCACTAACTGACTCGACATGAGCGTTCGGCTCCACAGCAAACGTTCTGCAACGGCTGATGGAATGGCGTCTTCGCCTAACCAACGATCGATGTCACTATTGAGCCAAACGGGAGACTCCGCTGCCCGGTAACCGGGTTTGATTAAGTCGGCATGGATCACATGAAAGCGATTTTCTCCTTCACCCACCACCCAGATTAAAGGCAAATTCTCTGTCAATGAGAGGCATCGATCGAACTCTGAGGACATCCGGTGTTTTTCGGGCTGAAAATAGTATTCAACCCACTCCCCCCCATACAGCAAAAATCCAGTGTGATTACTATCTTTCAAATGCTCAAGATGACCCTGACGTCGATAGGACTGGAAAAAATCCAGCATCATAATTTCATGATTACCCTGGACTGCATAAAACCATGGCTCAGCCAACAACTCCAAACATGGTAAGGAGTCAGGTCCCCGATCAATCAAATCACCGACAGAAAACAGCCGGTCATGGACCTTATTAAAATTAACCTCGCTCAGAACACGCTGTAATAAAGCAAAGCAACCATGCAGATCCCCAACGACATAATCTTTACCGACTGAATTGTTGGATAAGCTTCGAATTGCTTTTTTCATTCGTTTTAACAGCTAGCTAAATTGCGCTTATAAATGTGCGCGTTTGAGGCGCAGGGCGTTGGCAATCACCGATACCGAGCTGAGGCTCATTGCCGTCGCGGCAATGATGGGCGACAACAGCAGGCCCCATAGTGGATAGAGCGCTCCGGCGGCGATGGGCACCCCCAAGGTATTGTATATGAAGGCAAAGAAGAGATTCTGGCGAATGTTGCGCATGGTTGCCCGGCTTAGCCGTATCGCCCGCACAATACCGCGCAGATCGCCCTTCACCAGCGTTACTCCTGCGCTTTCCATGGCCACATCGGTGCCCGTGCCCATCGCAATACCCACTTGCGCCTGGGCCAGAGCCGGCGCATCGTTGATACCGTCGCCCGCCATGGCGACTTTACGGCCTTCATTCTGCAACCGCTTAATCGTCGCCGCTTTCTGGTCGGGCAACACTTCCGCCTCGATCCGATCGATACCCAGACGGCGCGCTACCGCTTCCGCCGTGAGCCGGTTATCTCCGGTCAGCATGACGATGTCCACGCCTTCCCGGTGCAAATCAGCAATGGCTTCCGGGGTAGAAGCCTTGATCGGATCGGTCACGCCGAGTAAGCCCGCTTCCCGACCCTCTATGGCCACTAACATCACGGTCTGCCCGTCCTGGCGCAGAGTTTCCGCTGTTTCGGCCAAACTGCCAAATTGAATACCCAAATCGTCCATCAGCAACGCCGTGCCCAGCGCGACCGAATGGCCATCGACTTGACCTGTCACTCCCCGTCCAGTCAGGGATTGGAATTCTTCCACGGATACGGTCCGAATGCCACGCTGTTCCGCTCCTTTGACGATAGCCGATGCCAGGGGATGCTCGCTGCCCCGTTCCAGGCTTGAGACGAGGCGCAATAACTCCTGTTCATCCACGTCTTTCGCGGCAACCACGGAGACCAGCTGTGGCTTGCCTTCGGTCAGGGTGCCCGTTTTGTCCACCACCAGCGTATCGATTTTTTCCAGGACTTCCAGTGCCTCGGCATTCTTGATCAGGACGCCCGCCAGAGCGCCTTGTCCGGTGCCCACCATGATGGACATGGGCGTCGCGAGACCCAATGCACAGGGACAGGCGATAATGAGCACGGCCACGGCGTTGACAATGCCGTGGGACAGGCGCGGCTCCGGCCCCCAGAGGGACCAGACAATCAACGTGAGGATGGCGATAGCCACCACCGCTGGCACGAAATAGCCCGAGACGGTGTCGGCCAGTTTCTGAATAGGCGCGCGGCTGCGTTGCGCCTCGCCGACCCTATGGATGATTTGCGCCAACAGGGTATCGGACCCCACCTTTTCGGCGCGCAACAACAGGCTGCCGGTGCCGTTCACCGTGGCGCCAATCAACTGATCGCCAGCCCTTTTTTCTACGGGAATCGACTCACCCGTCACCATGGACTCATCGACGGCGCTGACGCCTTCAAGAACAGTGCCGTCCACCGGAACTTTCTCGCCGGGACGCACCCGTAGCACTTGGCCTGGTAGTACCTGCTCCAAAGGCACATCGTGTTCACTACCGTCTTCCAGCACACGGCGCGCCGTCTTCGGCGCGAGTCCCAGCAGCATTTTGATCGCGGCACCCGTGCGGCTACGCGCCCGCAGCTCCAAAACCTGCCCTAACAGCACCAAGGTCGTGATGACGGCAGCCGCCTCGAAATAAACCGGCACCATGCCTGCCATGCTACGCAAGCTGTCTGGAAATAGACCGGGCCAGACGGTAGCCGCCAGACTATAGAGCCAGGCAACGCCGATCCCCAAGGCAATCAGCGTAAACATGTTGAGGCTGCGATGAATTAAGGAAGCCCATCCACGCACAAAGAACGGCCAGCCTCCCCAGAGCACCACGGGCGTGGCAAGCGCTAATTGAAGCCATTGCAGCCTTCGTGCATCCAGAAAACCGGGCATGGCGGCCGGATAAAGATCATGGCCCATGGCCAGAATGAACAATGGCAAAGATAATGCAGCTCTAACCCAAAAACGCAGCGACATGGCCTTTAGCTCGCGGTCTTCGGTTTCAACTTCGGCTGTTCGCGGTTCCAGGGCCATACCACAAACCGGGCAGTTCCCCGGTTCATCGCGCACAACCTCAGGGTGCATGGGGCAGACGTATTGGGTTCGAGATACAGCGATCGGCTCGACCATTTGTTCCAAGGCCATTCCGCATTTGGGGCAACTGCCAGGCTGCAACTGACGGATTTCCGGATGCATCGGGCAGGTGTATATCGGCGATTTCAAGGCCGCTTTAACTTTTGTAGACATTTTAAGTTCTCCAACGAAAAACGACCTATTTAGCGATAGCTTGGTTTTTTATGGCTCCAAGCCTTTCGATGTCAAACTCTCAAGTTATCGCAGATAGACGTTTACCAACGATCAATGTCATATTTTTCGTAAGATTAGACACGACGCAGCCTAGAAAGCTTCATATTATGCTTTCAAATGTCCTCGCATCAACGTAGAGAGCATAAGTTCTGCCGCATTTTCCGCAAATAAGACGGCCATGAACAGTCAGTCGGTCAATCAATGGAAACTTTATAACTGTCTAAAAGGGTAGAACATCCAGATTACTGTATAACTATATCTCCGGCTTGTTACCAAGGCAAAAAACATCATGCAAAGGCACGAAGAAAAAGAGACAGGACGCATAGAAGGGTTTAGTGATCACGTCTTCGCTATAGCCATGACGCTGCTTGTGATCGAAATCAAGATACCGAGCCATGAGCTGGTTGCAGCAAAGGGGTTGGCGCAATCCTTAGCCGCGCTTTGGCCCAGCTATTTGGCGTTCTTGACCAGCTTCTTCACAATCCTTGTCATCTGGGTACACCACCACTGGATCTTCGGGTTGATCAGAAGAATTGACCATCCTTTCCTTTACTGTAATGGTCTCTTGCTGCTCTTTGTCGCATTCGTACCCTTCCCAACAGCGCTCATAGCAGAGTATTCGCTCCATCCCGACGCAAAGGTGGCCGCAAACTTGTATACAGGAACATTCCTGGCCATTTCACTCACCTTCGACATGCTATGGCGATATGCCTCGAAAAGACTACTGTCAACAAATTCAACCCGCGTAAAAAAAGACGAGGCCGCGCAAATTACTAAGCAGTATCGGTTTGGCCCCCTTCTCTATTTCGCAATCTTCGGGTTATCGTTCGTGTCTGAAACATTGAGTCTTGCTCTGTGTTTGATGCTGGCATTGCTTTTCGCACTTGGGGGCTGGCCAATCAGAAGGCAGTAAGCGATACCGCCTTTGCTTGTCTCCAGTAACAAAACCCGCCGCACTGAGTCACCGGTCATTCTTCATTCATTTCGGAATCGGACCAATGTCGGTCGAGCACAGGATGGGACAGGTAATACAACGGAATGCTCAGGAAGATTATCGTACTGAGATGCAAACTCAGGAATGAAACGGGGATGGCTATCAAGCTGATAATAATTGGGCTTACAATCATTCGTCGTGTTACCAGTCGTCGGGTGTCTTCTTCGATCTTGTGGGCGAGCAGGTGGGGATGCAAAACCGCATATCTCCAGATAGCGATCAGAGCAAGCCCAATGACAATTTGTACACCGCCAAATAGCAGCGTAACCAATGGCTCGTCGCGATAGGCGCCTTTGAGCTCCGTGATGAACGGTAGCAGTGTGACAGGGAACAGAAAAAAAAGGTTGAGCCAAACCAGTGTTCGGCTTCCGTTCCGAAAAAAATGCATGATTGCAGCGTGTTGGACCCAATACGTGCCTGCAAGCCAGAAACTGACCGCGTAGATAAGCAGATCAAAGCCAATACGCCCCAGAAACGCAATAAGCCCTTGTTCGGAAAAGCGGTGATCGGCAGGGACGTCGATGCCCAAACCAACAGCGTGACGACGATGGCAAATACACCGTCGACCAGTGCTTTGCAGCGGTCTAGGCTGAAGGAACCGGTAGAGCCGGATGATGGAAGTTCTTAGGGTAAAACCTATTTGCAGATCGAACGTTCGGGAAGCATTAGTCGGGATTCAGCATTGATTGAAAGCTTTACTCGCGATTATGTGGCTTTCTCAGGACAAAATTTTCCCTATGTACTGGTTCCAGTATTAGCTAAGGAAAACGTTATGTTCAACCTCAATCGGCCGCTGGTGATTTACGAAAGCATGACCCTGTCATTTGATCATCTTGATTTTCGGCAAGCGTCCGTGGAAATGCTGGAGCCAAAGATGGAAGTCAATGGCAAACGCGCTTCGGCTTATTTACATTTCAGATCAAGACAGGCAAAAATGTGGTTGGCACTGGCTTTAAAAAACTAGCGATCAGCGTACAGAATGGTTATGAATCTGAGCCGATGCAGGCATTTGTCGATGACTATCTGGCCAGGAAAAACGACTATCTGGGTAATTTGGCGGTTCTGTCGCATTAAGTCTGTCAAGCTGGATTGGAAGAATCCTAAGAACTTTTTATCTTTCCGTATTTGACTCTATCGTGATCTCGGTGGCGTTTGCACAGGGATAAAAAAAAGCCGGGGGTCCCGGCTTTGTTAAGGCATCAAGTTCTCTCGAGACTTTATGATCCATCTTACAGAGGTGGAAGTTGGTTATTTTTATTTTATCGAGTTCTCTCAAGACTTAATGATCCACCTTACCGCGGTGGAAGTTGTTTATTTTTATTTTATCGGATTCAGATCGCTAAGATCTGCACTTGCGAATGGTTCTTGATGAAGGCGAGTCTGTTTACAGTGGTTTGGTTAAAAATCGTCTATTTTCCTCTCCATGCTAAGAAGTGCATTCGATCTTAACGATCAGCCAGCTTCTTTTTGGGGCACATTAAAGCGGATATCAGCGCGAGATGAAATACGTGCGAGCACGTACGTAGGATCACGTATTCAATACCCGCAAAAGGAATAGCATTTGCCGGTATCCCTATATCACTTTGAGATAACACTGAACTAAAAAAATTATTGATGCTAATTGACTAACTTAGGCGCTTGATTTGATGAAGTACAGTCTTGACATCATTGTATTCATGTTGGATGCCGGTAAACACCCCCTCTTTTTCCAATAATAGTGTTGGAAAACCTTTTACTTCCAGTCTGTGCGTGAATTCAATCTCTTTTAACAACTCCTCATGGACGGCTGGACTTTCCATATCCGCTGAAAAGAGTGCTCTATCCAAACCGATTTCATTGGCCAATTCAATCAGCGTGTTCCTATCGGCAGGATTTCTTGCCTCCAGATAGTATGCCTGTTGGATCGCCAGGATCATGTTCTCTTCGTATCCGGGATTTTGTCGCCTTGCGGCGATAACGGCACGACAGGCCGCATAAGTTGACCGTCGAGGAACGCATCTTTCCCAAAATTCAAAATTGAACGGCGTACCGGGAACCGTTTGTTGGATTTTTTGCCAGATACCCTTCAGCTTGGCCTGCATGTCTGTTGGCATCGCTTGCTCCGTGTCCGGAGCAAGGCCTCCCAGAACGCGTTGACTGCGCACAAGATCAGGAAGGCCCTCAACGATTTCTTGCCAGCGAGGCCTGAATGCCCAACACCAACTGCACATGGGGTCATGGAAGTAGTAAAGAGTCAGAGACATAACTGAACCTGTGCGAGTGATCGGTAATCAAAATTTTATCGCCGATGAGCCTTATAGCGTAATAAGATTATTTCTAACAAGAGGAGATGTGTAATGAAACTTTATTTTGCACCGGGTGCCTGCTCGATGGCTCCGCATATTGTGTTGCGTGAAGCAGCCTACCGTTTCGATTTGGAAAAGGTTGATCTGACCAGAAAGCAGACCGAGAGCGGAGAGAACTACATGAACATCAATCCCAAGGGCTATGTGCCTGCACTTAGGCTCGATGATGGGGAAGTCCTGACGGAAGTGGCCGTCGTACTTCAGTATCTCGCTGATCAAAAACCTGAGTCCGGGTTAGCACCTAAACTGGGGACGAAGGAGCGCTATCGTTTAATGGAGTGGTTGAACTTCGTGTCTTCGGAGATCCACAAGCCGTTCGGTTCACTATTCAACTCCAAAATCCCGGCAGAATGGCGGGAAAATCAGTTGGAACTGCTCGGCCGGCGGTTCGACTATCTGGCAGAACAGCTCAACGGAAAGCTTTATCTTACGGGCGACCAGTTCACCGTCGCCGACGCCTATCTCTTTACCGTACTTAATTGGAGCTCCTTGCTGAAAGTCGATCTAAAGAAATGGTCAAGACTCCAGGATTACATCACACAAGTAGCGGCCAGACCATCGGTGAAAGAGGCAATGCGGGCAGAAGGGCTTTGTCGGTAAGTCCAACCGGCGTAACCCAACAGTATCAGCCCTTAAATGGTAAATGATGTGCCGTCCTTCGTTCGGAACATTCTGCGGAACTAAAAGTGACAGTGTTATTGGTCGATGGCCGCTATACAGGCACAACTTTTGCGGCCTCGGTGAAGTATTCGTCCCACCTTGAGCAAGCAGTTGAATGTTTTAAGAAGAATCCTTTCGATCTCACTCAGGAACGCCAGGTAAAAGTAAATCCGTTCGTCCTGAGCCTGTCGAAGGATGAACGGATTTACTTTTAGCCAAGCGAGAAACCTCCGCCCAATCGCCGCGTATCATGGCCTCTTTTTTTAAGCGGCTCCAGCCTTTGATTTGTCTCTCCGCCGACAACGCTTCCTCTCGGGTAGCAGTTTCCTGCGACCAAACAAACTCTACCGGAAGTCTTGTTGCTGTATATCCAGAACATTCGCCAGCTTTATATTGAGCCATTCGTCTTTCGAGGTCGTCAGTATGTCCCGTGTAGTAGCTGCCATCAGCACAACGAAGGATATAAACCCAAAACATTTTTCACCCCAATTATTTTGCATTAGCGGCCGCCATTTTCTCCGTTCATCCTTCGACAAGCTCAGGACGAACGGAGAAAATGGCTCATCCAAGTCTCTACCCACTCGAATTTAAGCTCTGAACAAGTTGATTCCGTTCGTGGTGAGCCTGTCGGACCATGAACGGAATCAACTTGTTCAACGTATAAGAGGATGCCCTCAAAGCCAACAAGGATTGCACCCAAAATGTACAACACGCAGGGCTTTTCAGCATCCATTTTATTTTTCAAACTGTCAAACTTTGCCTTTATCTTGGCTTCCCGGACATAAGCGAACATAAACCCGGAATCACATCGATAGCCGGATGCGAGATTTCGAAAGGCTTCACGGGCTCATCAGCCTTACAAAAATATCCTTAACTAAGCCGCCCACTTCCTACCCTGGCTAGCATAGTCGAGCATCAGGTAGAACACGTTGTCGCACTTCTCCCGGAATAACACGCGGTCGTAGCTTTCCGGCAGATTAGTGTCCAACACCTTCTCGACGGCAGAGCGCACCTGCTTTTGAGTCTGCGTATCCTTATACCAATCCTGTACCAACTGATGCTGGAGCTTCTGCACTAGCGCCTGTTCGATCTGATCTTCGGAAATGAATTAGGCATAGCCACCCCGCAAGCTTTGTGCTAAATTCAGCCCAGTCTGACCAGAATTATTAGCGGAGGCAATCATGCACAGCGAATGGCAACTACAAGAAGCAAAGGGCAACTTCAGCCAGCTCATCAAGCGGGCGGCGAGCGGCGAAGCCCAAACGGTTACAGTGCATGGCAAGCCAACAGCGGTAGTCGTTTCGGCAGAAGAGTATGCCCGGCTCACCCGCCACCGGACCAAGCTCTCCAGCGCGCTGCTGCGCCCCGACCTCGCAGCCGAAGACCTGGACATTTCCCGCAGCACGGATCCCGGACGCGACATCGAGCTATGAGCTGGCTGCTGGATACCTGCGCAATTTCCGAATACGCCAAGAAAACCCCTGCGACTGAAGCAATCTCCTGGCTGGACGAGCAGGACGAAGCCAGCCTGTTCATCAGCGTTATCACCCTGGGCGAGATTGAAAAAGGCATTCTCAAGCTGCGCGCCAGCGACCCGCACCGCAGCCAGAAACTCACTGCCTGGCTGGGCACGGTGGAACAACGCTTCGCCGGACGCATCCTGCCGCTCGATGCCGCCGCGCTTCACGTCTGGGCGCAAATCGCAGCTTGCGCGGAATTGGCCGGACAAGCCATACCGGTGATGGACGGCCCGCTGATGGCCACCGCCCAATGCCACGGCCTCACCGTGGTCACCCGCAACGTGCAGGATTTTGCGCCGTATCCGCAGGTGTTTAATCCTTGGGTGATGTAACAGGTCAGGCTTCATGGGCGGCCTCCTCCATGCTGGGCGGAAACTGGATGTCGAGATTTACGCTCCTTCCCAAGCTCCAGCTTCCCGACTCGCGAAGCTGGACCTTGGGAAACAGCATAAACTTCAAAAGTTTCCGGGCTGATATAGCCTAATACATGGGGTTTCGCCAACTCCCCCTAAGACAGCCGCTTTCCATGCGCCCAGGCTTGCCCGGAACTGTCCATTACTCTCAATATACAAATGTCGATCCCATAGCGGATCGGTGGGCAGACGACGAAAATCGATGGACTCCGATCTGCCCATCACTTTGGAGGCAGCTTTCTGCGGTCTTTTGCCAATTTGAAGCCTTCTGGCAACGGTTTGAATTTGTCGCCGTCCTGCGGCCAACGCTTGGCTCGACTCTGAAAAGCTCGCAAAGCATCTATATCTAACGTGGCGGCAATCACGAAGTCATTGTCTCCTCCCCGAACCCGAGCCAGATCTCGCATAAATGACTCTTTAGCAGGAGATCTCACACGACTGTCGCCATACTTACGGTTGTTAACCAGAATGGTATACGCATGCACATCCAGAGCAGCAGATTCTACCAGGGAAGCGAAAGTGTCTAAATCTTGATTCCAGCTCAGCACCATCAATGCATCGACTTCACCCTGGAACTTCACCCTTGCTTTACTGTTTTGTAGCTCAGAGCAGACCATGACACCAAAGTGTGTACCATTGTGGATGTACACGGGTTTAGACCGCTTACCCTTAATTTTCGAAACAGCCCAGGTCTTGTCAAAAATGGAAGTAAGTTCTTTATCCTCACCAACTGCTGGCTCCAGTTTGGGCTGCCAAATTCTGACGGCTGCAGGAAAACCGAGGCGGTTGTCGGTAAGTACAAGGCATGCCTCGCTCAGAATCTCGTTCTTACCAAAGTGTCGATATTCAGTTCCTGCAATCAGACTAATTCCGGCTGCACAAAGTCTTGCGGCCACACTATCAACCCATGCCAATGGGAGCGAAAGCTCCGGAAATAAAACATAATCCGGCTTGGGATGCAGTCGTATTGTCTGATTCACTAAGTCGGATATACGACAGTAGCGCACCCGTGATAGATTAGACTTATTACAAGCCATAGCCGCCCAATCGTTGTCGTCGGTTTTTAGGTTCGTCAGCGCCACGGCGATTTTGCGCTTATTGTCCGTTCCGATCCGTAAATACTTTGTCACCTTCGAGCGTTTTTTCTCTTCTTTACCATCCTGCTGGCTGGCAAGTAACGTAGGTTTTATCCATACGCCTCTTATGGCTTGGGTATATTTAGCCCATATAACCGAAGGTTTTTCTTCGCAAATTTTGCCATCGGCTTGACGTAGCCCAACACACTCTGGCGCAAGTTCAGAAATTTCTAAAGGAGTCAGCGGGCGTGTCGGGAATAGATAAGGTAAATAGCTCTCTCCCTTACGATTGCCTGGTTTGACAGCGAAAAGTGGACTTTTACGGATAGTTTTCAGAAAGCCCTTAAGCACTTCTGTTTTAACAAGATCAGCTGACTCCAACAGTTTTAAAATTTGGCTCTCTTTTTTACCATCACGCCTGCTAAGCAGGTTGCTCCCAGACTGACTCTTCAAAATCCGCTTGTAGGGCTCTTTGGCCAGATCGGCCATAGCAACCAAAGGAGCCTTCTGATGAAATTCTTCGAATCCAAACTTCAAGTTAAGCAATTGCTCAACCTCAACCAGCCCCTGAAAAATACCATTCAAGAACAGTTCGGCCAGTCGCTTTTCCTTTCGTGAACGCTGACTAGACAACAATTTGTCGGGGTCGTAATAGCGAGTAGCTGCATCAATAAATAGCCAGGTCAATGTACCTTTCACATATCGCCACAAGTCTTTACCGGCTTTCACGTCCACGCCATTGATGGCCACCGCCTGACCTTTTGGCACCTCGGCTTCCAACTGGGAAAGGGAATCATAAGCTAGCAATACGATCTGCTCAGCTTGTTGCCACTCATTCATGCTAATTGCAAAACCTAAAAGGCGCGGGAGATAATTAAAGTGGGCAAACAGGTTATCGGGTCGCAGAATATGGTTATAGGCAAACTGGTAAAACTCTTCGCGCTGTGATGACCACTCATGTGCAGGCAAATCTCGCGCCAGCGTTTCAACATGGCGAAGTTGCAACGACCAGCTCAACCGGCGAATGGTGAGCCCGTCAGCGCGGCGCAAGGTATCGGCATTCTCGCCAACGCTGCCTGCCGCTGAAAGCACCCGCGCGGCGGTGGAGTCTTCCAATTGATCTGGCGAAGGCATTAGACGGTGCTCGCTGGATAGCTCGTAAATCTCTTTTTCAATGCTATCAAGCAGGTCGAGACCAGCTTGCCCTTGGAGCAAAAATAATTTCTGTTTGCTCGATTGCAACTTAATCAAGGTATCGCGCTGTAACTCCTTTCCTTGTTGGATTTGCCATATCCCCTGACCGGGCTCAATTTTTTTCTTTTTGCTGCTGTCGGCATCTTGAAAAATGCAGTCTTTGCCCAAGCGCTCCTGCAAATATTGCATAAAGTCATCGCTGTTAGTGATAGTTCCCGTATCGCGAAGTACCAGAAACATGTCGTCCACATAGCGACCATAGTGAATTGGCGCTATTTTCTGCTTGATAAGGCAGTCCCAGCGATGCAGCAGCACATTAGAAACAATACGACTGACGGTTAATCCAATGACCAACCCGCCGGAGACCTCCGATTTACTCTGGGTAGTTTTCTTGGCAAAGGCTTCTGCCTTTTCTGCCCATTTATTCAGAAAACTGGCTAATTCGAGCGTAAACTCCCGTTCCTCCTCTGTTAGGGCCAGGCCAAGTTCCTGATGCAACGCCGACGTTGTCAGCGCCATGGGGTCGATAAAGTGGTAATAGCTTTTTAAATCCAGCGAGACCGCAATAACATCGCGCTTCTTATCCAGTTCACCACGAATCGCTTTTAATCCATCGTTACGCCATTTTTGATACGGCTGGAAATACGGGGTAAAAGAGCCGATTGAGCTGATGTGGAATGGTTTAGGTGCGTATATGTCCAGCAATTCATCATTGCGTATCCGCTTGAGTCGTGCGCCGTAACAGCTATCGTCCAGGCAGGCATCAAATTGGTGGCCGATCATGTTGATCCAAAGCGCGGAAATGATATGGCTGTCCACTGGAAAGTCGCCAACAATCCGAAACTCGGGCGTCAGATCATTGTTTTTAGTCAGATATTCGAAAGCCCGTTGCGGGTTTGAAAAATGTACATGGCCGTTGCCTGCATCTGCTTTGGGCTTGAAAGACAGCTTCTTGGGTAGCAGACGAAATTCGCCCAGATAATCCGCATTTTTGGCAAAGCCGTTATTTTTTTGCAGACTGGCAAGCAGCGCTTTCAGATTAGCCAGCAATTCTTGCTCGTACTCGGCGAACTTGATAGCAGTGGGAAAAGTGTTTTCAAAGAAGCAATCCGCCTTAGCCTTGCGATAGGCCACCAGCAAGTCTTCGAGGGTAAGGTTGTGCCAGCCGGGTAAACGTTGCCTGATAGCTCATGCTCATTCTGTTGACTATTTAACTGTGACTTGGCCGTTCATTAGCATGGGGAGGAGCCAGTCGCGCAGTACATCGTCGGCGATATTCCAAATAAAATCGGCAACCCATTTAAGTTCTGTTTGTTCCCTGCTGAATTTGAGCACGTAAGATCCTCTTTTTTATACGAGTGTGTAATCTGAACTGACGGATGTATTCGTCAAGATTTTCACAGGCATTGACATGCCGCATAGAAAACCCGCAATGATGCGGGTTTTATGAGCTTTTTGACAAAAATAGTAAGATAGTTTTAGAACGGAATGTCGTCGTCAAAATCATCGTAATTAGATGGAGACGGAGATGGCGGCATCGAGCCCGAAGACGTCGGCGCATCCGATCTTGCTGCTGGAGCCGACGGCCGGCTCGAAGACGCATAACCCGATTGCGGTTGATCGCCGCCAAAGC
>Ga0207967_1000376_pt1 | contig 15952 bp, 8 predicted proteins | sample LakWasMet20_HOW5_2_FD_183866 | JGI IMG/M metagenome (GOLD analysis project Ga0207967, IMG submission 183866) | Freshwater sediment methanotrophic microbial communities from Lake Washington under simulated oxygen tension - Sediment Metagenome... | ecosystem: Environmental > Aquatic > Freshwater >...
CTTCACCACTATCAAGTTCCAGTTTACCGTCATCTTCTAGGCTAGCTTGCAACTGAGGCAAATCGATGACGAGTTGTGAAATCGGTTTTAAGGAAATAATGCCGCGATTACCCAGATTGGTAAGCACCGCAAAACCATTGGCTCTTTGTAATTCATACGCCACCTTTCGGGCCAACTGTTCACCGGATGCGGTTTCATCAAACTTTTGATAAATGATTTGATAGATATAAACCGAATAGTGAAAAAGGTTAGCTTCCAACTGCAGGGCACTCAACGCTAAATTTTCCATAAGTAGTCTTTGTATTATGTTGGTTGAATCAACTAAGTGCTCATAAATGTCTTTCTTTAATAAATATCTGCGTGGGAAAGTCTTTATAGTTTTTTACACTGATTCTATTTAGCAAATTTATCATATCTTCTGTCTGAGTTTGAATGGCTGACAGGTTATCAAAATATGGTGGTTTGTTAGCACATCCCCAGTAGCTTATGCCTTGATCAAATCGGATTATAGTTTTAGCACCTTTTTGCCAAGTAATCTCCATAAATCTTCCATGTTGAATTTTTGACGATACTATTGTTTCGCACTTTTCGTCCATTGTGGAGAAATATGACTTAATAACACTTGAACGCATAGAGTCGTCTAACCAGTCTGCGAATAATCCTCGTTTCTGATTGCTATCTATTTCCGATTTTGGAGCGGAATGAATTGCAATTAGTGGCTTAGACCATGAAGTACCTATTAACTGTCTTAGTCCATCTATGAGTTCAGCAACTAAAATAACCGTCCAAGGTGAATATATATAGCGATCTGAATAAGAAATAGAGGCTATTTCATCGCCATGCAAAATATGCTGTTGAAGGTCTTTATGTTGCTCTAATAATTGTTGCCATAAGCGCTTGCCAAATTGATTTAAGGGACCATTGCACTCATCTAAAATTTCTATTTCACTATCTCCCTGTGTTTTTTCTGGTTTAAGTTTGCCTTCATCGAAATAGTGCTTTATAGATATTTCTGGATAGCTTTTTGAGTAAATCAATACATTTTCTGGATCAAGCAACCAATCTTTGTTTACGACGCCAGCTTCAGCATTAGACGTTGAGAATGTTAGTTGCTTGTTATTCCAAATAATCTGACAAACTAAGTGCTGAGCCACCTGGCTTGTATCAACAATTACTGATTTAATTCCTGTTCGAGATAGAATCCACAAATCTTCTTTATTGACGTCACTTAATTTATTTTCATAAGTATCTATTACAACTAAATTTATTTCAGAAAATAAATGTTGCCATTGATAAATCTTTTCTCTTAATGTACTTAAAATATCCCAGTCCGATTGATCACCTTGCAGAAACAATCGTAGTGTTGATGCTCCTTTTGCTGCGGCATGATAAATCTCGGAAGACAAGGTTTCTGGCGTATATTTCGAATCAGGACCCAATAATTTCAGAGAATCCGGTAAGGCCAATAGCCTAACGAATTCATCTGACAGAAAATTTAAGGCCAAACTCCTGTCAAGGTATTCGGCATGGAAACGGGTATCATATCCCAACAAGCAATTCTGACAAACCCCTTGGCAACTGCAATGCAGATACTTTCTTGCGTTGGAAAACAGTTCATCAAAATACCGATAAGCCGACGATGAAAAGCCAGCGCCTCCACTACTTTTATCATAGAGGACGATGGTTGCTACTTGGTATTTGCACTGCGGTAGTTTGGTTGGTTTTACGGCATATCCAATTTCTTCAATATTAATGCCAAGAATTTCTGCAAGTGCCTGTCGCAAGACGACAGCTAATGTCCAAGCAATTTTTTTGCTGTCGTCATCCAAATAACTCAGCAACATTTGTTCATTCGTATGCTTTAAATAAAGCTCAAAAACATCGGTATGGTCGATATAGCCAAGATGCAATTTGTCTTTAATGGCGTATTGATTGTCATTACCACTACACCAAGCATCATTTTCGCCTTCTGGTTTCCCCCTTAATTTTCTGTGCGGTCTAGTGAAAACTTCGGGTAGTGTTCCATCAGCTGACATAGAGTCCGCACGGCCGCAATGCCAACACATTGCATATCCATGTCCATGTTCCCCTGAGCTGTGATAGAAAATTTCTCCTCGACTGCCAGCACGAAAGTACCCCAATTTAGTATTGGGCAAAGGACGAAGGACGTCCTTAGCAGTAACCCAAGGCTCCTTGACAGGAACGTAATGTTGCGCCGAAATATCTGTATGAGGAGAGGAGTAAAAATCGACGGCAAAACCTGCCGGTTCAATAAACTCACGCCTGTGATCGGAATTTATTGGTTCACCGCATTGATTACAATTGCTATCAGCTGACGTACTTAACGCATGATCAATCGCACCACAATGGTCACAGCGCCAGGCAGTCATCACTTTTTGAAGTTCTGTTGACCCCCTTTCATGGCTATGCCAACTTAAAGCTAAACCAGCCGACCGGTAAGCTAAACCATTCAAAACAATATCGCAGCCCGGCGCGTATTCTCTTATTGCAACTGATAAACTCCTGGTCGGTTTATCACGAATACGAGTTTGGTTATCGTCTCTAGAAGTTTCTTTTTTCTGATTGATTTGAAGATAATCATGAACGCTATAAGGATCGAAATATCCAAGTCCGGTTGGAAAGCCATAACAGGGTAGAAACCCTCGCGTCGCTAATTCAGCTAATAAATATTCTCCCTTCAATCGCTCAAGATCGCGCTCAACCCTCTTTTTATATGCAACATCGTTTGCGATTAATTGTTCGCTCTTATCAAATTCAGCTCGCAATGGTAAATATTCAGATTGCCATTTTTCATTAACGTCTGTCAAAATATCAATGGATTTTGTTGTGATATTGACAAGTGGTGTGCCGCCAAAAACTGTGTTTTTGATAAGTGAATCTAAACCTTTTGCCAGCTCTGCTGACATAGACAAAGTGTCAAACTCTAAAGCCCAGGCGCAAAATCGCTCAAACTGCGATACGTTGTCATCCTCCTTACAAAAAAACCATCCACAATCTAATGAGGTATTTTGTTTTTGTGAGACACCAACGATTTGTTTAAGGAAATATCCAAAAATTAGAGAATTTGCATGTCGCTGAACAATCTTCTCACTATTCAGTGTGATATAGGGAGCCTTAACATGAGTGGTAAAAGGCCATAATGGGTTGTTAAACACAGTACGTTCATGGGGATTGTCCTTACAGATCGTAAAAGATAATGCACGAGTCTCTTGACGACGGCCGGCTCGTCCAGCCCTTTGCAAATAATTGGCAGGATGCGGCGGTACATTATTCATGGCAACTGCCGAAATCCCCCCAATATCAACGCCCATTTCCATAGTCGTAGAACAACTTAATACGTTCAGTTTCTCGGCTTTAAAGAGCTTTTCAAATTCTTGTAAACGACTAGCTGGTTGTTGAGCAGAATGTTCTGCTGATCTAAAAAAGATACCACCTTCGAGAATTCTGTCGCTCAAATCGGTCCAAAGATTTTGCAGCCTTAGTTCTGTAATCTTCTCATTAGACGCGATCCATTGCCTAATAAAGCTAATTCTTTCCTGGTCAGAATTAAAATCGTGCTTATTCGGCAAAGTTGGAATTTCTACTGATTTGCAAATTGCAGTTTTTTCATTTGCCTCATAGGGTAAATAAGGTGTGATTTCCCTAAATGTGGTATCTAATAAGCGATGAGTCACAGGACAAACCCACGCATTTTTAACACTTGAAAATGCGATTTGATCCAAACTCATCTGATAAGTTAATGATCCAGCGACAGATGTAAGAATTTTGCATTCTTGAGTTAGCGCCTTCCATGCTGCTCTCATGATTTGATTTAGAATATCCTCATTCAGGTTATTATCTAACCTCAGATTTAATGCATAGGCCAAAATTCGAACTAGACGATGATTTCTGCCTTTTCTAACTAAAGGCCACTTGGTTATACGTTTTCCAGTGGCTTCTTTTGAATCGGGTGCCAATAATACTTTCGGAAAAATACTAACGCCTATCCAATTCAGCCACTCGTTCTTGACCGAAACAAAATTTGACCTAACAAAGAAGTCAAGGCTGATTTTTAAAAAGTTCTTCCAGTCATCTATGTTTAACCCGTACTTATTGAATTCTGGCGGTAGATTCTTAACTAACTCTAAGACTGGGTATTGAACAGCAACCAAGCCCAAAGTCTCTAACGTATTTTGGCGCTTGGGACGGTGATAAAACTCTCTGATTAGTAACATTTCAGCTAGAGTTTTTTCTCCACCATGTTCACCAAATAAAACGGAATTCAAACTGCGGTAATACTCCAACATTGCTTTGGAAATATCACTACTACCTTGTAAGGTATCGATGGCTTCTTGCCAAGCAAGGGATTTTATATCGCCTAATTGATTGATGCGTTGTTGTATTTCCTCAGCAAAATTTAAAAAATCCTCGGCCTCAGCCGGCATGCCCATTTTTTTAAATTTTTCAGCTTTGGCTTGATATTCATCACGCTTTTTTTCAAGCTCTTCACGCTCGCCGCTCGCCTCATCGACACCTTGACTAGCGACCATGCCATAAACCAACCCTCTCAACCGATTTCTTTCAGAATCTTGCTGAATCTTTACCGCAATTCTGGCGGTTCCTTGTCGGCTATCGGTGAAAGTAATGAGCCTTCTTCCACGGCCAGGGCTTTCCAGTGGATTCTTACCATCTTGGCAAAACTCTAGTAGCGTTGGCACCGTGTTACTTACATAAAAAGGTGTACCTAGCAAACACCTGCGGAACACATGGTGTTCGCCTCTATCTGGCACGTAGCCACATTGACCGCAACGTTCACCCTCTTCCTGCCCAACGACATGAATCCTTGTGCTATCGGATGAATCGTCGCCTAGTAATTTATTCTCAAAGGAAAGCGCCAAATCGTAGGTGAATTCTTGATGTGGACTAGCGGATAAATTGACCAATTGGCTTTGCGTTACCGTATTATTTTCGGAAGGTTTCTCCTCTTCATTTTCATCATCGCTGTCGGGCTCAACATGAAGACTAAATTCGTCAATAGTTTGCCGAGGAATCTGAATCAGTTGGCCTTGATCGGTCTGAAATGCTTGCAAATGCGGACTGTTACAATCATTACAAAACACCAGCTCATATACCGGTGCTCCGCATTCGCAGCGTTCCCGTTGCTGACTGTAAACATATCCAAACTGCCAGCTATCGGCTAAAGGTGAATTTTGTTTATGGCTGCAATTGGCATCCACACAACACCAAAGGCCATAGGTTACTTGATGAAATAGGTGCGAACGGATGGGTAAGAAAGGTTGTTTAGGTTTATTGTCTTTATCCGGCAGCACCGTACCTGTGCACAAGTCCAACCAAGCTAACGTTTGTTGCTGCCTAGTTTTTATATCTTCAATATTGCTGAATAACGCGCCGCTTAATTGAGCTAGGGTTTTGGGAATTGAGCCACGGGTGAACTCGTCTCGCATCTTGCGGCTTATTGGATGGTCTTCCAATGCCCGATAACGTTGCTTGGAGACTAATTGATTAGGCTCAATTTCGGCCAGCGCTGTGATCGGCGTGTTTTGCTTGTAATTACCTTTTGGCTTATTCAGGGGCGAAACACTTCTATTACCACCGATCACTGTTACCTGATCGGGTGAAATTCCAGCCAGGTCTGCTAAATAACGTTGTAATGGAACATTATCCTTATCTCCAATCGTCGCCGAAGTGGCGACGAATCGGACATCATCGGGCTTGACGCCAAAACTATGCAACACCCGCCGCAACAGCAACGACAATTCAGCCGCTTGCGATCCTATATAGGTATGCGCTTCATCGAGAACGATCCAGCGCAATTTACCTTGTGACTTTTCCAAGATTGGCGCATCCACTTGCCTGACTAACATGTATTCCAACATGGTGGAATTGGTCACAAGTAATGGTGGCGGAGCATTACGCAGCAAGGTACGCGACAGGACTTCATTGGGATTAGCTGCTTGCTTAGCCGCTTTTTGGTTTTCCGGTGTATTGCCGTTATAAAGACAAAAACGAACTCCGTCTCCAAAAGCGTGCGTCCAGGCGCGTAATCGATCACGTTGACTGTTTATCAATGCATTCAATGGATAAATGAATAACGCTTGAACGCCAATCAAAGATTGATTGTGTGCTTGGTATTGGCGTACTAAATCGTTGATAACCGGTACCATAAAACACTCGGTTTTACCTGATCCAGTGCCACTAGTAATCACGATCGATTGAGGATTACTAAGTGATAGCTTCTCCCATGCCTTTAACTGATGTTGATAAGGTTTCCATTCCTTACGAAAGGCATAATCCTTTAGGTCTGTGGGCGGGCTATCCATAGCATTTAACAAGGATCTTTCTAACAAGGAGCCAGCCAATCTATCCATGGTTATATTGGCTTCTTCCCAGCCGAAAATAGCCTCGAAAACCGGATCGGCTAAAAAATTATTGGCATCGCCAACAGGTTTAGTAAATTGCTCAGAAAGAAATTGACGAAGTTCGGGATGGCTAATTCCCAAAATACTCAATGTAGCTTCTGCGGATCGTTCTGACAACTGTCGGATAAGCGGTTGAAAATAATTTAGCATGATTAACTAATAGGGTTTTGTGATAAGTAGGCTAGAACTATAGAAAATGTCGCATTAAACCAATCTTCGTCAAACGCTTTAAGTCGGTTTATTTTAAAAATGCTCACAGAGTCGCCCAGCCAATTTTCTGGCACAGAATGCGTTGAGCAATAAATGGCTAATAATACGGGCAGAATCGTAACCGCTCGGTGATGGTCGGTAATACTGTCAATATTTAGCCAACGCTGGGCTGATTTATCCAGTTGTAACCATCGAGCCATAAGTTCAGGCTTTAACATCTCAGGCCATTGACTCTCAGCTTGTCGCCTATCCAATTCTTGCTGAGAATCTCGGATCATATTTTTTACCACATCAAAGGGAATACCCTTCATGGCATTGAGCTCTTGATCAGACGTGTTGAACAACTCCTGCATGAGAAGTCGAGAAACTAATGCCATGGACTGATTTAGATTACTGATGCGTTTAATCCGATTTTCAAGGATGAGTTGCGTATCCTCCGGATCATCTATTGCTTTGCCCAGATAATCCTGCAGACTGTGCAATGCAGTTATCCAATCCTGAACCGGAATAAGTTCCCAGAAAACTGGCAGTTCTTCACCAAGCTTTTTGGTAAAGCGTTCATCCATTTGGAAAACCAAATTGGCCAGAACTTCAGTGCTGGTTACTGAAATAGTCCAAACATCAAAGCTAGCCAATGGCAAATGCATGCAGTGTTTACACAGATTCCTTAAATAACTCCAACCACTGTGCTCATAATCAGAACACATTATTTTGAGAACGTTACGGATTGCGTCTTGTCGATAATCTTTGCCAAGCGTTACGGCCCTATGAAGCGTTGTTACACCATTGATGAACAATTCAGAATCATCAGCTTGTTCCCCGATGTGCCACAAAATAGGTCGAAGCGATACCAAAGAGGAATCCGTCGGATAAATCAACCAACTCCCTAAATCCCGCTTTTCTGGGTAAAAGAACCAACGCCCAGTTAGTGCCGCCTCTGAACGTTGTGCTTCGAGCGTAATGTGAGCTTGCTCGGGTTGAGCCAGCCGCATTGCCTTTAATTCAATACCTGAAATTTGATCATGAACCAAGGACGCATGATCTATGCTATCCAGCTCGACACTGCCAGATACCAAATCCCTCTGAAGCATGAACTGATAGCGAAACACCTCGCTTTTATGCAATTCCGTGCCATTCTCATAAACAGAAAACGACACACTACTGTCCAGATTTCTGCTAATAGCTAAGAAGGATCGAAACCACTCTTGATAGTCAATCAAGGCTATTTCGATAACAGCGCCTTTAAATCTCACCTCATCGCGGAAATACAAATCACGAGCATCGCTCAAAGCGTTGTCTTTTAGTCTTAATTCAATCTGCAAATGCCGATTTTTATTGGGCACTTCATTAAATAATCTAAGCCTAAACCCGTGTAATCGATCTAAAAACAAGGGCTGCCTAGAGGATTGTTTAATCCCTTCTGCATTGATAATTTGTCCACCACGCGCCGGAAATGGCAACGAGAGGGTTAGCATTTCCGGCTGTCGCGGCCAACATAATGAGAAATCAACATAAGCAGGCGGAGCGCTATCAGCAAACAAATCAACACAGACACCATTGGATTCCGGGTTTATTGTGTTTCGAATTGCTGATCCGCAAATCACCGTAGCATCGCCGACGTTGTCCAGGCAAATACGCCCATCCAGTGATTTTGGCGATGGTTTGAATCGAACCAACAAATCTTCGGGCAATATCGCGCACTTTTTCCGGAACCGAACATTGCCTTGGCTATCTTGATAACGAATTTCAAAAATACCGTGATGAATATCAGATGCGGATGACCAAGAGTTTCGGGTGTTCGCTAATCGAGCAACCAATTTAGAAGGCGGAATCTCTGTGCGTCTTTCATTTTCATTATTCATGCAAATCAACGTCGGCAGCCCCAGATAAACCTGCGTAGGATGAGATTTAAACTCAAGCTGCTTACCTTGCAGATAAAACCGATCAGCCGAAACATCTTGTCCCGTTTTAATGACAAAGTTCGTACCGTTATGATTAGAAAACTGGATTATCCCGCTTGCCTCGATTACGTGATTTTGCGACGATGACTGCAACACGACAACGCTCTCGTTTTCCTGGCACTGAAGCTGAGAGGGGTAAAGAATCCTGACCTGCTTCGCGCGCGTGTTAATGCTGGCGACGCCTTCTAAAATCCATTCATCGTTTTGCTGGCTAAATGTCCACGGCGCTTCTGTGTCGAGCTCTTCGCAATCGGCAATCGCATCTTCGTAGCTGAACGTGGATAAATGCCTTAAACGCAGCCAATACCCATTTGCCGCCTGATCGCCTTTAACGATGCCGGCATACCTGGGCATTTTGAGTGAAGGCGCAGCCTGATAGGTTGTTTTTAGTGCCACGCCTAACGACTTTACTGTGCCGTCGCTACTCAATAACTCAACATCCAGTCTCGACGGAATCGGCTCGGCAAGATTGAGCCTTTCAAGTGGAACAAAACCAGCGAGTTCAAAATGAAGCTGCAAACCACCGTCAGTACTAAGCTTACGAATACCTCGAAATGGTTGGTTTGGCTTTTGATCAGACGCTTTAGCTGCGATAAGCACCATATCGGAAAGTAACTTTTGACCCACTTCCGTTCCGATAGGCAATGGAAAATTTTCCCGCCAGGCCGGCGTTTTTTGGTCCAAAACGCCTATTGGATCATTGCAATTCTGTAAAGCATACTTCTGCTTGAATTCGACAACTGTTTTAACCATGTCGCCAAGAATCGCGAAGACCTGGTCATTTTGATAGGTTCTGGGAATGATGTAATCACATTCGCCAATTAGGCTTTCCGCTTTGACACCGGTATGATGCAGCCGGCTATATTTCGGTATGGCTTGTCTGAAAACCCGCCCCAACCAATCATTGGATTTGCTAGTGATTTGATTTAGTGGCAATCCACCTTCAATGGCTATTGTGCCAAGATAACGAGAGCTATCATTGATGATGCGAACCTTGCGTCCCCAGTAACGTAAGCCAGTTTCAACCAACACGTTACGTCGATTAGTTGATAAAACTTTGACATCGGCATTGAAGGAAGCGAATAGCTTGTCCCAAGACCAAGAGCTACCATCATATTCACGCCGCCACCATTCGGATGCGTAAATCACAAACGCCGCATTCCAGCCAGCAGTTTTGTGAATGTTTTCAATACCGAATAAGGCTGTGGTCTTTAAGGCTGATTTTAATGACCCGAACTCATCATCGTTCATTCGGTAACGATAAAGCGGACGGCTATCAGTAGAAGGGATGTTTCGAGATGATAAAAACTCTGTTAGCCAATTTTTAGGTAGCATGCTTGTCAGTAGTAATTTAAGTCCAAATTTTTTACCCGAGTATACTTGTGGTGCTCGCAATCAAGCATCAGTCAAGCAACGGTCAAGCAAATGTTCAAGCCCTGTACGGCACATAGCACATGGCATTCATGCCTGCACCTGGAAATGATGCCGGCCTCAGTTGCCTATTTGATGATCCAACTAATCACTGCTCATTTTAAAAGCATTTCCCAATCAATGACTTTAATGCGCTGGGTTGCGACTTTGAGCAGTTGCTTATCGTTAGTACAAAACTCATCGCAACCGGCCTCTATAGCGGCCGCAAGATGCAGGGCATCCGGCGTTTTTAGTTGGCTTTCGACCCGTAACATTGCAGCCGAATCAAACACCGATCGGTTCAAATCGACGAATTCGCAAGCATTGAAAAACGCGTCATAGAGTTGTAAATGTTCAATTTGGTTTTGCCGAAGCGCCAATATTCGGGCTTCCAATCTGACCAGTTCCGAACTGAAAACCGTTTGCGATGTTGCAAGATAGTGTTTCAAAGCTTTGCGCTGTTGAGCATCGCCTTCGATCAGGCCGATCACCATACAGCTATCCAGATAGGTCGCAGTCATCGCTAATCCCAATCTTGGCGTTCTTGCCGCAAATGAGCGTCAATGGCCGCTCGGCTGAGACCTTCGCCTTCCGCAACCTCTGACAAATTTTGTAAAAAGGCTGCCATTTTTGTGGCTTTGGTTTCCGGTTTTTCCGGCAATTCATAGATCACGGCAATTTTTACTGTGCCGGCAGGAATGGAGTCCGGCAATTGCAGGTTCAATCTGTGATTGGGCGGGATTTGCGTTTCTATTTCGTAGTAGGCTTGCATGAATTTTTCCTGTTGAGTTCTGTGTAGTTTAAGGCTCCGATTAGCGAAGCGTAATCGGAGGAACAAAGGTATTCGTGCGTGCGATTACGCTTCGCTAATCGCACCTACGGCCCTGATTAACACCATAGATAATCAGCCCAGCATGTTTTTATTTTACAACTCTCTGCGGATATGGACTTTGGTCTGCTTGCATTTTCTAAGGGCGAGATCGAAATGACCAAATTCATTCCGACTTTCAGGTTTCTTATAAATATCCAAACCTCTATCAGATAGTATTACCCATCCATCGTCGGTTCGAATTTCTCTGGCATGAAGATTTGAATCTCTTTGCCAATTAAATTCAATTGAATGATCTTCTCTAAGTCGACGACTTACATCTTCCAAATATGAATCAGAGTAATATCTGTCTTCTTCATCAAGCGCGCCAGTCGTTAATTCGATTTTCTTAACATTTTTCGAACGAGCAATAAGGCTACAAAAATGACTAAAATTATCTAATTGATATTTGAGTCGAAGATAGGGCTCTTTTATATCAATTCGAGACGAATTTTCAATATAATGTCCAAAAAGTACATCATAACTAAAACCAGTAGCTTCTTCATTTAAGTCGAGATCTAATTCTTGTGGTGAATCACTTCGGATTGGTTCTATGGATACTATTGGGATATGCTTACCTTGCAATATATCAATGCCATTCTCAAGATACTTTTCAAGACGAGTCCTATTTGCATCGGTTTGCATAGTTAAATGCTGTTGAATCAGTTCTTGACGAGTTTCCAATAAAGATTCTACCGATGACCTCAGCTTTGGATACATGCTTTCTGCATTTTGGGTTAAAAACTTACCGAAGCCCTTCATTCTCAACTGCAAATATTTGGAAAGCTCTTGAGACAAGCTATTTGCTATATCATCATAAAACCCAGACACATTTGCATTCTGTTTGATTGTGGTACCTGTTCCCCAAACTTCAGCGACGTCAGCTTTTGCATCGCTAAGTTTTTCCCTTAGCTCACCAGCAGCAAAGGTTTCAAGTAAAGCAACGACGACATCTCTTTCATTTTCTACACGCTCTTGCACCTCCTGAATGAATGTTGTCATAAATCGTGCCTTAGCTTCCGAAAACTCGATTTTTGGTAAGCCTTCGATAGCTGATTCGATTTCTAACTTCACAATCTCGCTTTGTAGGCCATCTAAGGAATTAGATGCCAATTCAATGAAGTCGTTGAAAGGCCTGATCTTACGATTTAACGATGCCTCTAATACAGGAAAAACCTTATCGGCTACCTTTTCACCTAAAACGTGCAAATATCCCCAGTTTCCATGACGTCTTGATTTCCAATGTCTAGCTAAGTCTGTTTTCTCAAACTCAGTCAAAACAGTCCTGGCCATCAACTGCATACGAGCAATTTGTGCATCCATCAATTCCTGTAATGCGTCTTGTTCATTTTCATGGACTACCGCTAATCCCTTAACTTCGGTTTCAAAGTCATCAAGGCTATCAAAGAGTTTTTTCTCAATTTCAGCCATGCTGATTTCGACCTTTTTTGGGTCAAACTCTGCCTCCATTACTGAAAGGCGTTCATTAAAAAAACTACGAAGCCGACTCCGAATTGAATCTTGTGTTCTTTCTAAATGCTCTACCAGTTGTTGTAGATGGTAATTTTCAGACAGAACTTCTATTAACGCTTCCTTGACTTCAGGAATGCCTGAATCCGCAGCACGGCCATCTTCAAACCAACGTGCAGACGTAAAATGAATTTTCAGCGCCTCCAATTGTTCCATGTAATACAAACCATCTTCATCCTTTAGATCGGAATCATCGAGTAGTTCGTCAAGGGTGCGACTGATTTCACCCCGCAATCTCGCTTCCTCTTTTTCACGGACTTGCGCAAAACTTGGCGGGGTTTCGTCCTCTTCCATCGCATCATGCTTGGCAGACTCAAAAGTGGTGTCAACCTGGGTTACGACCAAGCGTAAATGACGTAAGCGTTTTTTACGAAGCTGGCGAACGATAAATTCCTTGTCATACTGGCTAAATGATGCGCCGCTTCTCGTTAAAAATAAGATGGCATCAACTTCTGACAGCAAATCCTCAGTTAATTGGCCGCGATATAGTTGAGTGTCATTTAAGCCCGGAGTATCGATAAGTTCCACATGATCCCGAAGCAAAGGGACGGGGGCATAAACAGCCAGCTCTTTTACAAAATAATGCAGCGGATCCGTACTGGAGGTAAATCGACGAATATTTTTTCGAAACGCTTGTTTACCTTCTTTTGTATCCCACTTTTCAGCCTCGATAACATGGACATGCCCATCTGGTTTTAGCCAGACATTCACCAGATTTGCCGGGTCTATCGGCTGAAAATTAACTGGATTACCGGACCTGTCTTTACGCTTAGTCATTTCTTCATTGAAATCATGCAGTCCCGCAACACGATAGGCATCAGGGTTCTTTGGATTTTCCTCATAAAGTTCTTCCATCCTCTGCCATTCGCTAAGAGTAATCATCGATACCTCAGCCTTGGGTTTTTCTGCATAGCGAAAAACGCTTATAGCTGCTGTTTCCGGATTGGTTTCCACACCAGCTAATCTTTCTTCCGCTAATTTATTTACAAAAGATGATTTTCCGGTTTTGAATGTACCAACAATGGCAATACGAAATCGTTCGGGTACTTTCGATTTCTCTAATGCTTCTTTCAAGTAATCGATTTCTTTACGCAACCTGGCGCGATAATGTGGATGTTCTTCTTCGATTAACTGGCTTAACTCCATTCTCAGACGTTCGCCTTGGTCCCGCAGTGTAAACAATCGATCAATTACCATTATTGAAATCTCCTATTTATCTAAATTTTTTATTTTTTTGATGAGTCGAAAACTATAAGCTATCTGAAAAAGCTTTTTGGCTGACCGATAAAAATAGCGTTTCAGCAGGGCATTGGCGGCTAATTTTATTTATCATTTCGTTAGCACGTATCGCTTGAATGAATTTTTCAAGCAAATTTTTATCAGGAATTTGAACAGGGATTTTGTTAAGCATTTCTTGATTGGGCTTTGGTTGCGCGCTTCCTGTAACAAAAGCTTCTATTGGGCGTATATTGATTGAATACATGAGATATTCCAGAGGAAATGTTCCATTTTCAGCCAAAACATGAGCATGATTATTTCCCCAATCGCCACCGAACGCTCGGCAAAGTTGCGCAATTTGGTCTGCGCGCTTTGCGGGTCGAGGGACGCATAGTGTTCGGCAAATCCGGCCAATTCCGGCCAGACGCTTCTCAGGAATTCAAAATTCTGTGATTGCATGATGTCGATTCTATCCATGTCCCCTCTATAGCGAAGAGCGTGCCAATTTTTATTGGAGGCCCAATTTGTCCATCCAGTTACTTAGGGTCTGGTAGTTGGGCAGGCCCAATAACTCCGTGGCTTTTTTCTTATTGCCGGCCGCTTGAGCCAGTGCCTGAGCAATGTATTTGCGTTTTATACCATCCAGAAGGCCTTGAATATCAAGGCCTGCGCCAATGTCTGGCAGCTCGCTTGAGTTACCTTTAGTTGGTCTGGCAATCATCGCTTCCTGAATATCAAGGTCGGTAATGGTATCCGTGTCAGCCCAGATCGAAGCGCGCAGTAACGTGCCGTGTAATTCACGAATATTACCTGGCCAAGCATAGTTAAGGATAATATTTTTTGCTTTTACAGAAAGTTTTTTATCAACAAAGGCTGGCTGATTGGACGCTTCGCGGTTGATCGCAGTCATCAAATGATCGACGAGCAAGGCAATGTCCCCAGTTCTCTCACGCAAGGGTGGTAAAATCAAAATGCCGATAGCCACACGATAAAACAGGTCTTCTCGAAAGCGGCCGATGGCGATGTCTTGCGCGAGGTTTCGGTTGGTCGCAGCGATAATCCGCACATCGACGGTCTTTATAGCGCTATCTCCGACTTTGCTGATTTCGCCGGACTGGAGCACACGCAACAAGCGGACTTGCGCATCTTCCGGCAATTCGCCAAATTCATCCAAAAACAGTGTACCACCATCTGCCGCTTCAAAATATCCCGCCTTATTGCTCACAGCCCCCGTGAAAGCCCCTTTGATATGGCCGAACAGTTCTGAATCGATCAGGTCTTTGGGAATGGCGCCACAATTGACGGTGATAAACGGTTTGCCCTGGCGTTGGCTGGTATTATGAATGGCCTTGGCAAACAACTCCTTACCAGTACCCGATTCTCCCATGATGAGAACCGGCACATCTCGCACTGCAATTTTTTCGGCTTTTTGGATGACGCGTAAGAAATCTTGATTTTGCGTCACGATATCGGAAAAAGCTGCCGACGGCGGCGCTTGGGCTGACGACAGTTCGGAGAGTTTTTTGTCGGCATGCTTAGCGATTTGCGGCACAAACTCGGCCGAGATGTCGAAAGGGATGCTGACAAACTCACCGCCTTTGTCTTTGGTCGATTGCACAAAACGCGTGTTGTACTTGGTTTTACCCAGCAGTATCGATACAGCCGTCATCGACGGCGTGCCGGGTGAGAGATGGATGCTGATATCCAGGTTAGGGTTACTGGCAGTGAGTTTCTGTAAATAACCGTCTACTGCATGGTGTATATCACCGAAGTCGATAGGGGAACGTAACGAGCAAGGAATGGAGGCAACTTTTATGCTGTTAAACTGAGCCAACCAGTTGATATACGCGGTCGCTTTTTGCTGGTTGTGATCATGTAATAAATGGAGCTCGTCGAAGCTGAGATTTTTGAGAGCACCTAATATCGGACCGTCGCCAATAGGCTCGCTGGTATTACCGGAAATCAGGCCTGCTGCTTTCAGGTCAGCGATTCCTAGCCATGACAATAGGATTTTTAGGTGCATCTTATCCAAAGTTTCTCTAATTACCACCAGAATAATCCTAAAGGTAGCTTAACTCAATCGATGAATAAAATAATTTATAGTCGCGTAAGTTTTTTTATTGATTTTTTTTTTGGGGGGGGCGGTCGACGACGACTTGTGATTGGCCGCTGAGCAACAATTCCCCAACGGCTGGTACAGCTCAATATGATATAAATCCAATGGTGGCAAGCCGTTTGCCATTTTTGCGAGGCACAAAATCGTCGGGACAGACAGAATGCTTGCCATCTTCAGCTATGTTTCTCAGTGCTGCTTT
>Ga0207967_1000378_pt1 | contig 15820 bp, 20 predicted proteins | sample LakWasMet20_HOW5_2_FD_183866 | JGI IMG/M metagenome (GOLD analysis project Ga0207967, IMG submission 183866) | Freshwater sediment methanotrophic microbial communities from Lake Washington under simulated oxygen tension - Sediment Metagenome... | ecosystem: Environmental > Aquatic > Freshwater >...
TAAAATGACTTGCACGACTCGAATTCCTACATTTTGGCTATAATTCTCGATCCAGGGCAGATGAACGCTAGCGAAAGTGAAGCCGAACACAAAACACATCGCTGCTAGCGTCGAGATTCCGGCCGCCACAAATAAGCCGTGGCTCCATAATTTTTTTCGCAATTTCACGTCGGTGATATTCTCTGAGGCAACAGCCACTTGCGTAGTAATCTCCGTCAGCATGTGTCTGAGTGCTTTTTGCGTGTTCACGGAAAACGCATCGGCTTCAGCACGCCGTTGCTGTGCGATGGCGTCGACCGCTTGCTGGCCCGCCGCATGCATCCGGCTCGGCAGGGTCTCAGTCATGAATTTGGTGTAGCCCATTAAGTCCACTAGGAGCCAGAGCGTTTCATCCGGTTTGATCTGGTGTTGCTCGGCCCATCTCAGGATCTCCACCTGCTGCGCTGCGGGAAGTTTGTCCATGAACTGGTCCCGGCGCGATGAAGCTCTGACTCCTGCCGGACCTCGGGCTTCCGGTTTGGTTGTTTGACTGGATTGAGTCTCAGCCTGCAAGGTTGATGGGCTTGGCGGCGCGGATTGGATGGCTGCAGTAGGGCCTGTAGCGGCCCTACTTAACATCGAATCCAGTTTGGTTTTGAGTAAGGGAGCTTGCGGCGAGGTATTCATGCCACCTCCTGCTGCGCCGTACTTTCTTTCCCGAGGGGTATCAGGCTCCTTTGCGCCGCCGTCAACCAGTCTTCCAAGTCCAGGCGCAGGGCCGTCGTCAGACCGGCGGAGGCCAGATGATGTAAAGGCTGGGGATGGGACTCTAAAAAATCCACGATGCGATGATTCAGCTCCGGCAGATAGGTTTCCGTAAATCCCTGCTTTAACCAGTTTTGGCGCTGCTTTGAGGTGTTCCAGCGGTCAAACTGCTCCTCGCGCCCAAAAAAGCCATTCTTGAGCGCCACACCGCGCTGCGCAAACGAGGCAAGGCCCTGAGTCAGACTTTTGCCGATCAATTCCATGGAGTCATGTTGGCGCGAAAGCGAAAAGAGAAGATGTAACTCGATATCCAGTGTGGCCAATGTGCGCATCAGCAAATTCTGAATTGCTTCTATTTCGTTCGTGCCGGCCGGAAGCGACATCACGATATGCGGTGTGGTGACCGTCTCCAGCGCATCCAGGAGGGCGATCCAGCCGTCGCGGTCGCTGACATCGGCCAGGAGCACGGGCGCATGGTGCGCAAAGCGCCGGGCAATATCCGGATTGGTCTGGTCGGCTTCGATCAAGGTGACCGCTTCCCCGCGTGCCAGTAACAGGCTGGCCATCGTGGTCGCGACCAGGGATTTACCCACTCCGCCTTTATTGCCGCCACTGACCGTCAGAGTCTTGTGCAATGAACCTGTCATAGAGGATGAGAGAAGGGTAGGGTTATCGTCTTTTTGCTTGGTCATAGGCTTTTCCTAGAAAATATAAGTTAAAGGTTAAATTTTTCGATTCTGGCTCTTCCCAATGGGGTAATGCCGACTGAGCCGGAGGAAGGAGTAAGCCGAGTTTCTTCATGAGCAGGGCTGGGTGGAGCATGCTGTAGTGGTGAGCCTTGCCCGGCTTGTTGCGGTAGGAAAGCGTTAGTCTCGGGGGCTACGGCATGCCGTGGAGACACCGTGGCCAATCTCTGTGCCAGTCCAGGCCCAGGTCTTCGCTTGTCAGTCGGTGGTGCCGTTAAGGTTTTAACCGCATTGATTAACGTGCACCGGTTCATCTGCAGAGCCTCCGCAATCGCGTTCCAGGTGATTTTTCGCTGCCGGGCTTCCAGGATTTCGGACAGATGGGCCGCAACACGATCGATCTCGCGTGGTTTGGGATTGCTCTCCTTCAATAGCTTGTTTAAAGGCGAGGCGGAGTCCTCGAACAGGATGTCCACAGGGGAATCCGTAGTCGCTTCAAGGTCATTGATGAGCTTCATAAAGTGACCAATCCTAGCGTTTGTCTCGTATCCACCGCTTAAAACTCTCGCTGGGAACGGGCGTGCTGGAAACTTTCTCTTGAGGCTGGGCTAGCGTGATATGAGGAGCCTTTTCCGCTGGTGATTCCAGTTTCTCGAGCTGATGTAGGGCTTGGCGTAGCGAGGTGGTGCTCATTTTTAGGTGCTGGGCAATCTCATCCCAGCAAAGGCCGAGATCCCGCATTTGCTGGATACGCGCCTGATTATGGGTAACGAGCGCTAAGCAATCCCCGTACTTTCGGCGAGAGCTTCGGGTTTTGTTGACGCCAGGAAGGGGGGTGTGTCTGTTCATTGTTCACCTTGGAAGTTAACAGTTTGTGTTCTAATTATTCACGATATGTATAAATCATAGCACAATGATTCATAAAACGTGATCAATTAATGCGGGTTCTACTGAATATTTTTCACATTTTGTTATTTAATGGGGGCTTAAAAGGGAAGCAGTAACGCCTGCGTCAGGATTAACAAAAAATGGTCAGGCTAGCCTTAATTGTTTACACTATGTGAAGAAAAAAAATCACAAAATGTTAATTTATTGTTATGATAGATCATGAATCGTGAATGCGCCTTTGAGGCGGTCATGACGCGCCTGAAGGCCGCCCTGGGCGTCAATAGTGATGGGAAACTGGCAGAAAGTCTGGGGCTTTCTACCAGTGCCTACGCGAATCTGAAGAAAAGAAGCTCCATCCCGTTTGAAAAAGTGATCGAACTTGCAATTTCACAGAAAGTGAACTTGGATTGGCTGTTTAGCGGGGAGGGGGGCGGTAACATGAATGCGCCGCTTCGAGTTGAATCCGCGGTGATGATGCCGCAATGGGAAAACATAGCGAACTTATTCGAAGGGCTGAGCGAGCAACAGCGTACGCGGATCGAAGTAATAATGGAGGAGTATTTGGCACTAAATCGGTTGAACGCGGAGGTCGAAGCGCTGAAACAACAGCTCAAGGCCTCCCTTAAAGACCGCTCAAATAGATGAGGTGACGGGCTGGTTTAAAACAGGTTGAAGCCGTTTTAAACAGTTTTAAACGGCTTCAAACCGTGGCTCACCGTTTGTAAGGTGATTCATGGGGTGGTGCCATTAGGTCGGCCAGTCTCTATGCAGAGAGTCCAAACTGGAACCATAGCAAAAATAAAACCCCGAGATCTCTGTCAAGGTTGCCCCTCAGGCAGGGCATGATTTTTCTTCAGTAACATAGGGAGTAGGCCATCTGATGCAAACCAAGAGCACGCAAGAGCGCTATAAAATCCGGGCCCTGCAACTGATCCGCCAGGCTGAAACGGCATGTGGACAGGCGCCTTTGCCTGCCGTGCAAATTGTAGAGTGGTTGATCGAGCGCCGTGATATTTACAGCAAATCGACCTGGCGTCAGTACCGTGCCGCGCTGATTTTTTGGTTTACCCAAGATATGGATGCAGGTGGAGAGAGCCACGAAGCGTTAGTCGACGCGGTGGCCCGCTTGCAGCACAGTGCTCCCCCCGAGGGCCGGTCCAAGGAGCGCAAGACCTCGGCGCAAAAACAAAAAAAGCTCAGTGACGAGGATTTGCTGCGTTTAATCCATTATGTAGAGAGACATCCTTCCCGTCATGGGGTTGCGACCCTGACCTGGCTGATGGCGGGACTGTGGACGGGGCTGCGGCCCTGTGAATGGGAAACGGCCGTTCTCACAGAAGACAATGTCTTGGTGGTCCAGAATGCGAAAGCGACCCGTCATCGTGCGCATGGCAAAACCCGTCAGATACACCTTTCAACCTTCGCGCCCGAGGAATTGGCCATTCTCAAGCAGCACGTGACCAATGTGGAGCAGGTTAAACTCGATCCGGAGCAGCATGGACGCTCCGGATTCGAACAGTATTACCACCACTGCCGTAGCTTCCTGTATCAAGCTACCCGGGCATTATGGCCGAAACGGCAGCGCTTCATCAGCCTTTACTCGGCCCGCCATCAGTTTTCGGCGAACGCAAAATACAGCGGCTTGGCACTGGAGCAGATCGCGGCTTTGATGGGGCATCGCAGCACTGAAACCGCAACCGCGCATTATGGCCGCCGTGCTGCCGGGAATGGCGGCCTGAAAGTGATCGCGAATCCCGAAGAGGTGGCACGGGTTCGGCAGCTCAACAGCCATCGCGCGAACCAACACGCGCACAGGATGAAAATGTGAAAAACTCCCGAAGACAGAGTTAGCGGATAAAGCCGCTATCAACGAAAACTCTGAATCCGTCACCGCCTTCGGTAAAATACCTCTTAACCCCTCTTTTGACTGACCAAACCCGATCCAGCTGCTCGGACTTGGCCCGGAGGGGACTCCTTCCTTAGACGGAACTATTTTTCAAAGAAAGAGAGCAGGGAAGGGACTGGGCATGGGGAAAGCGATTGTGCCTTATATTTCCGATAGTGGACTCTGTGCCGGGGAATCGGCCATCCTTGAATCCGTAGACTCTGACTATTGGCCGAATCCAACACTAAATTCCACTCATTATAATGACTTTGATACACAATCATTCTATGGGGCTACAGTTGATAGTCCTGATGGCAGTAACTTTTCTCTCTTTTCGTACTAAAGGCTCGGCATGGCTAAATTGAGAAATTTTGACTGGCGCCAGGAGGCTAAATTTCTGATGGACAGCCGGGATAAAAATCTATGGCAGGAACAGAAATCTTCCAGTTTTAGCGACTGGCTGAAAAAACGCGCAGCTACTGACGGCATCAAAATCTCCGCGCTCTGGCGTTACTTGCGCGCCGGCCATTTTGCGGTCGAGTTGCAAGACGACGAGTGGGCGAAGGTCAAATCACCGTTGGATATTCCGGATGGCATCAATGCTGATTCGATTGAACTGCTGGAGAAAATCAACCGGGTTGCGACTAAGGCGGATTTCAATGCGCTGGCTGTCGATCTTTATCAAAAAAAAATCAGCCGTCCTCAATTGTTGAAAACCTGGCAAATTTACCGTGAGGCGATGCCGCCCGGCCAGACCGCAAGAGGACGCGGCGTGAAGCGCCCCGTGTTGAGCGAGGCAGACGAAAACAAGCACCGCATTGCCTTTATCCAGAAAGTGCTGGGTTGGCTCGAAACAACAGACCCTGTCGCCCTGGGGTACGAGAAAGACGTTGAGTTGAGAGTTTTCAACAACATCAGCGAGCGCAAGAAGCGCCGTGGTTACGATGCCATTCTCCTCGTTCTCAAAGAGCAGGCAGTCATCGATGCTGCGCTAGTGGTTTTCGACCAGGTTGGACGCCGCCTTGCCCCGTTCAAAAAGGAAAGAGTTTGGCTGATCACCTCTGCCGAGCCCGTCTCCGAAACCGCTGCCGGGCCAAAGGTCATTTATCCTGAGCCCTGGGGCGCGATTGGGGCGGATGCCAAGACCATGCGCGTCCTCAAAAAAATTCCTTCCAACCCAGCCCTTATGCCGCTTCCGCTCAGCGAGCTTTTACTTGATTTAATTTAGCGCTCTCTAAAAATGAAAAACTGTTTGCAGAAAACCTGTTTCAGTGTAAGATGTCCAGCATCCGGACAAGATGGAGAAAGAAATGCACGCTCAACGCCCATTAATAGATCGAGTCATTGACACCCAAGCTGCACTGGAAGATTTGCGCAGCCAATTTCCCTGGCTCGTATCCTGGCAAATTGATATCTCCGGCGGGTTAGCGGGAGTCGTGGGTAATTTGCTCAAGCAACTGCAAATCATTTTGGGTCCTCATCCTGAGATCGATTTCCTCTATATTGCCGAGGAGGCTATTAAAGGGGATGACTACCGGGGCAGGCTGGCTGTCTTTATCGAACCGAAAACTCAGCTGGCGGCCCAGCGCAACGCGATCGACCATTTTGTACTGAAGGCAGTGAACGAGGCTTCCCTGGCTTGCCGGTGCTGCGGCGGTGAGCTGAGTCATTGTGAATCCGGCGATTATCCCTTTCTGCCTCCTGCTAAAAACTCAATCGGCAACCGAACCGTGCTGCTCTGCCTGGCCTGCGCACACTACCGGTGGCAACGAGATCAGGAGGCCGAGCGGTTCTTGGAGCTGGCTCAGGAAGAAGCAGACAAGCCGTTCGAGGTGGGGTTGCCGATTACGCATTCGAGCGCGGAAGAGGAGGGCGGGCAAGACGAGTTTGAGGATATCGACATTGGCGATGAGGAATGGGAAGAGGACGAGACGGTGCAAGCCTTCGCCGAGGCGGAATCTGAGGATAGGGTGGCCGTAGAAGACGGGGAAGAAGCCAGTCTGCCACCGACAGTACGCGTGTTCAGTCTGACGGATATGGGGGCCTTGAAGGCCGAGCAGGAAGGGGCGAACAAGGATCGGGAAAAACAGATCAAGGGCTTGGTCAGGAAGTTGGAACAAGCCGGGCCTGACAAACGTCTGGCTCTCCAGCCCGAAGGGTGGCGGGAGTATTGTGAAGAGCTGTCGCATCTGTTTCCGAATTTCTCGGCGGTGATCGCCTTTATCAGTCGTCAGATGGCGCTGTCGGCGCTGAAGGATCGGGCTTTAGCGTTGCCGCCTTTTTTGCTGATGGGGCCGCCTGGCATCGGGAAAACCGAGTTTCTCCTGACGCTGGCCCATGACGTGAAGGGCACTCTGGAAGTCATTGATATGTCGGCCGCCCAGACCGGGTCTGCGCTAACCGGGTCCGAGGCCTATTGGGGTAATACCCAGACGGGCACCTTGTTCAATGTGCTGACACTCGGGCAGGTGGCTAACCCGATCATTCTCCTTGATGAGGTCGACAAGGCCAGAAAAGACAATGCGTACAACCCGCTGTCGGCCCTGCACCAGTTACTGGAGCCAAGGCAGGCAAAACAGTTCCGGGATCTGTCGGTGCCGACTCTGCCATTCGATGCCTCGCATGTTATCTGGGCGGCTACGGGCAATACGATGGGTGAAATAGACAAACCGATACTCGACCGATTTGTCGTTTTTGAGATCGAGGCCCCTTCGGCAGAACAGATGCAGTCTATCGCCCAGAATCAATACCGGCGGCTGGTGGAACGCTACGGCCTGCTCGACCAGTTCGGGCCGGCGTTATCGCCGGAAACACTGGCTGAAATTACGAAATTTAAACCTCGTCAGGTCCGGAAAATCATCGAAGGCGCCTTGGGGAATGCGGCCTACCATAGCCGGTGCTACTTGAATGCAGAGGATGTCATGGCCAGCAGGCTGGCCATGACGACCATGGATAAGTGCAGCATTGGCTTTGTGTAAAAACTAATGGTTGTTTGGCCGGTAAATCACCGCCATTATGCTGAGCGAAGAATATGAACAAAGAACTTGATCAAAAGCTCTGCCAGTCCTACCCGTTCCTGTACCGCGACCGCACTGGTGGTTCCCAGCAAACCCTGATGAGCTGGGGGTTTGCGTGTGGCGACGGATGGTATCCGTTGCTCGATAGTATTTCCCTGCTGGTATCAGCGCAATGTCCGGAAATGAAGGCAGTACAGGTCAAAGAAAAATTCGGCAGCCTGCGCTTTTACTATGTCGGCGGCGATTCCTATTGCCGCGGGGTGGTATCGATGGCTGGGACGCTGTCTGGCACAATCTGTGAAGTTTGTGGTGCCGTGGGCCGTCTTGGGCTGGTAAACGGCTGGGTATCATGCCGCTGCATCGATCATGCCAGGCCAGGGAAGGCGCAAGAAGAGGGCAGAGATAGGCCGGGCATCTCCGTCTACGGCCTGGGGCTTGGTTGGTCCCATCTGGTGCTTGAATTGGAATCATCGATCCAGTGGCAGGTGGAAAAAAACGGCATGCCGCCTGCGCGCTTGACCGTGGGGGCGAACGGCGGGCATTTGTCCGTCGGGCTGGTAGGCGGCAACGAGGAAATCCGGGGTATGGCCGCGCTAATTAGCCATTATGCCCGCCGCATAGACCCGCGCAGCGGCCGGCTATTGCAGCCTATAGGGCCATGATAAGGAGTAGTCCATCATTCTGACTTAGGGCTAGTCGCCTCCCACTACACTACGACATTAATATAAGGAATCGCGATGGAAACAATTATTTGTATCTTTAATGAAATAGGCTGTGCAGGAGAAGAGCCCTGGCAGCATAGCCCACTGTATCATTGGTATTTTGGGCATGTCGCTGAGTTATGGCGGTGGATCATCCCCTATCTGCCTGAAGAAATGACAGGTTCATCCGGCAAAGCCCTTTTTTTCCTCTTCGCCTATTTTCTCTATGGAGGGTATTGGTTAGCACCTCTCGTCGTTTTTTGGGTTTGGAGGAAGATGCACGCTAGCTTCCCTGAGATAACAAAAACACAAGCTGCTTGGTTTATTTTTAAATGGTTTCTGATTGCAGGGATAGTGATGGGAGTGGGCATGATTGTGCTGCTAGGCTTTTGTATTCCTCTTGTTGCTAAAGGGGTGGCAAGGCCAGCTATTACTCATAGAATGCGATGGTAATTTATATTTATACCTGTTTATTTCTGCAATAGGAAGGAAAACAATATTCGAAAGTCTATCCCAATTTTTCTTAAAGTGGAATAGAGCTATCGAGTTGGCGTTCGATAAGTATCTTTTACTAAAAAGTTGAAATGTTATAGTTTCTAGAAAAAATCTGCGACTAAGTTGAGATGGCTGTGAATTGCTCGTGAAAATTATAATTTATCGGGTACAGGCTAGGTTTTCACTTAAAACTGCTGTGATTGTTTTTTTAAATTTAATATAATTTATAAGGGGATTGAAATGGATTTAGGTGTCGAAACCTTTTCAAAGGGGATGTTTTCTTTCAATGCCGTCGCTGGCACGGTACACAATATTGTTAGAAAAGAATATATAGAAATATCGGGTGGAGGTACTCGTGGTGCAATAATAAATGGCTATGGCTCTATTGCGACTAAAAACATTTCTACCGAAAATTACACGGATATAGAATTTTTGGTACATACCGATGACGGTAAAAAGCTGCCCATTCGAGTTTCTAAATCAAATTTATTGCTAGCAGAAGGAAATCAAGTTTATTTGATTTTTAGTCGAAAATTATCCAAGCCTGAAAACGAGTTGTGGGTTGGGATAATTAATCATGATGCCAATCTATATTGGCAGCATAATACCGACCAACTTGCAAAGATGGCTGGTAAGTACAACTTAGATTTTTGGTTTTATGGATTATTGCGAACCTGGATTACTGGGTGGGTAGTCGGAACTATTATTTTTAATAATTTTGGCGTTGGCGTTGGCGTTGGCGTTGGCGTTGCTATCGGTTTCCTAGGTATGTTTTTGTTTTGGATAGTTGGGGTTATTAGGATATCGATTTTCGAAGGCGAAGTTAGAGAACAGTTGAATGAGATTTTGAAAAGAGCAATGTTTCAGCTTAATGCACCGATCACTGCCGATGAAGTAATGTAATAAAAAGTTTTTACAATACGTCTCTGTGCGCGACAAAAAATTATAATAAGCGCTTAGCAACAGGTCAGCAGGTATATCGATTTGTACTAATGGCGTGTTTATTGACGTCAACGGAACCAAATACATGCGAACTTTTTGCAAGGCGCTTACCTCGATTTAAAGAGAAAAGAAACAGAGGGCTTGAAAGTCCATCGCTAATCGATTTCACTTTCTTGCGACCAAACAGGAGGCGAAATGGAATTGAGCGATGGACTGAGAGTGATTCTAAAAGGACATTCGGGCTGGGACAATTGCCGAATGGATTGTTTTATCGAGATGCTATTGCCTTAGGGAATCTCGAAAAACCGAGCATCATGAGATAATAACCGCATAATTCACCGCCTTGAAAATCTCATGATCAAAGAAAGCCTATTTGCTGCGGAAGAACGTGAAACCAAGCTGGATAAGTTGGGTGATGTGCTACAAATTCTGGAAAAGCATGTCGATTTTGCCGCCTTAGCCGCTGCGATTGATGCAGCAGCACCCCGACCCAGTCGAGAACGCGGCGGTCGTCCGCCATTCCCGACCGAAATCATGGTCAGGACACTGTTATTGCAGCAACTGTATAATCTCAGTGATGAACAACTGGAATTTCAATTGCTGGATTGCTTGAGTTTCCAGCGGTTTGCGGGGCTACGGCACAGCAGCCAAATCCCTGATCGCACCACGTTCTGGACGTTCCGTGAGCGACTCTTGGTGGCGGGCGCCAGTGAAACGATCTTTGAAGCCGCGAATAGGGAATTGGACAAACACGGTTATCTCGCTCGTGGCGGTCAAATGATTGATGCCAGCATCGTTCCAGCGCCCAAGCAGCATCTGCCTAAAGACGAGAAAGCTTTGATCAAAGAGCAGGCTATGCCTATCGACTGGCTACCCGCCAAGCGTCGGCAAAAAGACATGGATGCCACCTGGACGAAAAAACACGGCAAATCCTACTTTGGCTATAAGGTATCGGCCAACGCCGATAAGCAGTACAAGCTGATTCGCAAGGTCAAAGTCAGCACGGCCAGTGAACACGATACCCTTCATTTAGAAGACGTCTTAGACCCCAGAAATACCAGTCAAGACCTGTATGCTGACAAAGGCTATGTGGACAAAGAGCGCGAAACACGACTCAAGGCCACGGGTTTGCGGGTTCATATCCAACGTAAAGCCGCCAAAGGCAAACCGCTGTCAGCTTGCCAAAAGGGGCGCAATACCCGAATCGCCAAAACACGGGCCAGGGTTGAGCATGTGTTTGCCAGCCTGGAACAGATGGGCGGTAAAGGCTTGCGTTGTATCGGACTGGATCGGGCCACTCTGCAATTGAATTTCAAGGCGGCTACCTATAATTTGCGCCGTCTTTGCAGTTTAAAGACCTGTTGTATTTTTGCCTTTTGACAGGCAAAGTGCGCCTGAAATCGTCATCAATGGCGATTTCAGGATAAGAAACAGCCTATGACAGGGCAAGCATGCGACCCAAGATCGGATTTCTGTGGTGGCATTGAACTGGAACCCCCCTTTTGGGCAATTTTGCCAGTAATTCGAGGCTCCCTGGTGTTTCATGTGTTCGGCGCCCTGGCCGAGTTCGAACGCTCGATTATCCGCGAGCGCACGAAAGCTGGTCTGGAGGCTGCCCGCGCCCGAGGTAAAAAAGGGGGCCGTCCTCCATCGTTGAGTGCGAAGGACCTCGCGGCCGCCAAACGTCTTCATGTACACCTTCTACGTTATACCGCCATCTGCCGGGAGGCAGGGGAGCAATTCAGGAGACCGAATCATGCTGACCCCGGTCGCCTATCTCGAAGCCAAGGATGCCAGCCGGAATATTCACCGCGCCTATTCGATTGCCTACGGCCAAGACCTCTTCGGCAACTGGATCGTGGAAACCACTTATGGACGAATCGGCGGCAAAGGGCGAACGATCGTGACTGTCGTCGACAATGAAGACGAAGCGATCCAGCACGTACAAAAATCCCTCAAACGCCGGCAATCCGCTCCAAAGCGCATCGGCGTAGTCTATAAGATCCGTACCCTACGGGATTCAGAAATGACCGAACTCTCTAGGTGTTGCATAGGCAAGATTCCAAGACCATGACCTCCTCAAACGCCTATCCATCGGTTGCCCAGGAATTGGCTCCGCTTTTTAGCGATATCGCTGCCCTTATCCAGCAATCCCGGCAGCAGGTGCAGCTGGCCGTGAACAGCGCGATGGTGCACTGCTACTGGCCATCGGCCGGCTCATTGTCGAACATGAACAGCAGGGGCAAGCCCGTGCTGCTTACGGCAAACGCCAACTGGAAGTACTGTCGGAACAATTGACGATGGAATTCGGCAAAGGCTTTGATGCCACCAACCTGCGCAATATGCGGCGCTTTTATTTGATGTTTCCGATTCAAGAGACGGTGTCTCTCAAATTGAGCTGGTCGCATTACAATGTCTTGGCGCGCGTCGAAAACGCCAACGCCAGAAGCTGGTATCAACAGGAAGCGATTCAGCAGCACTGGAGTGTTCGCGCACTGGATCGGCAAATCAGCAAGCTCTATTACGAGCGCCTGCTGTCCAGCCAGGACAAAGCGGCGGTTCAGGCCGAAGCGGAGCAAAAGATCGCCGAGATAGAACCACAGGCGTTATCCGCCAAGGATTATCTCCGCGATCCTTATATTCTCGACTTCCTGAACCTGCCCAGCCAACGGTTTTTAGAATCCGATCTGGAACAGGGCCTGCTCGACAACCTGCAGGGTTTTTTGCTGGAACTCGGCAAAGGCTTTGCGTTCGTGGCCAGGCAACAGCGCATTCGAACCGAAGATCAGGACTTTTACATCGACCTGGTGTTTTATCACTTCAAACTGAAATGCTTTTTGCTGATCGATCTGAAGCTGGGCAAACTGACCCATCAGGACGTCGGCCAGATGGACAGCTATGTACGCATTTACGACCAGCAGCAACGGGCTGCCGATGATAATCCCACCATTGGCCTGATCCTGTGCAGTCAGAAAAAGCGAAGCGGTCGTGAAATATTCAGTGTTGACCGACAGTGAACAGCTGTTTACGGCCAAATACCTGCCTTACCTGCCGACTGAAGAAGAGCTGAAACATGAACTGGAAATGGATCGGCTTAAAGTGCAAGCGCAATTGCTGCGCAGAACGGACGAGGCAAAGCAAGGTCGTTAGGAATAGCTCGGAAAGAGTGGCTTGATAAAGAGGAGGCAGCGCGATTGCTGGGCAGAAAAAGGATTCGGCTCAGAATCCACTGTCCGAAAAATTAGGATTTTCGGACTACCATGAAATAGGTTTAATTGTTTACCAAGACGGCTCTGCTACGGCTGATGGCCGGTGAAAAGGTGACAAAGGTCGAATCCTGATGCGCCAAATAATTTAGAAAGTTACACTCGTGGCGAACATCGGGGCATGGTGGCGGGTCGACCGGTCGCAGCTCCAACCCGTTGACTCAGGCAAGGTAGGGGAATGGAGCCAACACAAGCCAAACCGCCGAGCGTTGGAAGGAGCTGAACGGAACGAACACGGCGAACAAGGGCAAGAAAATATTTATCGCGTACCTCATCCATTCTCCGCTGTTATAATCAATCCTCGCTGGTTTTCAATGCGGGAAACGATCATGGCAAAACAAGAGGTTCTCAGCAAAGTACCCGAGGTGACTTTGCTTTTCTGGGTTATCAAAATACTGGCCACGACCCTCGGCGAGACCGGCGGCGACGCCGTGTCGATGTCCATGAATATCGGCTATCTCGTGAGCACCGGCATTTTTGCGGTCATCTTCATCATGGCGGTCATCGCCCAAATAGCCGCGAAGCACTTTCACCCCGTCATCTACTGGACGACCATTATCGCCACGACAACGGTCGGAACGACTTTGGCGGACTTCGCGGACCGTTCGCTGGGGATCGGATATGCCGGCGGAACCACCCTGCTGTTCTCCCTTCTGATGGCGTCACTCCTCCTTTGGTATCGCACCCTGGATTCGGTGGCCGTAAATACCGTAAGCTCTCCGAAAGCCGAGCTGTTCTATTGGATAACCATCATGTTTTCCCAGACCTTGGGCACAGCGCTCGGCGACTGGACGGCCGATACCGCCGGCCTTGGCTACAGTGGCAGCGCGGGCGTGTTCAGCGCTCTGCTGGCAATCGTCGCGATCGCGTACTACCGAACCACCCTCTCTCGCACCACGCTTTTTTGGGCGGCTTTCATTCTGACGCGGCCGCTGGGGGCCGTGGTCGGCGATTTTCTCGACAAACCCATCAGCCAGGGCGGCCTGGCATTAAGCCGCTATTCGGCATCGGCAACGTTGCTCGCGCTCATGGCGTTGTGCCTTTTGCTCTTTTCGCAGAAAGCGGCCAAACAAGCGCATTGAGCGCCGACATCAAACGTCCCAACGGAAAAACCCGACGACAAACATGACCGGCGCGAAGCGATGCGCTTTGGAAAACCGTTGGTTAAGCGCCTATTCATATCGTCTCTGGATAATATTCCGCACAGAACAGAATTGACGATAAAAGAAATAAGAGAGCACCCATGAAAAAATTAATGATCACAGCCTTCGTGATGATTTTGACCGCCGCCTCTGCATCCTTGGCGATGGCCGATGACGACGATTGGGATGATGGCGGATATTACGTTCAACCGCCGGTTAATTATTATTACCCTCAGCCTCAGGTTTATTATCCGCAACCTCAGGTATACACCTATTACCCTCAGCCCTGGGTCAACAATTATTATGCCCCCCAAAATCCGTATTATGGTTACAACAGGGGATACCGCTATGGCGGCTACGGCTTCCGCCCTCGCCATTTTCGTCGCGACTTCGATGACGACGATGACTGATCCCCATCTCAAGAGTCACGTATAGCCTGCTGGGGACAAGATTGCCTCATCGGCATGGGTCGCTGTAAAGAACGCATCCAACGGGCATCACGTTCCTCGGTTGTAAGTGCCGGCGGCGTGGCGTAATAATGATCGGGCAGACCCTCAATTTTCTCAACATTGAACACGACATAGCCTTTCATAAAGGGGATGGATTTTTCCAACCTCGCCGGTTTGTTCGTCGTGCTCGGTCTTGGTGTAAGTATTGGCGTATGCGACCAGGCTGCGGTGCTCACCTTGCCGGATTTGGCCGCACAATTCTTTTGCCTGATTAAACGTTATCCAGATCGGCGCGGACAAATTCTTTTTCATGGCCTTGGCCCATAGCCGCTCGCCCTGTTCGAGATCGGCGACACTTTTGCCAGTGATGCGTTTATAAACGTCCATTGTCATGATCCGGATTTCCTTTCCGTTACAGCGCTATACTACGCTTTGGAAAGGGAGTTATTACATATTAGGAAGACAGAGGAAGGGAGCGTTTTAACCGTCCCTCCACAGGAACGCGGCGCATAAACTGGGGTCCAATCGTTCGTCCATACCCCACGGAGAACTTATGAAAACCCCATACCTAATGGCTATGGCTCTCGCTGCCTTACTGGCGGTAAGCGGCCAAACGAATGCCGGTGAAAAAGAATTAGACAAAAACCAAGTCCCCAAAGCGGTCATTGCGGCCTTCGAAAAGGCCTATCCGAAGGCCAAAGAAGTAGCGTTCGAACAAGAAATGTTCCAAGGCCAAACAGCCTATGAGGCGGAGTATAAGAAAAACGGCAAGGAATATGAGCTCCTCTATAGCGCCGATGGGACTCTGCTGCAAAAAGAAGAGGAAATGGATGTTGCCAAGCTACCCAAACCGGTTGTCGAAGCCATTAAAAAAGCGCATCCAAAAGCCAAGATCGAGGAAGCGGAAAAAAGGATGGAACCCGATGGGACGCTCACCGGCTACGAGGTGGAAATCAACGCGGCAGGAAAGAAAATCGAACTTGAACTGGATAGTAACGGCAAGATGATGCCGATTCAAATAACCGACGAGCCAACCGCAAGCAGATGATGAAGCATGTCTGTATGACCGGGTACGTTTTAGGGATGAACTTCAAAATAGATGCAGTGCCCTACCCACCAGACGTATACGCTCAGGACATCCAAGATTGGCGATATCGAAACGAGTGGCAATGCAAAGGTGTTGGCGTTGATCACACAGATATCGCCGACCGCGTGGCGGCACATTCTGCTCAACGGACATTACACCCTCCAAAGCGACGGCAAATTGCTCAACCTGGATGCGCTCGTGGAAGGGCTGGAATTGGGGTGACAAAATTTTCTGGGGTTCCGGCTTACAACTCCAAATGGAGCAATATCTTCAAAGCAAAGTCGGCACAGGCTTTTACAGCAACGCTTCCGAAGTCGTCCGCGACGCCATTCGCCGGATGCGGGAAGAGAGTAAGCGTCCAACCCTACCACATAGCGAGGTTGATGGGGCATGATTTAATGTGATTTGCCGAAAGGCAGTAGTTCGTCGATACGGCTGTTAGGCCAGGTAGGCAGTTTTTCGAGGGTGTCTTTTAGCCAGGCCGAAGGATCGAGGCCGTTGAGCTTGGCCGTGCCGAG
>Ga0207967_1000384_pt1 | contig 15476 bp, 9 predicted proteins | sample LakWasMet20_HOW5_2_FD_183866 | JGI IMG/M metagenome (GOLD analysis project Ga0207967, IMG submission 183866) | Freshwater sediment methanotrophic microbial communities from Lake Washington under simulated oxygen tension - Sediment Metagenome... | ecosystem: Environmental > Aquatic > Freshwater >...
AAAGCAACATTAGGATACTTGTTAATCTTGGCAGATGTTTAGAAGATCAAGGCGAATTGAACGAGGCGGCAGCATGCTATAACAAGGCCATAGCGATTGATCCAAACCATGCCATAGCTCTCAACAAGGGGTAGACCCAACAGTTGTGTTATGAGCCGCCATTTAGCGAAATAACTCCATTTATTCATAGACTTACTAACTTCGTAGTCTGTTTACGCCCTGCTTGTTAGCTCTCAGCCTGTCCGTTCACGCAGGAACCTACGATCAACCTACTGCGAAGGGCGTGCAATGGTTGGCGGCGCATCAGAACAGCGACGGTAGTTGGGGGACGAGCTCTGACATACAGCCGGTTTATACCAGTGCCGTGGTACATGCCCTCGGTACAGCCTACAAACGGTAAAACGCTTTCTTTGCCGGATTGACTTGGCTGGAAAGCCATGGCGCCGGTGACGTTGATCTGGTTTCTCGGCGCATCAGTACTCTATCTAGCCATGGTAACGATCTTGCTTATGCTTTGGCTTATCTGCAAAACACACAATCCCGTTCCGGTACTGTTTACTCGGGATGGGGGCTGTCGTCCATTTATACCAGTTCGCCCATCGATACAGCTTTGGCGTTGATCGCCTATGCTGATCTGGGCAGCAGTACGAATGTACAACCGGCTATAAATTACCTGAAAAGCACGCAACGAACCGGGACTAACGATCAAGGTTGGACGATTAGTAGTGCCGACAATAGCGATCCGGGCGTCACGGCTTTGGTCATTCAAGCCTTGGCTCGTTATACCGCTCAAGATGCCACCTTGACAACCCTCGTCGGTAACGGTCTAAATACGCTGAACGCCTTAGTCGACTCATCTGCGCCGGCGCTTGTTCAGGCCTTGGCGGCCCAGGCCGCGCAAGAAGCAGGCAACAGTACGCTTGCTTCCGTGTTTTTATCGCGATTAACGGCCAGCCAAGCGCAAGACGGCAGTTGGGACGACGATCTTTATGCCACGGCGCTGGCGACGCGCGCGCTTGCCACCACCGCCAATTCATCGGCGCAATCGACGCCGGTGGTCATACCAGACCAAGCGTTACGTAAGGCGATCAATCTGGCGTTGGGGCGCAATGCCATGGATTATCTCAACCGGGGGGAGCTGGCCCATCTGACCAGCCTGACAGCCGTCAACCAAGGCATTTCCGATCTGACGGGACTGGAATGGGCCGTCAATTTAACCACGGCCAACTTCAACAATAACAATCTCACCAATGTCACGCCGTTGGATGGCTTGACGCAACTGGCTTCACTCGACTGGACCGGCAACCCCGGCAACCCCGGTGAACCAGTGCAGGCGCAGGTGCCCGCGGTATCGCAATGGGGACTGCTGTTAATGGGCGCATTCCTGTTTGCCATCACTCGATATGCTCGCCAAATTACTCAAGTTTGCTAGGACATTCTCATGCGATATCTACTTTTTTGTTTCGTGGCGCTTGCCTTATCGGCTCCCTTGTCGGCTGAAAGCGACGACGCATCGGATAACCGTGTCACGGGGCTGTCGCCGGGACAAACCGAGGTCATCCAATCTCTGGGTCAAGCTGTTTTACATGCCAAAAAAAGTCTGCCCCCCAATACCGACAGCGAGGAATTGAAGCAAAGCGCAAAATCGCTCAAAGCCGTTATCGATGAAGCCGCTTCAATTTCCCTACCCGCCAATCCGGCGCAGTTGATCGTGAATAGCCGGACTGCGGCGCGCAAAGCCAAGGCAAAAAATAGCGGTGCTCCTGATACGGCTGACTCCCCCGAGCTGCGCAAGCGATTGAATCGATTCCGCGAGCAACAGGCCGCGGCCGAAAGTAACCTATTGGCAAGAGCCAAAACCAAGGCTCGGCTGGAAAAGCAGCCGGCGTACCCGATTTCGCTGAGACTTCGCCAAATGCGCGACGAATTGGACCAAGCCTTGACAGCGCCCTCTGAGGAACGCCAGCAACGGATAACAGAGCTCAAGCATCGGTTCGAAAGACGAGAAACTGCCGGGCAACGTAGCGGGTTAGAAAACTAGTACCGAGGGCTGACGACACTCGTGCGTCATTACTCAAACGAGCAGGCAAAATCAAAAGCCCCGTCACGGCGCCAAAAATAGCTTTTCCGGAAAGGAACCCGTCATGCGTTACGCGAATCAAGTCCAATTGTCTCGAATTTTCCAAACCGCCCTGTTTGTCCTCTCGGCGATGACAGCAACGCCGAGTTTCGCCACCGACACAACGCTATCCGATACACCGGAAATGCTTTTCAACTCGACCGAAGCCAGCGCATTGAAAGACAAAGCCACGGCGCTGGCGACACCGGCCCGCATTTATGAATACGTCCGTAACGAATTCGAGCATGCCCCGTATCACGGCGCACGTTCCAACGCCGTTAATACCTTTCTCGGCCAGCGCGGCAACGATGTCGATCTTTCCACCGTGCTCATTGCCATGTACCGCTACCGTGGCATTCCGGCGCGTTATGTAGTCGGTAAGATTCAGGTCAGGGCGGCCGACATTCAGAACTGGCTGGGCGTTCATAATCTCGATCTGGCGGTGGGCATTCTCAATGATCAGGGTATCCAAGGCGTGATATTGGCCCCAGACCGTTCTTACATCGAATTCGAGCACGTTTGGACCGAAGTGTCGGTGCCCTTTGGCGATTACCGAGGCGCCGGTCCCGGAGCAACCAGCGTGAACTGTGCCACAACGCCCGGCCGTTGTTCATGGATTGCCCTCGATCCCTCGTTTAAGCTCAAACGCTACCCGGCGGCACCGATCGACATTCACGATACGGTCAATTTCGACTATACCGCTTATTACAACGCCATCAAGAACAACGACGAAAGCCGTAAAGAAAATAATCCGCTGCAAATCCACGAAAACGCCATTCTGGATTATCTGCGGACGAATCAACCCGGTAAGGGGCTGGCCGACGTCGCGGATGTCGGCGAGATTCTGGCCGAGAAAGCCGGCATCCTGCCGGCCTCGCTCCCCTACCCAACGACGGGGAGTTTGCGCCGTTACAATTCGGTGACCGATCACGACACCGCCGAGAATCCGGAGTGGCGGAAATACGTGACCGTCACCGTGAATCTCAACGGCCGCTCGCTAACGGGCGTCAAAGCCTCCGAAGCCGATCTTTCGACGCAACGGCTGACCTTCGCCTACGAAAAGACGCCGAGCCCGGCGCAAGTCTTACGACTGAACGGAGCCGAACTCTTGCGCGTCGCGCTAAACGGCAGTGAGTTGGACGGCACAGGACAGCCTGTGCAACTGGGGTCGCGATTTGAGCTGTTGCTGCCGCGCCAAGACCGACGGCAGCGGCCAAACCGATCACCATACGAAATCGTATCCCGGTCAAACGATGGGCGGCATGCAACTGATCGGCGCGGGCGGCGAAGCGTCCAACTGGGGCAGCGTTCACTTGGCGGCCAGTCAATTGTTGACGGCCAATCAACAATACGCCATCGCCTATCTGTACGATAGCGCCAATCAGATCTATGTGCCTTATGTCGACGCCAATCGTAACGGCACGGTCGATACCGGCGAAATCAAACTGATCGATCATGATCAAGCCATGCAGGCCTTGACCGGCGGTCTGCTTGAAGTCGCCATGCGGGAATATCTGGTTCGCGTCCGCGAGAGTGTACAGCGCATTGACGCCTTGGGCCACACCATCTCGCCGATTGAAGGCTTTGCCGGGATCGCCAGTTCGACATACGAAGCCGACTATTACGCCGACATCCCGTTTTCGATTCTACCGGGTGGCTTGCTGATCGATGTCAAAGGCCTGGAAATCCTCGGCTCCTGGCGCACGAATGCGGCGCAGCAAGCCTCCGATAAGCAATTTCTCTTGATCGGCCATATGAGCTCCGCGCTGGAGCACGAAGTCTGGCAGGACCTGACCGGTTTCGATGCCATCTCCACCATTCGCGGCATCCAGATGGCGATGGCGAACGTTGCGACACTTGTCAATCCGAAGAAAAATGCGACTACCGACACGTTGCCAGGCTTGTACGCGCAATTCGGCTATCAGAGCGCGCCGCAAACACCGTTTACTTTCCGCAGTTCGACGGTATTCGACAATAAGCCGGCTTCTTGGTATCTCAATCCCGATGACGGTGTCGTCAGGGGGTTTGGTATCTTAAAGAAACAAGTCGGATCGACGACACCCACGTACCGGTATGGTCCGGTCAATATCTATTCGAACGACGGTTGGGACAGTTTCGTCACCAGCGTGGACACCCTGGAGAACAACCTAAAGGCCGGTATTGCCCAGTACGGCAGCGGCTGCACCGTGAGCAGTCCGGGATATTATTTCGGCGGACAATACCACGCCGGCAGTTGCAGCACCGTGCTGAACGACCTCAGCGCATACTGGACGGCCAGTACCAGCGACGATGTTTCGAAATTCCTGGATCAGAACCAGGGTTTCGTCAACAGCGAACACGTCTACCGGAATTTGACCCAGTCGGCCGACGCGCTTGACGTCTATACGCTGCAAACGGTTCGCAACGAACTCTATACGCAAACTCCATCCCAATTCTGGACCGAGTTTCTGCTCCCGAACAAACAGGCCTACGGACCTTATTACAGGTTTTCGGTCTTCATCGAACAATGGCACAACGTGTCCGATAACGCGTTGTACGGCATACTGTTCGGCATCCAGAACAATTCGTTTGTGGCCGGCGGCGGCTATGTTGACGTCGGCACCGTGGTGACGCCGTCCATCCCGCTGTCGGAAGGCTCGGCCATCACCCCGGCTTATACCAACGCCCTGTTCACCAGCAAACACCTGATCGCACAGGTCAACAACGATCCGCTGAAGACGCCTTCCACCGTCGACCCCATCTCCACCGTGACCGGCAACAACTACCACGACGAGACCGATTTTTTCATCAAGAGCCGCGGTTAGACGCCTTCCACCGTCGACCCCATCTCCACCGTGACCGGCAACAACTACCACGACGAGACCGATTTTTTCATCAAGAGCCGCGGTTTGAACTATGCCTTCACCCGCACTTACAACTCCGGCCAGCAGGCCACCACGCTGGACGGGATTTTGGGCGTCGGCTGGGTTCACAGTTACGCCATGAAGTTAAAAGCCAACGATTGGGGCGATTGCCCGGACTGCGCGGCGGGCACCGGAGTTGGCCAGCGTCCCGAAAACGGCAATGGCGTGACCGCCTCCGTCACCTATGTCGACGAACGAGGCGGCGAGCATTTATATCGGGTCGATGAAACCAGCAAGGCGGTCGCCTCGCCTCAAGGCGAGTTCGATATTTTGAGTTTCGATAGCCCGTCTGCCGGGTACCACACCTTGGCGTTCCGCAACGGCGTGAAATACGTGTTCCAAACCGTCGACGGCGGCATTTTGAAAAACACGCCCGGCGTTTTGGCCCGTCTGGCGCGCATCGAAGATCCCTACGGCAATGTATTGAACCTGACCTACAATACATCCGGCCAGTTGACCCAGGTGCGCGACAATTTGAATATCGCCACCCGCACGGGTTTAATATTGGCTTATTTTACCAACGGCCGCCTCAAAAGCGTCACGGACTGGAGCGGGCGGCAATGGCAATACAGTTACGACGGCAACGGCAATCTGGATTTTGCGCTCAATCCCTTGAATCAGAAGATCGACTACGGCTACCAGGAGGGTGGCGCTGGACCTCATGATCTTACCGAGGTGATCCTGCCCGAATTGCGTAACGGGCAGCCGGTCAAAACCGCCTTCCAATACTATCGTAACGGGCGCGCCTTTTCGCAGAAGAACGCGCTGAACCAGGGCGAAACGCTGCAATACGACCTCTACCGCCGCAGCACGCGCGTGACCGATGCGCGCAATGCGGTGCGTACCCACACCTACGATGCGAACGGCGTGCTGATATTCAGCAACCAGGCCGATGGTCTGCGCTACCAGAAATACGATGCCTTGAATTACGCCACCCAGTACAGCTACCGCTCGGACCGCAGCTTCGGCAACGCTTCCGACAACGGCGGCAACGTCAGCCGCGAACGCGACGCTTTGAATCACGATACCGACATCGATTATGGGTTGTACGATCAAGTCACGGCCGTCAAGGACAAAAACGGCCATTACCGGCGCACCGTTTATGCCGCCGCGACGACCGCCACCGCCGCGTTGTGCGGCGACGTCAAGGGCAAAGCGAAAGAAATCCGCGCCGACATCGGCGGTCAGCTCGACGTGCTGCTGGCAAACCACACCTATGATGAATTCGGCAATCCCTGCGTGACCCGCGAGTATATCGAGGCCGGCAATACCGGCCGGTTCCGGGAAACCCTGTGGGGATTCGATGCGGACAATCTGTATCCTGACTTTAAGATTGTCAACCAATCGGATGACACCGGCAAACTTTATCAATCCATCGACTACCAATACGACAGCCTCGGCCGGTTGACGTCCGAAACGCTGTACCGCAAGGCGCTGCCCGATCCCAACGACAGCAGCGCCCTGGCACAGACGACGATCTATCAATACGACGCCTTGGATCGACGGGTCAAGACCACCGATCCCGAAGGGCGCATTTACGAAACTTTCTACGACGCCAACGGCCAGGTCGCGCAGGAAAAGACCTGGCATCCTGCCAACACTGCCAAGACCGGTTGCGCCGCGCCTACCACGATTAGTGGCTCCAGCTACGTGATCTGCACCGACGCTACGCATCAATACGATGCCGCCGACCGCCGCATCGCCACGACCGACATTTTGGGCCATACGACGCAGTTCGGCTACGACGCCGCCGGCAACCTGGTCAAGATCACAGATGCCAACGGCCACATAACCCAATACGAATACGACGCGATGAGCCGCCGTACCGCCGTGATCGACGGCAACGGCCACCGTATCGAGGCCAAATATAACTTGCGCGGCGAGGCGATCAGCGTCACCAACGCCAACGGCGAAACCGTCAACAGTGAATACGATGCGATCGGCAGACTGACCAAAGTCATCAATCCTTTAAGTCATGAAACCCGCTACCAATACGACGCCAACGGCAACCTGACCTGCCGGATCGATGCCAATGCCATGAGCAATGCCGGCGATCCCGGCCATCAGCCGCTCAATGCCGACGGCTGCACGGAAAGCCGGCAATACGACGAGTGGAACCGGCTCAAACAAAGTAAGGACGCCCAAGGCAACATCACCGCCTACAGTTACGATCTGTTTGGTAACCGCACCGCGATTACCGATGCCGAAAACCACACAACCGCCTTCCGTTACGACGACCTGGGCCGGCTGATTGAAATCGTCGACCCTTTGGTCGAAACCCCGGCCGACAAGACGCAAACCTTTGTCTACGACGAAGCCGGCAACCTGATCGAGGCAGCCGACCGCAAGGGCCAAGTCAGCCGCTACACCTACGACCGCCTGAACCGTAACACCCAAGTCGACCACTTGGCCGACACCAGCCAGGAAACCAATAGCTATGACGCCTTCGGCGATCTGATCCAAAGCCAAAACGCCAATGTGGCTTACACCTATACCTACGATGCCAAACACCAACTCAAAAGCAAAACCGACAGCCGTGCCAATAAAACCCTGAGCTGGACTTACGACCCGGCCGGCAACTTCGACACCAAAACGGATTACCAGGGCGACGTCACCGACTACCAATACGACAACGCCAACCGCCTCACCGCCGAAACCAACCCGGCCTACCTGCAAGTCAGTTACCATTACGACGGCGCGGGCAGGCTCATCGACCGCATCCTCAGCAACGGCGCGATCACCCATTACGGCTGGGACGCGGCTGGTCGCCTGACCCGGCTGAAAAATACCACCATTACCGGCCAACTGGTCAACGATACGGCCTATACCCGTGACCGCATCGGCAATATTCTGACCCAAACGGACACCAACGCCCTGGGCCAGGTCACCGGCACTACGATCTACAGCTACGACCCGGAATACCGTCTCAAAACCGCCGATTACCCCGGCAGCGCCAACGACGAAAGTTTCAGTTACGATAAGGTCGGCAACCGCAAGTCCCATTCGCTAAACGGCAGCACGAAGTACTACAACGTCGACGCCGGCAACCGGCTGAAAGACATCCGCACTGGCAGTCCGACCGGCACGGTGTATGAAAGCTACAGCTATGACGACAACGGCAGCCTCACCAACATCAGCGGCAACCGCAGCCAGACATTGATCTGGGATGCCAACAACCGCGTCAGGCAAATCAACACCAGCCAGTACCGCTACGATCCAGCCGGCTACCGCATCCAGAAAACCGCCGGCGGCGCGACCAGCCGTTACTATTTGCAAGGCGAACACCTGGAAGCGATCTACGACCAGAGCAACGTCTTGCAAGCCGAATGCCTGCGCAGCACGGTGATTGACGAGGTGGTCAACGGCTACCAGAAAGACGCCGCTGGCAAACTGCTCAACTACACCTATCATCACGACGCCTTGCAGTCGGTGCTGGGGCAAAGCGGGCACGAGGGCAATATCCTGGCCACCCAAACTTACAGCGCTTTCGGCACCATCAATCAAACCGGAAGCAGTAACAATAAGCTGAAATACACCGGCCGGGAACAGGACAGCGAGAGCGGGTTTTATTATTACCGGGCAAGGTATTATGATCCGCTAACGGGGCGGTTTACCATCAATGCTAATGATCCGAGTGGAAATGCCGCGCTGCAAGTGGGCGGCACAATTGTTGGCGCTGTTGGTGGAGTGATTGTGCAAGGAGGTATTGATTTGACTAGAGGTCAGATTAGTTCTTTTGCTGATTACGCCGGAGCATTTGTTGGAGGTGGCGCTGGTGGTGCGGCAGCGGTGACTTGCGGTCCTGTTTGCGCCGGCGCAACAGCGGGCGGAGTAAGTGCGGCTACCACGCAAGGAATCAATTGGGTTCAAGGGCAGACTACAAATTTATGGAGCGTTGGAGTCGATGCTGCATTAAGCGCGCTTGGTGGAAAAATTGCCAGTCAAGTCGTGCCCTACGCGTTTAAAACGGCATTACCCAATTTAGTAGGTACATATAGCGCCAATCAGATTAAGGGAGCGATTGGCGAAGGGATGACTTGGCTTGATTTGGTTGGGTCAGGAAAAGGACTTCCTCAAAGTCAAGTGGGAAACGGCTTTTATGGGCGCAATGGAATTGAATCGACCTTCGACTTTCGAACAAATAGCGGTATTTTTATAGAGGCTAAATTCGGTACCGCAGGATTAAATCGTGGCGCACAGACCGCTGCAGCGGATTTTTGGGGGAGTCAAGGGTTATTCGAATTGCAAAGTTGGACCTATCCGATTGTATCCGGGATTTTCGGCAGCAGTTTTGCGGCGGGTAGTGCCAATGGCGGTTTTGTTCTTTACCCAAATAAATCCAATACCAATATGATGCAATCGGTCTACGCAAAGTAAGAGTAACTGATATGAATCACAAGAAACGTTTCATGGGCTGGCGTAAACGTATGCCGAAAAAGACACAATATTTGGTGAATCAAGTGCTCGAACGCATCGTGCCGGAGTTTGAACGACACGGGTTTTTATGGTATCCGGATTTTCAGGTAGGGGCTAATGTTCTTCCATTACAGAAAAGAGAAGGATTGGAATGGCCCACGGTAGAAATAAGATTTGTTCCGAAGGGGCCATTCTTTCGTATTGAGTTTTCCGCTCTTCCAGAGCAATGTGAAGATATGTCTCAAAAACAAATTCAACGAGAATATGCCAACCTAGCTTGCGCCCCCGTTTGGCTATTTCTTTGCAGAAAAAATAGTAGTGGAGATGCTTCTTCTGGCTTTGGGTTTTTTGGTATTCTACCGACAGTCATCTTGTCACCGCTCAATGCAATTAAGTATCTCAAAGATTGGCGCAAATTTTTCGACTCCGAAGTCGATGCCGCGGTGGGATTGTTACCTAAATTATTCGAAATTTTCGATAAACAGAGTTACCGTGACTGGCAGGACCTCCCATTTGGATTCATAAATGAGCATGTTTTTCTGTCTATGTCTTGGAAAATAAGAGACGATTTCGAGCAGACGCGACAATCTAAATCTCCTGATACCAACCTGCCTTAAAAATCTAATTGATGCGATTGGTTTTCGCAAAATAGAGATGACGGATATAGGACATAAAAAACGTTTAGCAGGTTGGCGTAGCCGCCTCCTTCGTATTAGAACTAAAAGAAGTTTGAATTTCTGAAATAACGCGATAAGGCTTATAGGATGCCAGCATCGAGACCACCAAAAGCCTGGACGTCTTGAACACGATATGGAAGGTAACCCAATTGTTTTCACACAACCTCCTTTCTGAGGCTAGTCGCCTATATGGCCGACATGAATGGTTGCAATTCATACTATTCGTAGCCTGCTACGCGCTGCTCGATTATGCGTACTTCAAGATTCCGGTCGACCTCTTTGCCAATGTCATCTACTACCACGGCGTGGTAGCAATTTGTGCCGATCTGGTCAACTGGCTGGCACCGTTGGAACAGGTTTGGCCTAAGCAAAACCATCTGCTTTCCGCCAAGGCCGACTTGGAAATCGTGCGTGGCTGTGACGGCGCCGGGGTGTTGTTTTTAGTGGTATCCGCCGTGCTGGTTTTTCCGTCCGGATGGGAACGTAAATTGTTGGGCTTACTGCTCGGCATCGGCTTGATCTATGCCCTCAATCTGTTGCGCATTTGCGTGCTGTATTTTGTCATCGCCTATTATCCCGGCTGGTTTCAGCTGATTCACACTTATGTGGCGCCGACTTTGATGGTCGTACTGGGATGCTGTTATTTTGCCTGGTGGGCGTTCGGTTCGGAGCCTTCAATTCATGAACCGGCGTGAGTTGCTTTCCCTAACCCTGAAAAGCTTGCTGGTCTGGCTGGTGTTATCTGGATTGGTCGTGTTTTTCGGGGAAAACTTGATAACAGAACTGTTTCCGTTGCTGAAGGCCGTCATGATCTCAATGTCTCCGGACTTGTCTCCAGGCTTGAAGCTGGTGAAATCGGCGCAATCTCAACTGGACTATTCGATTGAATTATCGGTTTTGGCGTTGCGGCCAATTTACCTAAACGCCAGTCATTTCATCCCGCCACCGACCGAATTGAAGTCATCAGCCCATTTGTTGCACAGCTTTGTACCCTTGGTCATCGAAGGTTCGATTTTGCTGGTTTGGCCGGTACAGCACTGGCGGCAACGGTTATTGTTGATTGGTTTGGGCTTGTCGACGGCAGTTCTGGTGATCGTGGCCACTTTACCCGCTCAGCTACTGGGCAAATTGGAAATCGCCTTTCAGAACCTCGCCGAGTCGGGCATCAATCCGCGCCCGGTACCCTGGTTCGTGGACTGGATGGTGTTTTGCGAATTGGGCGGACGCTGGTTGCTCGGTATCGCGGCGGCGTGGCTGTGCATTCAATTGCAGCGCTGGCTTCTGCGGAATTGAGCAACTGTCGCCCAATTTACATCATCGAAGTGCGGCCCATCCGTATGTAGGCGCTTCGCATGTTTGCACAGCATCACTGAGTGGCTATACACTGTCGTAAAACATCTGTTTTCCGACAGTGTATAGCCAATCTAAAAATTACTGTTTGAACAAGCCCTAAAAATACTCGAAAAACCCTGTCGGAATGGAGTACTATACGGAAACCAAATTTGATAGGTTTTTCGGTTATGTTGGTAGGCTACATGCGTGTTTCATCGGAATCCGATCGGCAAAGCACCGATTTACAACGTGATGCCCTGCTTGCCGCCGGAGTTGATTCCCGGCACTTGTTTGAAGACCATGCTTCCGGCGCCAAGGATGACCGAACCGGTCTGGCAAAGGTGCTTGAATTTGTTCATCCCGGCGACGTGCTTGTGGTATGGAAACTGGATCGGCTTGGCCGGTCGTTGTCGCATCTGTTGGAAATCGTAAACACCCTTAAGCATAAACAAGTCGCCTTCCGGTCTCTAACCGAGGGCATGGATACCACCACCCCATCCGGCGAACTTCTGTTTCATGTATTCGGCGCATTGGCTCAGTACGAACGGGCCTTGATTCAAGAGCGTGTGGTAGCGGGTTTATCTGCCGCCAGGCGGCGTGGGCGAATAGGCGGGCGTCCGCAAGCCATTACCGGCGAAAAACTGGACGCGATTATTGCCGCACTGAATGGCGGCATGTCCAAGGCGGCTGCGTGTCGCAACTTTGGCGTCAAACGCACTACATTGATTGAAACGTTGGTCAGGGTTGGCTGGCCCGCTTCGTATCCGAAACCGTAACGCAATGGGTGACAGATGGGCTTTGACGACCGAGAAATACGCGCTGGTATTGACGAAGCGCCGAGCCAATCGCTTGGCCTATGCCTATTTTCTGGTCCATTTTCGTGAATATGGCAAATTCCCGCGGAATACAGCCGAAGTCGATGAACAGCTGATCATTATCTTGTGTAAACAACTTAGCTGGCCCGAGGTAGACGCAGGTAGCGTGTTTCAAATCTCGGACCGAACCTCAGAACGATTAAGAACCGAGATACGCGCACGCTTTGGTTTTCGGGAGGCGACGGTTGCCGACGCTGACATGCTTGAGGAATGGCTACAGGCGCATGTAGCGCCAAATGCCGGAGGCGAACTTGATGCCATGCTGGAACGACTACTGGCTCATTGCAAAGCGCTTCGTATCGAACCGCCCACGCCGGAACGTGCCGAAAGGATTGCGAAGGCTGCCTTACGTGCCTATGAAGAACGGTTCTGTGCCGAAATCTTTGCAAAGTTATCCGAAACAACACGCGCAAAGCTCGATAGCTTGTTAAAACCCAGCAGTGATAGCGATATAACCGAATCTGATTCAATTCAAAAGTCCAATTTCGTGCCGGCAGTGCTGTTAAAACTTTGTAGCAATCCTGGCCGCCCCAGTCTTGCAAGCATGCAGGAAGAATTGGATAAGCTGACTTTAATTCGGCAAATCGATCTACCCGAAGATTTGTTCGTCAACGTTGCCACCCGCGAGATTGAACGCTATCGTCGCCGCGTAGCGGTCCAAGAACCGCATGAATTGCGGCGTCTTGCTGAAGCCACACGCATGACCTGGCTGGCCGCTTTCGTTTATCTTCGCGGCCGCAGCCTTACCGATGATTTAGTCGATACGCTGATTGAGACCATTCACCAGATCGGCGCCCGTGCCGAGCGCAAAGTCGAAAAGGAATTACTGGATGATCTCAAACGCGTATCCGGCAAGCAAAATTTGCTGTTTGAGATGGCGGACGCTTCATTGTCCAATCCTGACGGCGTCGTTCGAGACGTGGTTTTCCCGGTAGTAGGTGAACAAAAGTTGCGCGATTTAGTGAAAGAATGGAAAGCCACCGGCCCAGCTTATCGCCTGACATTGCGTACCGTGATACGCAATTCTTATAAAGGCCACTATCGCCGCATGGTGCCAAAAATGCTTCAAGCGCTGGCATTTCGCTCGAACAACAAACACCATCAACCGGTGATGGATGCGCTGGATTTGGTTAAGCAGTACGCTGACAGCAAAGTTCACATTTATCCTCCGGATGCCAATGTTCCCCTTAATGGCGTTGTCAGCGAGCTGTGGCGTGATGCCGTTGTGGAGAAGGATGCCAAGGACAGAAACAGAGTCAACCGCGTCACGTACGAAATCGCAGTGTTAGAGGCTTTGCGCGAACGACTCCGTTGTAAGGAAATTTGGGTTGTCGGTGCCAACCGTTACCGTAACCCGGATGAGGATTTGCCGCAGGATTTTGAGCAGAACCGGGAGGAGTATTATGCGGCGCTAGACTTACCGCAGGATGTGGATCAATTTATCGCCGATTTGCAAGCGGAAATGAGCGAAGCGCTGGACACCCTTAATACGGGGATAATAAAGAACCCGTATGTCAACCTCAGTTCCAAAAACGGCGGCTGGATTACCTTATCGCCACTGGAGGCGATTTCTGACCCGCCGACATTAACGGCGCTCAAAGCCGAGCTCAATGCCATGTGGCCGATGACCAATTTGCTTGATATGGTGAAAGAGGCCGATTTACGCTTGGGCTTTACCGATGTATTGAAAAGTCCAACATCCTATGAATCAATGGATCGGGCGCTTTTACAGCGGCGCTTGCTGCTTTGCGTACATGGCTTCGGTACTAATGCCGGACTACAACGCATGGCCAGCCTGGGCTCGGGAACCTCGGCCAAAGATTTAGCCTATGTGCGCCGCCGCTATCTTAATGTCGACAGCCTGCGTAGCGCCATAGCGATGATAACCAATGGCACACTGCATGCCCGTGATCCGGCCATATGGGGAAGCGGTACCACGACTTGCGCTTCGGACTCCAAGCATTTTGGCGCCTGGGATCAAAACCTCACCACGCAGTGGCATGTACGCTATGGCGGTCGCGGCGTGATGATTTATTGGCATGTCGAGCGCAATTCGCTTTGTATACACTCACAATTGAAATCGCCCTCATCATCCGAGGTGGCGTCGATGATTGAGGGTGTCATCCACCACTGCGCGGAAATGGAGATCGATCGTCAATACGTGGACTCCCATGGCCAAAGCACCATTGCTTTTGCATTTTGCCGTTTACTGGGATTCCAGCTGATGCCACGGTTAAAAAATATCTACGCGCAGAAACTGTCCCGGCCGGAAGTTGGCATGCCCAACGCCTATGAAAATCTGCAACTGATTCTGACCAAGCCTATCAATTGGGAAGAAATCCGGCGGCAGTATGACCAAATCGTTAAATACACCACAGCGCTGCGCCTGGCTACGGCGGAGACCGAAGCCATATTAAGACGATTTACCAAGAAAAATATCCAGCATCCAACCCACAAGGCGCTGGCTGAATTGGGCAAAGCGATCAAAACTATTTTTCTTTGTCGCTACCTGCATTCGGAAGAGCTGCGCCGGGAAATTAATGCCGGATTGAATGTTATCGAGCAGTGGAATGGCGCAACAGACTTTATATTCTTCGCGCGGCGCGGAGAAATGTCGAGCAACCGCAAAGAAGATCATGAAATCAGTATGTTGTCGTTACATCTCATTCAAAACTGCATGGTGTACATCAATACGCTGATGATTCAAAAAATACTGGCCCAACCGCATTGGCAGGGTCGAATGACGCTGCGGGACTATGCGGCCTTAACGCCACTGATTTGGGAGCACGTTAATCCGTATGGACGATTTGACTTGGATATGACTGCAAGACTTCCTTTATAGCAAATTGCCAACAAATTATAGATTAATAACCCAATGAATTGTAAGACAAACTCAGCGAAATGGCGGCTAGTGACGCAACTGTTGGGTCTACCCCAACAACCTAGGCACCGTACTCGAAAAACAAGGTCTGGTTGAGGAGGCCATATTCTATTACAAACGTTCTCTCGTGGCACAGCCCGAGCATACATTCACACACAACAATCTTGGGCTTGCATTCATGCAAATTGGGCAATTCGGGGTGGCTACCGCGTGTTTTCGAAATGCGCTTGCGATAGACCCAGGATATGTCGATGCGCTAGAAAATATCGGCGA
>Ga0207967_1000387_pt1 | contig 15366 bp, 10 predicted proteins | sample LakWasMet20_HOW5_2_FD_183866 | JGI IMG/M metagenome (GOLD analysis project Ga0207967, IMG submission 183866) | Freshwater sediment methanotrophic microbial communities from Lake Washington under simulated oxygen tension - Sediment Metagenome... | ecosystem: Environmental > Aquatic > Freshwater >...
GGTCAGGGCAAGAAAAATACGCTGGAGAAGATCTGCGAACTGATCGACCTTAACTTCGACCAGTTCCGCCGCTCGGTGTTATTGGCGCAGGGCGATTTTGCCGCGTTCTTGAAAGCCAAAAAAGACGAGCGTTCCAGTTTGCTGGAGCGCATCACCGGCACCGAGCTTTATTCCGAACTGTCCATCGCCGCATTCGATCGGGCCAGACAGGAAAAAGACGCGCTAAACCTGATTACAAGCCGAATGCAGGATCAAATCCCGCTGGATAAAGAAGCCCGGCAACTGCTGGAACAGCAACGCGACCAATTCACCAGCCAGTTGGCCGATCTGGATCAACAAATCGAGCATAACCAAAAAATCATCGATTGGTATGCCGAACTGAAAAAACGGCAAGCAGCCGAGCGAGTTGCCCGTGACATTCTTGCCGGCAGCCAACAGGCGTGGGATGCGGCCGAAGCCGGGTGGCAACTCATGCAAAAAGTCGAAGCCGCGCAGCCATTAAAACCGCTGTTAAGCCAGTATCAAACGGCAAACGCCGAGCACCTTGATGCCCAACAAAAGCTCAAAGACAGCGTCGATCAGCAAGCCGCCGCTGATATAAAACTGCAAACGGCAAAGGGACAGCTCAGCACGCTGGCAACTGCATTAGCCGAAGCCGAACAGCAACAACAGCAGGCGCAACCGCTATTAATCGAAGCGCGGGCCTTGGACACCCGTATCGATATTATCCGGCAGGCTGTCGATACCTTGTCCGTAGAAGAAAAGCAATTGCTTCAAGCGTTGGACAGCGCCGAAAAAGAGCATCAAGCCCTGCTAAATCGGCAGGCCGAACAAACCACGGCGCTGCAACAGCTTAACGTATGGCTGGAACAAAACCAGGGGATCAAACCCATCGCGGCCGAATGGAGCCGATGGGATGCCGAGCTGGAGCGCTATCAAAATTTGAATACCGGCAAAACAGACGCCGAACGCAACGCGGAAGCATTAAGACTGGCGGTGACCAAGGATGAGAGCAGTCTGGCAGCGTTAAAATTGGCCATTGATGACAGCAACAAAAAGCTGGAACAGCATCAACAGACGCTGGCGCAACTGAAACAACAGGACAGCCGACAGTCTCTCGACGACCTGCATCTGGCAAAAGACGCGCTTGAAATCAAGCGAGAGCAGGTCATGCGGGCTCTGAATCTGGCGAACAATGCGCAGGCGCTGCAACAGGCCGTCAAGCAGGATAGGGACCAGCTGGCGGCCACCGAGCAGACGATTAATGAGAGTACGCGGCAACTGCAAACCTTAAACCAGCAGCAGACGGCTAACGCCATCGCTTTGACCGAGGCAAAAAAAGCCTTGGAACTGATACAGGCAACGACGCATAAAAACGCCGAACAGTTCCGTTCCTTGTTGCAGGAAGATCAGCCTTGCCCGGTTTGCGGGGCGCTTGAGCATCCTTGGAAAGATCAGACCGGTATTGGCAATGAACACGCCGTAGCGCAGTCGGCACGGGTCCAAGAGCTGGAAAGCCAAAATGAAACGTGGATTAAAGCTATTGCCGAATTGACCAAAAGCAGTAGCCAAGGTCATGAGCAAGCGGCAGCGCTGGCGAACAAGCTGGCCGAGGCACAGATAAAACTGGCTCAGTGCGGCAGTGATTGGGCCGCTGTAGTTATGCAAGATAAACCGGATTTTGCCGTTACCGATAGCCAACTTTTGCCCGCGCTTAAAGTCCGCGATGAGCAGGTTAATTCCGCGCTGGCGCTCATTAGGCAACAGCAAAAAGCGGCTCTGGAATTGCAAAAACAGCTTAAGGCGGCGCAGGATTTATTCGATGCGGATCAGCGAAATAAAGAAAAATTATCAGCCGAATACGCCGCGTTGGATAAACAACATGCCAAAAATAAAGCCAGCCTTGAACATGCCGCCGCCGGTGTTCAGGAGCTGGAAAAGCAATTGCAAGCGCTTGTCGATTTGTTGGCGGCACCGTTCCGACAGTTGGACAACTGGCAATCCGATTTGCATGATTTCAGCGCAAAATTCAGGCAAGCGTGCGCGGCAAAAGCGCAGCAATTCCAGCGCACCGAACAGCAGATTGAAGCTGCCGCTAAATCGCTGGAGACAATCACCCATGATGAAAAACTTGTCGGGCAGGCGCTGAATCAACGTCGGCAACAACACCGGCTTAAACAGGCCGAGTTAAGGACTCAAACAGCAGCGCTGCAAAAACTGGCACAAGAACGCGAGGCGGTGTTGCCGAAGATGACTGCCGACAGCTATGAGCAGACCGTTAACCAAAACGTGCAGACTGCAAGAGCCTGTCACCAGCAGGCCGGTAACAGCGTCAGCCAGGCGGAAACGGCGCTGGCAAGCCATAAACAAAATCAGCTGCATTGGCGAACCGAGACCGGCAGGCGTTATGACAATCTGGAAAAAGCCCTAAGCGCCCTAAACCAGTCGCTGCAAAAGCAGGCCATCGATGTTGAGCAGTTGAGCCGGTTGCTGGAAAAAGACGAGCATTGGCTGATTGAGCAGAAAAACCAAATGACGGCTCTGGAGCGGGGCCTGCAAGAGTCAGCAGCCTTATTAAAAGTGAAGGCCGACGATTGCGTTAAGCATCAAGGCAAGCCGGTCGACAGGCCGGAGGAAGACGCCAACGCGCTGTCGACTGAATTGCAGCGGCAAAGACAGATTGCGCAGAGCCAAAAACAGGAACACGACATACGGCTACGGGAAGACGATAAAAAAATCGCAGCCGGGCAATTGTTGCAAGCGGAACTTGACAGCCAACGAGACCGCTGGGTGCAATGGGAAAGCCTGAATGAGTTGATCGGCTCAAAAAGCGGCGCAAAGTTTCGTACTTTTGCCCAAAGCCTGACTCTGGAAGCATTGCTGGCGCACAGCAACCAGCATCTTGAAGACTTCGCCAAACGCTACGCCCTGCAACGGGTGCCGGGCAGCGATCTGGAACTGCAAATTATCGACCGAGACATGGCCGACGACGTGCGTAGCGTACACAGCCTGTCCGGCGGCGAAAGCTTTCTGGTATCGCTGGCGCTGGCCTTGGGCTTGGCGTCGTTGTCATCCAACAAGACCCAGGTCGAATCGCTGTTTATCGACGAAGGCTTCGGCAGCCTGGACCCGGAAACGCTGGATATTGCCATCGCCAGCCTGGATACCCTGCAAGCTCTGGGCAGAAAGGTCGGCGTTATCTCGCATGTGCCTATTTTGGTCGAGCGGATTGGGGCTAAGGTGGTGGTTGAAAAACAGGGCGGGGGAAGAAGCCGTGTTGTGATTGTTGGCGGGTATTAAAAACGATGGTTTTATAGCGCTAAAAATAACGTTTATTCAGGGTCCCCGCTCTTGTTTTGTAGACCTGACTACATCCTTTCGCATCAAGCAGGTCGGGGCACGTTGCTTCATTCGAAACGACGCAAATTAAACCTTCCAGGTTTTAAAAAACCGGAAGGTCTGTCATCGCCCTGCTTGTGCATAAGTAGGTGTACATAAGTTTCCTAACATGAGTGGCATGTGTGGGAGCGGCTTTAGCCGCGATTGTCGCGGCTAAAGCCGCTCCCACACATGCCAGAAAACTTTTGCCCAACTACTTAGCGATGAGCGAGAACGAATGACACTGTAGGAGCGGGCCGCGCCCGCGAATATTTGGGCGGCGATTGTACCGTTGCAGCGTCTAAGATTAATGTCCGTCGCTAAACAAACCAAGGCGTCAAACTTTAGTTTTAATCGGTTTTGTTTTGCTTAAGCAAGGTTTATAGCTATCGCATAACGCGAGGTATAAAGGCACCGGATTGATGAGCTTTGATGTCCCGCTGGCTAAAAAAGCGGTAGCCATTAACGGAATTAGAATTTCATGGCTATTAGTCATTTCCATAACAATCACAAACGAAGTGAGCGGCGATTGCAGCATGCCGGAAAAATAAGCGGTCATGGTCAGCAAAATCATCGCCGAAGCGGGCGCTATCGGAAACCAGTTTGCCAGATTAACGCCAAACCCCGCCCCGGTTGAAAGTGACGGCACAAAAATACCGCTGGGTATGCCGCTAAAGAAGGTTGCGCAGGTTGCGAGCATTTTGAGGAATGGATAAGAAAAATCGATAGGTTGAACGCTGTTTAATATGGCCTTGGTTTGTTGATAACCGGTACCCACGGTAGCGCCATCGGAAAAATAATTCATGGTAGCGACGACCCCGCCGCAAACGATGGCGATCACAACAATCGAGATTCCGGTTTGCTTGAGAAGCCGGCTGCCGAGAATCGTGCTCTTACTGAATATGCCGCCCAGAAAGCCGCCGCTAATCCCGCATAACGGCACCGCAAGCCAGCTTTGTCCCAACGGCATGACCAGTGACGCATCTTCAAAATAAATGTAGCTGTTTAATATCGCATAGGCGGTAATGCCGGAAAAAATAATAGCGGTTAATACCAGACTGCTGATGCGCTCTTCCAGGGTCCTGCCCATCTCTTCAATGGCAAAAATAATGCCCGCCAACGGTGTGCTGAACATAGCCGCGAATCCGGCGGCACTGCCCGCCAGAATCAAGCCTTTCTCCAAATAATGAGGCGGAAATTTAATGGTCTTGCCCAGCGACAGCATAATGGATGCCCCGACGTGTACAGCGGGTCCGCCAAAACCGATCGACGCGCCGGAAAGCAAGCCCATAATCGGCAAGAACATTTTTCCAAAAGCGATTCTTAAGGAAATTAATTGAGAGCGTTCATTTAGATTGCTGGAAATATCCAGCGCTGTTTTAACCTGCGGAATGCCGCTACGTTCGCTACCGGGGAAGAAACGAAAAGTGATCCAGGCGGTAAAGCCCATTCCGACAGGCGGGATGATAAAATGAAACCAGGGATATTGTAATGAAAGGAGGCGGTAGGTCTGTGCCGCCCATTCGCTGAGCAAGGTCATCATAACGATAACCAGACCGACAATGATTGCCCCGATCCAAAAGACAAGGCGCTGCTTCCAGGCAATATAGGAAAGGAAAGAAAAGTGCGGTTCCAAAATAAGCGTTCCTCAATATAGGGTTAACTTCGATGTAACGTGTTCGTAAGCATTACTAATAATGCCGAATAAATTGTTTGCGTCACTTTAGGGGAAACAACATTGAAACCATACCCGTGCTTAGCAGTATAGGTGCTCTATCCCAGGTGTTCAAGGCGATTGACAAGACTGCTCTTGTTAGCAAGCCGCTCGATTTTCTGTATCGGCTACGTTATCTGGCTAAATGGGCAATTTAATGTAAAAATTGCTTCACTTATTGCCTGAAGACTTTTCCGGTCGACCAATGCCCGATATTTCCCAACATGGCCACAGCACCAACTTAATCGGCTTGGCGACGGCTTGCATGGCCAGTCACGCCTTTAACGAAAACCCCAAAGCGTTGCATATTGCAGGTACACGCGAATCGGCTTCAGGCTTGTTTGAACAATTGCACAGACAACCGACACGCGAAGACTGCGGCCGGATATTTCAAGACTATATGTGCGTTGTTTTCGGCTTTGAAACCGAGCAACGCTTAAGCAACGATCATTCGGGACGACGGCGTTACCGCAACAGTTATCTCAGGTTAATTCAGGATTGGGGGCTGGATTCGAACAATGCCCAAGGCGCGGTCTTTAAAGGCTGGGTCGAAAGCCGCTTCGGACTGTTTCCTACCTATCACAAACAGCGCATAGCCAGTTTCATCAGCAAAGACTGGATCATGTACATCGAAGAAAAGATGAACAGCCGTTATCACAACAACTGCATTTACATGCAACTGGATCTTCTTTACGAATATTGTCAGTGGGTTATCGAACGTTTTCAGTTTCCGGCCGCGACGCATAAAACCCTTTATCGCGGCGTCAATTCACTGGACGATGATTGGCTGGTTTTGGATCAGGATAAAACCCATAAAATCGTGCGTTTCAATAATATCGTTTCCTTTACCGACCGCCGCAGCATTGCCAGCGAGTTCGGCGCGTATATTCTGGAAGTCGAAGTGCCGATGGTTAAGCTGGTTTTTTTTAACGAACTGCTGCCGCACCATGCCTTGCACGGCGAAGCGGAATATCTGGTGATTGGCGGCGATTATCGGGTTAAAGTGCAGCGGTAAAATGTCCAACTCTCAAAACGTAAGTCTGCCGACAAGCGCATGGGCGACGAAAGCATCGAAAAAATCGTCTTTCAAAAAACTAGGCTCAGTTTTTTCAACAAAAGCGGTTTGTCGTTTAAAATCATCCTGACCGACCCCGATCATATCAATTCGAACCTGAAGTATTTCATATCCGGGTTTTCCACGCGGGCGCACAGCATCTTGGAAAAATTCAAATTCAAAGAAGAAGTCGTCAGGGCTGTCGCCAATGTCTATTTTCATCTCGAATGCATTTCCAATATCGCGATGGGCTACATCTTCGAGGACTTGGCTAGGTGTTTCAATGAACAAGCCAATGAGGAGGCGGGAGATCATTTCATAATGCCATCTCAATAGCAGCATAAACTATTGCACTTTAATTTACGGCCAGCATTATAAAAGCTAATTGACTGAGTTCTCCCAAAACCAGACAGCCGTTTGAGTTTGCATACATTATCCCTAATTAAAATTGTAGTCTGACGTGATAGCATATCCCCAGATTTAGAATTTTCCGCTGTTTTTGCGTTGTCCTGCCTATGGCTTTCTTGGAATACTTATGACTCAACATTCATCTCAAAACATCCTTGATCAGCTTGATCGGTTAGTAACATCGTCCACAGAAAACCAACAAGATACAGCTACCACAGCTAAGCAATGGATTGACGTTATCGGTAAAAATCAGAGTTTTTTGGATGATCATAATCATGACATCGTTTTTATCGGCAGCGTTGGGGTAGGCAAATCTTCGCTGATCGGTATTGCCGCCAATCTTCTTGTCGGCGACAGCCCCAAAGATAAAGCAAGCTTAAAGAATAATTCTGTACTAGCCATCGGGGGGGGCAGAACGACTATATGCGAAGTTCGCATCCGCGCCCCCAAAGAAAACGACGAAGGAACTCTTGGTCTAATAATCGAGCCTTTTTCAGCAGGTGATATGAAAAAAGAGATCGAAATTTATGCCGAGGATGAATGGCGGCGACATCAACCCAGTGAATCAAAATTTGGTGCTGATGAAGTTGATCCTACTGCCCAGGAAGTTCAACGGGCCATACGCGGAATGACCAATTACAATGAGTATCAGGAAACCTATATGGATAGCGGGCTCAGAAAGCGCCGTACTATCCGCCCATTGGACAAAGCAATTGCTTCATTCGGCTCATCGGTCGCATTTTCCGAACATTTACTTGAGCGAGCTAATCTTGCCGCTCGGACTAAAACCACATGGTGGTGGAGTGAGCATTCTTTAGAGAACCTAAAAGCGCTTAAAAGCCGCTTTGAAGCGATAAACCTTGGAACAGAACCAAGCGCTATGTTGCCCCGCAGAATGACTGTCGTGGTTCCAGAGCCGCTACCCGGCAGTCAATCGGAACTAAATTTAACGCTTATCGATACCCGAGGTTTAGATGGAGTGGTGGAATCCCGTGAAGATTTACTGAAATTTGTGCGCGATCCACGAGCCTTGTTAGTTTTATGCGCAACTTTTAAGGACGCACCGGGTGACGCAATGCGCACATTACTGCGCTATATGACAGGGGATGCTGAATTACGCCAAGCCATTCCGCGAACACTCTTAGTGATATTGGATCAAGGTGATGCGGATCAAACCAATGGTGCAGGAGGCAGTAGGGAATTTGGACAGGAACTGAAAATTGATGAATGTTACAACATATTGGAAGGGGCAGGTTTTACACAAAAGATTGAAAAAACACAAATTATCGCTTTTGATGTATTGAATGATGATCGAAGTTCTTTGCTAGCGGTGATTGATCATCACATTAATCAACTTAGGCAGAAAACTGAAAAATACCTCAATGAACAAATTGAAAGTGCGTTGCTATTTTTGGATAGCGCAGATTCTCAATCGCGTCCAGAACTTCGCAAATCAGTTGATGACGCACTTAAAGCAACCATGTCCCAACATTTACCGGTAGACATGCCTCTGCGCGATCCCCTAAAAGGTTTGTACCAAGCGATTGCTGAAACCCGCTATGCCTCGGTTATTTATGCAACTTGCCGACGTAATGGTGCCTATTCCAAATTGAACCTCTACGCAGCAGTTGAAGCTGAAGCGTCGCGGGCTGCGACACGGTGGCTAGATAATTTGATGGATGCAATCTTTATAAAATTAAATGAATTGGAACAAGATCCTTCTTTTGAAAAAATACGGGATGATATTCGACTAAGAAAAAACCTATATCAAAACGCCCAATTTGAAGTGATACGCCGTTATGCTGAACAAGTCTCTGAGCAAATTTATAACGAATTGAAGGATGACCCAGTATGGCAGATGTGCCGCCACGAATGGGGGCGCGGCAATGGATTCAAAAACAAAGTGATCGAGCATATGGAAACTTGGTTACGCAAACAGCAAAGAATCACCGCACATGAACACACCGAAGCCGACAATTTAATTTGGTTGCTTAGAGAAGTTTCGCGACCAGCCCAAGCACCGCGATTTTCGATTCATGTCCGCAATTTACGTGCATTACAAAAAGTTAACTGGTGCCCAGAACCTCCTGTAACAGTGTTGATTGGCGCAAACGGCGCAGGCAAAACAACCTTATTGCTGACATTAAAGCTATTGAGCTTGGCCTATCAGCGCGGTTTACCTGAGGCAGTGCGCATAGTTCTTGGCGGTAGCAGCAATCTTAGAACGTGGGGGATTAACGAAGAAGAGCCGGTGGAAATTGGTTTGGATATAGGCGAAGTAAGTTGGCGTATTCAGCTCGTCGAACGTGAAGGATCGGTCGATTATCTGAATAACGAACATTTATCCGAACGAGGCCAAGTGATTTTCTCACGAGATAGTTTGGGAGAATTTTTTTATGCAGGCGAACGGATCGAACCTAGTCAACAATTGGGTTTACGGGCATTAATGGATCGGGGCGTACATGATCCGGCGCTTCGAGTTATGGCAGTGTTCCTTCAAAACATTTCCGTTTATCACGATCCTGATCTATGGACTTTACGTAAGGGTTCAGATTCTAACGAAGATCGTAATTTAAACCCTAGAGGCAATAATACGCTTGCCTTATTGCGTCGTTGGCATCAGGAGCGGGCCAATAATTATCGCTATCGTTTTGTAATTGAAGGCATGGCCGCTGCATTTCCTAATACTTTCCAAACTATGGATTTCAGTGAAGCCGGTAACACATTAGTTGCCCACATCTATCGGCCAAATAAGGAGGAAGCTAGCCCATTATCCGATGAGGCAAACGGTGTTCTCCAGCTACTCATTTTGTTCTGCGAGATAGCCGGTGCAGAGAGTGAAAGCGTAATCGCTATAGATGAGCCTGAAAATAGTCTTCATCCTTATGCGTTACGCGCATTTTTACGGCGAACGACTCGTTGGGCAAGGGAGCATAATCTCACCGTGCTGCTGGCAACGCACTCGACCGTATTGTTAGATGAGTTAACCGGAAATCCTGAACAAATTTATGTGATGAAGAAACCTGATGTTGGTGAATTTATGCCAAGTCGATTGGATCGACTTTATGATAGTGAATGGTTGGAGGGCTTTAAATTGGGAGACCTCTATGAGCAGGGCGAGATTGGGAGTAATGAGGACGAGGGCTAAACATGGTTCGGATTAAGCTCATCGTTACTGGCGATATGGAGAAAGCCGCGCTCCACAAATCGCTCCAGAAGTTTTTCCCTAATCAGCGGGATGGTAAACAAGTGATTTGGGATGTTCCTCGAGGGCCACTTCCATGTGCGACAAGTAATCGATTGCGAGCGTTGCCGCCAAACTCTTCTCCATCAAAACCAATGATAGAACTGGCAAAAGCCATGATTGCTGAAGCAATAATAGGGAAAACAGGACAGCCTGCGGATTTGGTAATGGTTATCGACGATGTCGAACTTGGAAATTTGGATCAAGAGGCCGTGATTGCCGAGCATTTTCGGGCTGCTGTAAACGAAGTTATCCAGCTTAAGAATCACAACTCAAAAACTGAAGATCGTCTGCGTAATGAGCTACAGCAGAAATGCTCCTTTCACCTGTTCAAGCCAATGGTAGAGGCCTATCTGTTTGGCGACACCGCCGCTCTAGGATTGGCAGGCGTTCAAAGCGGTGTAAATCCATGTCTTGTTCATCCTACCGATGTCGAGCAATTTGAGAGCAATGACTCTCTTTGGCTACCTATTTGCCACGCTGAAAACGCCCAAAAACAGCAGCAAAATAAACCTTGGTGGCGTAATGAACTTCATCCAAAACGCTACCTTGAGCATTTAACTGAACGTGGGCAGGTAACTTACGAAGAGACTAAGCGCGGTAAAGATGCGCTGATCGAGCTCGATTGGGGGCAAGTACCAAAATGTCAGCCAGATGTTCCTATTGTCCGATCATTATTCGAGGATCTTTCAGATTGGTTTTGTATTTCGAGCCCAATTAGTGGCAAAACACACCCAAATTTTTGGCCAGCAAGGACAGTGGATCGAGCGAGCTTGCTTCTTCGAAATATGTGAATTTGAGTACATCAGAGTTGAAAATCCATGTTCGATGTCAACTATTAATCTAACAGCTATGCAAAAATCGTCGAAAGTGTTTCGACGATTTTTAATAGGTTTTCCGCCCTTTAGCCGAACTCAATGCACTGTAGTTGATGGTGCCGCGTGGATTTTTTCATTCAGATGCTCATCACCAAGGAGGCGAATACCTCCAGCCGCATTGAAGGCACGCAAACGCAAATGGACGAAGTGATTATGCGCAAAGAGCAAATCGCGCCGGAAAAACGCGACGATTGGCAAGAAGTGCAAAATTATGTTCAGGCAATCAATGTCGCGATAGAAGAGCTTAAAATCCTGCCGTTATCGAATCGTTTGCTGAAACAAACCCATGCCATTTTAATGGACGGGGTGCGTGGCGAATATAAAGCGCCGGGAGAGTTTCGCAGCTCGCAAAACTGGATTGGCGGCTCTAACCTGAACAATGCTGTTTTCGTGCCGCCGCATCCCAACGAAGTGGGTGAATTGATGAGCGATTTGGAAAAGTTCTGGCATAACGAACAGATACAAGTCCCCGATTTGATCCGCATAGCGATCAGCCATTATCAATTTGAAACCATCCACCCGTTTTTAGACGGTAATGGCCGGATTGGCCGATTGCTGATTACCTTGTATCTGGTTTCAAGAGGCTTATTGCACAAACCGGCGTTATATTTATCCGATTTTTTCGAGCGTAATCGCGGCGCTTATTACGATGCCTTAACGGCCGTGCGCAGTTCTAACAATTTGCTGCACTGGCTGAAGTTCTTTTTAACTGCCGTGGTGGAAACAGCGACTAAAAGCAAAGATACCTTTATGGCTATCATGGCTTTGCGTCAGGATGTGGAACACCGGATTCTGGGCTTGGGCAAACGCGCGGAAAACGCCAAAAAGCTGCTGATGCATTTGTATCAAAGGCCCATGCTGACAGTCAGCGAGGCGGCTGAGATATTGGCTATCTCGCATCAGTCCGCAAACGGCTTGGTGAGACAATTGGAGGAAATGGGCATTCTGGTCGAAACGACCGGCTATGAACGTAACCGATTGTATGTGTTTGCCCGCTATTTTGATTTATTTATTGTATAAAACGTAAACTGCCTTACATAAGGTTTTTTATATGTAAGATAAACGCCATCATCCTTACATAAGGATTTTTATATGTAAGTTTTCGATCAAAATAACGTCTAAGAATGTAAGCGTCCAACCGGTACACATCATCAGTCCGTTACCGATATGCTTTAATCCAGGTCGCCGAAAGGCAGCAGTTCGTCGATGCGGCGATTGGGCCAGGTAGGAAGCTTTTCCAGGGCGTCTTTTAACCATGCAGCTGGATCGAGGCCGTTGAGTTTGGCGGTGCCGAGCAAGGTTTGTATGACGGCCGCACGTTGCCCGGCGCGCTCTGATCCGGCGAACAGCCAGTTCTTTTTACCCAAAGCAATCGGCCGAATGCTGTTTTCGACGGAGTTGTTGTCGATGGGCAGATCGCCGGTTTCGGCGTAGCGTGTTAAAGCGACCCAGCGTTTCAAGCTGTAGTCGATGGCTTTGGCGGTCGCACTGCCTGGGGCAATGCGCAAACGGGTTTGTTGTAACCAGTCGTGCAAGGCTACCAATGCCGGCAGGCTTTTTTCGGCGCGCAGGCGTTGGCGCTCGTCGGCTGTCATCTCCCGACCTTCGGCTTCGATGGTGTACAGCACGGCAATGCGGTTCAAGGCTTCTTGGGCGATCTGACTCTGACTGGCCTGGAACAGGTCGAAGAACTTCCGGCGGGCGTGCGCCCAACAGGCCAATTCGACGCAAGGCTTAAGCGGACGTTGCGAGTCGGGATGCGCGCGAGCTGCCGCAAACAGGACTTTGTAGCCGCCGTAGTCATCGACCACGAGCTGACCTTGCCAGTCTTGTAGAAACGCTTGCGCATGCCGGCCACCGCGACCGGCTTGATAGTCGAAGACGAGGATTTTCGGCCCCGGCTGCAGGTCGTTGCTGCGATAGGCCCACAAATAGGCTTTCTTGGTTTTACCCTTGCCGGGATCGAGTTGCGGCACCGGCGTCTCGTCGGCGTGCAAGCTATCCCTCTGCAATAAATGCCAAGCCAAGCGGTCGGCTAACGGCGCTAAAGCGACACCGAGGCGCCCCACCCAGTCGGCCAGCGTGGAACGGGACAGGATGACGCCGTCGCGAGCAGCGATTTGTTCCAGCCGGTACAACGGTAGATGATCCAGGTATTTTCCGATCAGCACCCAAGTCAATAAACCGACAGCGGCCATGCCGCCATCGATCACCGCTGGCGGAATCGGTGCGGCAATGATGGTTTCGCAAGCTCGGCAGGCATACTGTGGACGAATATGGCGATGCACGAAAAACTTAGCGGGTTCGACATCCAATTGCTCGCTAACATCTTCGCCGATCTTGACCAAATATCGCCCGCATTGGCCGCAGGTGCAGGACTCGGGTTCGTGACGATGTTCGATGCGCGGTAAATGGTCAGGTAAGGGTTGACGTCCGGCACGTGGACGTTTTGGGCGAGCCATGGTTTCACAAGGGCTATCCTCTTGCAACTGTTCGACTTCGACCTCGATCGCCGACAGGTCGGCAGGTCGGCATTCCAGGTTTCCTCGAACACATCACGTTGCAGGGGCGCTAACGCTTCGCTTTTGGTGCTGAAGCGGATGCGCTTGTAGTAGGCTAGTTCGTGGGTCAGCGCGGCGATTTTAAGCTCGTTGGCGTGGATGATTTTGGCATCCCGTTGCACCTGTTCGAGCAGCGCTTGCATCACTACCGCCACCTCGGTTTTGGCAGCCGGTTCCAGGTTCAATTGATCGAGTTTAGCGAGAGGATTCATGGCGACTATTATACCGCAATCATACGGTTATGCATTGATATTAAAGGACTTTGAGATAGTGAACAATCTTTTTACACCGTCTTAAATCTGCCAGTCGGATTGGCATTTAGCCGATAAGCGCTGCCAATCGACCCCGGCGATCAGCCAGGCCCACTGTGCCTGACTGATCGCAAAGATCGAATCAGACGTCTTGGGCCAAACAAAACCACCCTGATGCAAACGACGTTGACATAACCAGACACCGTTACCATCCCACAGCAACAGCCGCAAGCGGTTGCCCGCGCGGTTTCGGAAAATAAACGCCGACCCGGCACAGGGTGAATGACCGAGGCTCTGCTGGACAATCGCCGACAAGCCATCCAGACCGCGCCGCATATCCACCGGTGCAACGGCCAGCCAAATCTGCGGCGGTGTATCGATCAAGCCAGGCATCTGAGCAGTTCCGCCACCCAGCCAGCTGGCACCGAAGGCGAAAACTCCAGCCGATGACCATAGACATGGGTAAAGACAATGACAGCTGCTTCAGGTGCCGCCACAGAGACGGGCTCAGCCGGCTCAATCTGCACCGGCACTAAAGTAACCGAATCTGCCGTCGGCAGTTTGCGATAGTCGCTCAGTCTCGCTGTAAAGGTCCGGACATTGATGCCCTGTTTCACACAATACTCGGCCTGAGACAAGCCGCTGCTTTGCCACGCTTCAATATGCTGACGCCATTTCGATGTAACGGCCATAGCCACTCCTGATCAAAAAATCACAGGATGCCAAATATGAAAGCGAGTTCATAGTTGGGACGGCTGGGCGCTTACAAAATGCTCAGCTTTGCCTGACATACTTTGGCCGTTTTTTGATTCACAATGACACCGTCGTTTAACCCGCTCAATCATGCCTTATTTTCCCTGTCCGGCATCCAGCGGACGAATGCTCGTTTGGGGGGCTTGTAGTGGCTGACAACGTGATGATGAAGGTTACCCTGGACGTAAGTTTGGGTGTTTCTTAGGGAAGCGCTGATTTAATCCTTCGACAAGCTCAGGATGAGCGAAATCGATTTAATCAGCGCTTTCTTAGGTTGATGAGCCGATAGGATTAGCGTAGGAAAGCCTAAATTCGTTATAGCTACGACACAATCAGCTGTTTTTATCAAATTGACAATTTATAGGTATAAGCATGGCACGACATTTCCAGCCACAAAATCAACTGAACTGGAATTTATTGGTGCTCAAGGGCAAAAATAGCAGCGTAAGGGATGACCGTAATAATGTCAGCTGCAATCTATGTTTGAAGTCGGCAATTCTGTTTTGGCTGATTATTTCGTGCTTCTTTCCCGTTTATTCACAAGCAGCCGGGTCTTTTGGTACCATTAGCGGTTACGGTGAAATTGGTAAGACTGGTTTCGCATCGATGGAAGATGCTGCGGCGTGGGGCTGGGCAAATTCGATGCTCTCATATCTCCCTAATACTTATTCCGAAGGTGGGGCTGTATATTGGAAACCTCAAGGTTGGCCTGATGCCAGCGCACCTCCCGCAGCTGGCTATACTAACTATTGGTGGGGTTACTATTATCACCCTACACCAGGAGTTACCTACGGGCCTTACCCTTATTATGCTATCGCTTATTACCCTAATGTTATACCTCCAGCCAAGAATTTTGGCTTCACGCAGAACCTTTGCGTTGGCAACCCTATCCATATCGGTATCGGCGAAAAATACCAAATCGAGAAGGACTATGCTGGCAAGGATAATCTCAATTTTATACGTTATTACCATAGTAGCGTATTTGCGCCAAAAGGCGGCAGCAATTCCCAATTTAAAACCCTGCTAGAATAAAGATTTTATCAACGCTCCAGAACAAAGCCTCATCAGCACAAAACAAATGGACTTGAACTTAGTTGACCAGATACGCAGCACGTTTAGCGCGTT
>Ga0207967_1000396_pt1 | contig 15167 bp, 12 predicted proteins | sample LakWasMet20_HOW5_2_FD_183866 | JGI IMG/M metagenome (GOLD analysis project Ga0207967, IMG submission 183866) | Freshwater sediment methanotrophic microbial communities from Lake Washington under simulated oxygen tension - Sediment Metagenome... | ecosystem: Environmental > Aquatic > Freshwater >...
TCGCGGTTGAAAAAATCTGTCCGGAAGCCAGCCGTTTACTGATCATTCCGGAAAACCACACCCGCAACACTTATTATCTACGTAATGTTGTAGAGCTCGCCAATATATTAAAACAAGCTGGGATGAATGTAAGAATCGGTTCTATCTCGCCAGAGATTACTGAACCCACAGTGCTGGAAACGCACGACGGCCAGCCATTATTGCTAGAGCCTGTGGTACGCGAAGGCAATCGCCTCAAGCTAGCGGCCGCTAAATTAGGTGACACCGAGCTCAGCGAGTTTGATAGCTGTGCAATTCTGCTTAACAATGATCTATCTGGTGGCATTCCGGAGATTTTGCAGAACTTAGAGCAAAACCTCATCCCGCCGCTGTACGCAGGCTGGAGCACACGCAGAAAATCACAACATTTTGCTGCCTACAACCGGGTGGCACGTGAGTTTTCAGATTTACTCGGCATCGATGAATGGTTGCTCAACCCGTATTTCGAAACCTGTGGTGAAATCGACTTTAACGCCAGAACCGGTGAAGACTGCCTTGCCGCCAAAGTAGAATCATTACTTGAGAAAATTAAACTCAAATACGCAGAGTACGGCGTAACACAAGAACCGTTTGTGATTGTAAAAGCCAATGCCGGCACCTATGGCATGGGCATTATGACCGTAAAATCACCGGATGATGTGCGCGGCCTGAACCGCAAGGCACGCAACAAAATGTCCGTGATTAAAGAGGGCTTGGAAGTTACCGAGGTGATTATCCAAGAGGGTGTTTACACCTTCGAGAGCATCAACGATGCCGTTGCAGAGCCTGTGGTCTATATGATGGATCACTATGTGATTGGCGGCTTTTACCGTGTGCACACCGGCAGAGGCGTGGATGAAAACTTAAACGCACCCGGCTCACATTTTGTGCCGTTAGCGTTTGAGAAGCCCTGTACCTTGCCTGACTGTGCGGGCTCGCCAGATGCCACTCCAAACCGTTTTTATGCCTATGGTGTTGTTGCGCGTTTAGCATTATTAGCGGCCGCCATCGAGTTACAAGAACAAGACCCTCTTAACCAATAAAGCCTGCACCTATGAAACTAGTCTTTATTCTGGACCCGCTCGCCAGCTTAAAAAGCTATAAAGACACTAGCCTTGCCATTATGCGCGAAGCCAGTCAGCGTGGCCATGAACTGTTTGTGAGTATGCAGCATGATCTGTTCCTGCGCGGCGCACAGGCCAGAATTAACGTGCAGCAGTTTAGCTTTACGGGTGAACGTTATATGACTACAGAAAAGGTGGAGTTTGCGCCCAGTGAGTTTGACGCCATCATCATGCGTAAAGACCCACCGTTTGATAACGAGTACCTTTATAGCACCTATCTGCTGGAAATCGCAACCCAGCAAGGGGCGAGTGTACTCAACGACCCTAGTGCGATTCGTGGCTGGAATGAAAAGCTCTCAGTGACACGCTTTCCGCAGTTTGCACCAGAGTTTCTAGTTACGGCGAATCAGGCATTAATCCGCGAGTTTCTTAACACGCATGCCGATATTGTGGTGAAACCTCTAGATGGCATGGGTGGCAGCAGTATTTTCCGCCTGACATTAAAAGACCCCAATATCAGCGTGATTCTGGAAACCATTACTCAGCTTGGCGCGCAAACTGTGATGGCGCAACGTTACCTGCCAGCCATTGTGCAAGGCGATAAGCGCATTATTGTCATTGATGGTGAACCATTGCCTTATGCACTGGCACGGATTCCGATGGCAGGGGAGACGCGCGGCAACCTAGCTGCAGGCGGCACTGGCGTTGCACAACTACTCACTGAGCGTGATCGTGAAATTGCAACCACCGTTGGTAAGGTATTAAAACAGACGGGCTTATTCCTGGTCGGCCTAGACGTGATTGGTGAGCATCTCACCGAAATCAACGTCACCAGCCCCACTGGCATGGTGGAAATTGCCAACCAAACCGACTGTAACCCAGCCCGTATCTTTATCAATGCGCTAGAGCAACAACAGCATTCATAAATGCGTAAAGGATTAAAACCCTTATTGATTGTAGCAGCATGCTGCCTAGCAATATGGGGGCTCATCGCTTACAACCAACCTAGGCTCTACCACAGCCAAAGCTATGTATTCGGCACACTGGTTGATATCAGCATTTATGGCGAACCTGAAGCGCGCGCCAGAGCACTGACTAATCATATACTGCAAGACTTTCAGCACTTGCATCAGCAGTTACATGCGTGGAAGCCCGCAGCCGATAACCAAGCCAGTGAACTAGGCACCCTTAATGCAGCCTTCAGCTCAGGCAAGCAGGCCGTCAACATCGGTCCTCGCATGGCTGAGATCTTGCTCGACGCAACTAAACTATCACAGCAGTCTAATGGTTTATTCAACCCCAGCATCGGCCACTTAATAAGTGCCTGGGGCTTTCAGCGCGATGAATTTAGTGCAGTGAATATTGATAAAGCGCATATAAGCAACCTAGTTAAGGCTAATCCGCGCATGTCGGATATCGTCATTGAAAACAACACCGCCTACAGTAACAATCCAAATGTAAAACTGGATTTAGGCGGCTATGCCAAAGGTTATGCGCTAGATCAGGCTGTGGATTATTTACGCAAGCAACAGGTCAACAATGCACTCATTAACATAGGCGGCAATATCATCGCACTGGGTCAACATGGTGACGCACCTTGGCGCGTAGGTATACAGCACCCACGCAAACCTGTCGCTATTGCAACACTGGATTTAGCCGATGGCTGGGCAATTGGCACCTCTGGTGATTATCAGCGCTATTTCATGTTAGATGGCAAACGCTATTGCCACATTATCGACCCTCGCACGGGCTACCCGGTACAGCACACGCAGGCGGTTACCGTATTAATTCCGCCACAAGCAGCGCATAGTACACAAGCCGGTGCCTTATCTGACGTGGCATCCAAGCCGATTTTTATTGAGCCATTGGCAAGCAAAGCAGAAATAGCAGCAGCGATGGGCATCCAACACTACATGGTGATTGATCAAGCATCTCAAGTCTTTGTGACGCCAGAAATGCAAACCAAGCTCACTTGGCTGGATGCAGACTTTAAGAAGCACTTACATGCTCAAGCTACTGCACGACATTAAAACCACAATTAAAACCAGAACCCATATCATGCGGATTGGTGATTGGTGCGTACTTACCATGAGCATCGCCTTGGTGGCCGCATTATTTCAACAATTATGGTCGCACGAGGGTGCAACCCGCGTACAAGTTCGAATTGGCAACACCATATACGGCACATACAGCCTCAACCAACAAAGGGACATCCACGTAGAGGGCGCGATTGGCGATGCCACCGTGAGCATCATAAATGGCAAAGCGAGATTTTCCAAATCGCCATGCCATAATCAATACTGCGTGCACCAAGGCTGGCTATCACGCTCAGGGCAGGCCGCGGTTTGCCTACCCAATCAACTCAGTTTAGAACTGATTGGTGAAACAAAACATTATGACTCGCTCAGTTATTAGTACTGGTATTCCACGGTAAATTCACCATACAATAAACCTATAGATACGCTATTGACGATGCAAATCAAAACCACCTTAGAAGACCACCGCATTGCTAAATTGGCAGCCCTAGCTATTGCGTTGCATATGCTAGAGGCCGTGGTTCCATCGCCATTACCCGGTGTAAAGCCTGGCATCGCAAACATAGTAACGCTCTATGTATTATTTAAATATGGCTTTGCCAGCGCGGCTTGGGTGAGCATACTACGAGTATTTGCCAGCAGCCTGTTACTAGGGCAGTTTCTATCACCAACTTTTATACTCAGCCTAGCCGGTGCATTGCTGAGTCTAGGTGTGTTGTGGTTAAGTATGCACCTACCTAAAAAACACTTCGGCACGGTATCATTAAGCATACTCGCTGCTTTTGCACACATTGCAGGGCAATTGATTATCGTAAGGCTATGGTTGATTCCACATGCCAGCGTGGCTTACTTAGTCCCTATTTTTGCCATGGCTGCGCTGTTTTTCGGGCTAATCAATGGCATCATTGCTCATAAGTTACTCTATAATGAAATATCTATCATAGACACCTCACCTAGAGGCAGCCATCACTAGCTAAGCAACCAAATGTTTCAAACCCTTAAATCACATGCTAAAGCTCATAAAGCCCTTATAGCTGCTGTGATAGTGTCGTTGCTATTGCATACGCTATTCTTTTCGGAGTTCTCTTTCACACTACCAGACATCGGTGATGACCATCAGCCTCTCAATGTACAGCTAGTGCAAACGCCGGCACCCACCTTGGTAAGCAAAACTGTAGAAAATGCACCCAAGCCCAAGCCAGCAAAAACTGAAGCTGCCAGTGCTGAAAATACTGAGCCAGTTGATAGTATCAAGACGTCCAGAGAAGATGAAATTGACTTTCCAGCAATCGACGACACCGATACACCACCGCCGCCAGCAGAGCCTGAGCCTGTTAAGCAAAGTGATGTGCCTGTACCTGAACCATCGATCTCGGAGCACGCTACGGCAGTCGCAACACCGCAGTATATAGAAACAGAATTTGAGGTATTTCAAGGTGGCAGTAAAGGTGCCGTAGGTAATGCACGCATCACCTTCAATATAGATAAATCCGGTAGTTATTCAATCAAAAGTACCATCGAAGCCCAAGGCATAACTGCGTTATTCTTTCAAAACCTAGTGCAAGAGAGCCTAGGCTCTGTGACAGAAATCGGCTTAAAGCCAAGCTATTACTCGTATCGATACGGCAACAAAAAATCGCAAACTGCCAATTTTCACTGGGATGACAACACATTGACGATGCATACAGAGAAAGGCGAAAAAACCGAAAAATTAGAAACTGGCACACAAGATTTATTAAGCTTTATGTACCAGTTCATGTTCACACCACCGTTGGAGTCCAACGCGATTAACGTGACCAATGGTAAAACATTGCGTAATTACAACTATCGCTTTGTGGGTGAGGAAATCATCTACTCAAAAATTGGTGCACTAAATGCAATCCATTTAATCAAAGTTAGCGCAAACAATGAAGAGAAAACTGAATTATGGCTAGCCACAGACTACAAAAATCTGCCTATCAAAATCCGTAAAACTGAGAAGAACGGTAGTGTAATCGAGCAGCTAATCACGCAAATTAACACGACGCATGATCTCAACTCTTCCAAGCCAGATGTCATCTGGTAGCACAAAAAATAAAGAGCGACTAGTCGCTCTTTATTTTTTCAAACCTAGTTACTTAGTCCAGCAATTCCCGCCAAATTGCGCGTTTACTTTTGAACTTGGCATTCCCGCCATTAAACTGCGTGGAAACTGGTTCAAATTTTGCGTCGGCTGTCACCGCAGAAACCACGGGTTTACCCGCAATATACACCACGTTAAACCCCACAATAGGCGCATTTGTTTTGGTGGAAACTAGTCCGCTAGCAAGGTTGGGGGGCTTGCCACTATCATAACTAAAGAAATTAAAGAAGCTATAGCCTCCAGGGCTACAAACAGCATTAGAAGGAATCGTAGTCGGCACAAGTAATGTGCCAGCTACTAACTTTGCAGCCACATTTTGCCGCTCAGCCGCAGTAGTAGTATCAGAGGCAGCAGGCACGTAGAGATTTACAAACCAGCCATCACCATTGGCCATATCGACATTGTTTGCCGAGCCTGTACGCGTGTTGCTTGGAGCACTAAGTGTTTGTTCAACGAGCGTGTTACGTGGATTATCTATGGTCGGGCCATTACTATCTTTAATTGCATATAATGTTTGTTGTTGCTTATTGGTAAGGTCGTTTATTTCAAGGTACTTACCTGTCCCAACAAAAACAACACGATTCTCACCCACTTTACCTAGCTCTGGCCGGGTGGTAATAGGCTGCCTATTGTTTTGAGGGTCCTTTAAGATAGCAACCAGTTTAGGGTTCGGGCTAGATGGTGTAGCACCAATATCAAAACGCCATAAATTACCCAGTAAATCTCCACCATAAACCCAATGTGCAACATTCTCTTTATCAGCATCTGCAACATCAGACCAGGCTGAAATCTCAGCAAGGCCACTCGGTGTTACATTGTCACCCGCACCAGCACTAATATTTGCAACTAACGGAGTGCCAGTAAGCGCATTCAGGACATATAAAACGCCTTTACCGCTCTCACTACCTCCACCATTGTTGTATCCCGAGGTTAGTAGCACCACCCATTTATTTTCAGGAGTTTTGGTAATAACAGGGTTGCCGAAGCTATAGCCCATGTTGTTATCGGTTCGTGTACAACCGACACAATCGGTATTACCAAACTCCCATAATAGAATCGGGCTGTCTGGGTTAGTGATATCTAAAGCATAGTATCCCTTACCACCTCCACTCAAGCCGCCAACTAGAATCGTTTTCCAAGCCGACCCATCATAAACATCAGAAATGGTAGAGTCACCGTTAACATAGTTTGCATGCATGGTTGAATAGTTCTTATCAGCCAGCTTCCACATATTAGGGATCACCATACTTGGCACGTAGGCCCAACGCTCTTTACCTGTGTCTGCATCAAAAGCATGTAACATACCATCATTGGTACCAATATATACAGTGCGAGCCCTATTCACATCTATACCACTAGGGTAGTTGTTCTCACTATACTTAAACGAAGGACTACCTACAAACACCGGTGCGGACTCAAGTGCATCACCCAAAAACGCCTCGCGATAGCGGAATAAGCGATTCACAGGTGTGTTAGTACCGCGATCCTCATATGTAGTATCTCCGCGCAAGAAATTCACTAAATTGGCTTCTTTAGCTTTTGGCTGTTGTGTAGTTGCATCTAACGATGTCCATTGGCTCAATTTAGGCGCTAGATAAGTCTGCTGGAAATAAGACTGTTGAACGGGTGTCATATTTGCATATGTAAAATTCGCAATTGCACCACCACTATTCATCAGAACACGTCTAGTGCCAGAGGCAATCTTATCCGCCATGGTACCCCGGCAGGCTGCCTGTACCTCTACCTTGCAATTAGTCCCGTCCATGGTGCCAGCAACGCAACTGCTAGCATTTGGTGTAACGCAATAGTAAATACTGCTGCTGCCACTTGGTTCCGCCACGATAGAACTAGGCGCAGCGCACGAGGCAGTCACTATATCTTCAGCGCACCATACCGCCGACTCGCTCACCTCACCGGTAGTAGTATTAATAGTGCGTTTCTCCAAGTTTCCGGTCCACTTAACCGTAGTATAACTGGCCAGATAAGCAAAGTTATCACCCTGTACAGGGTTAAGCGTACTGGTCGCGGCAGCGGCACCCGCCCCGATTTTTGCATTAATTTGGGAAAGCGCCTCAGTTAAGCCCTTGGTAAGTTGTGACGGATCTTTGGCGCTGAAATAAGTGCCTTGCCCATTGACGGCTGCATGCCAGAGATCATCGACTGCGGTTTCGGTGTCCGCAACCGGCACCGGCCAATCCACGGTAGGGCTGCCTAAGCCATTTTTAAGATTATAAAAATCACCAGAAGTCGCAGTTTTATAATCACTGCTATACATTAAAGCACCGTCAACGCCTAGGCCTAAAGTAAATGTAGTCATGTGCTGCTGCGGGTTATTATCACTACCACTCACAAATACGTTGTTCTCACACACATCCAACCCCAGTGAACCATTGCAGTTACCTAGGGCAGTGGTGCGCAAGTCAGTGTCATAATAATATTTAGCCACGTCTGCCAAGCTATTGGTACTAGCGGTAGGCCCTTCATTCATCGGACGCGCAACAGACGTCCCACCATCCTTGTTGCCTACCTGACCAGTACCCGCAACATCTTTGACATCAGCATTTGCATCTGTATTCCAATAACCATCCGTTGTTAACAATGCAAAATTCTGCTGGCAAGAGTATTGCACCGGGTCCGAAGAACCTACAGGGGTTTTCCCTGCGTAAATCCTGCCAACTAAGGAAAGCGCAGAGCGTAAAGGAGTGCTGCTACTAGGTGTAATGCCAAATAGTTTGGTGTACCACTGTTCTTTCTGGCTACCGGTACCTGCATCAAATTTATTGATTGGCAAATAATTACTGCTTTGGTTAGCAATTGTAATAAACCCAACTCTATATCGATTATCAATCGGTTTAAAAGCCAAGCTTGCGGCGGTTTTCATCGCTTGCATACGTGTGCGGTAGTAGGTATACCAATTAGCAAAATTGGTCATTTCCTGCACATAGCTACAAGTAGCGCCACAATCTGTACGAGCGGCTGACTTAGGGTAACTGTCGTTAAGAGAGGTAATATCGGTACGGGTAAAGGTATAAGGCGGCGTAGATGAGCTAGTAACGCCACCGGTAGCATTCACAATGCTGCCAACTGTGGCGCTATTAGTTAAACTGCTAACTTGAACTGCTCCGTTACCATTGGCGCCAGCAGCAACCGTAGATGTGATGGTAATTTTAGGGTTACTCCCACCATCAGAAACTGCCGTGTATTCAGGGTTGGAGCTACAGCTATTAATTTTGGCAACAATTGCATCGGCAAGCGCATTACGTCGTGCGTTGCCATTACCTGACGAGGTAGACGATGCAGTGCCGCAGCCAGTGCCGGTGCCGCCCATAACTTCAATATTATTTACTTTAACACTACCAACCGTGGTAGTACCAGTGCTTACACTCGAAACCGTAAATGAGCCAACCGCAGCCACTCCTGTAATGGCAGAGCCCACATAGCGCGGATAGACATAAGCACCGGAGCGCGTTGACTTGCAGGTAGTCAGGGCTGTGTTACTGCACCAACGCGATTTGGCGGGAAAGCTATAACTTATACCAGCGACGGTAGTCGGCGTTGAAGATAATACGCAATTAACTAGCTCGGATTCACTACAATACTCTGTTGGCACCACAGAATAGTAATAGGGCGCACCTGTCACTTTAATGACATTGGTTAGCATGCTGGCAGTCATCTGCTGATCTGGCACTCCAGAAGTACGCCCATATTTAAAGGTTGCGTTGGGGTATAAGTAGTCACTATTTTTGCGGCATACGCTGGTGTTAGTCAGTTCACTGGCGCTAGGGTTCTGTTTAGTGCACCAAACTCGGTCAGGGTAGCTGGTCGTGAGATCCACATAATTGGCTGTTGCCAATAATTGCGTAGTATTTTGCTTGTTATAAGAGTCTGTCCTTACATTAGTTGGTGTAGATTGGTCACCTCTACTTGTGCCGTCCGCATTCACGCCTGGTATATAACGAATCGCCGGATTGTAATACTGGCTATTCATATCACTATTCATAAAAGGGACATCACCTACTACGCACATATCCAGTACGCGGGTTGTACCACTCACCACACCGAGGAACACATCACCTAGCGTACCAGATGAACCTGATGTGCCATCATCACCACTATCACGGCAGTTCTTGTCATTGGTAGCAGGGCTATTAAAAATATCACTGATGTAGTCCGGTGTGTAGTCCTGACTCATGCTGCCAGAGTTATCTAAAATAAACATTAAGTTAGGTAGCACATTGGTAGTTGTGGCGTTTGCCAAAGGTACCGTGGCTAAATCAACCGTGGCAGCATGTACCGATATCGGCAATATACCGCCTAAAAGTAACAAACCAACTATTGAAAAAGATGTTAAGAAGGACTGTAAGTAGTTTTTCATGATTTAATCCTAATAAACAAATGCTTGCGTAAAACTAAGTGTATTTCTGGGACCTGTTACCCTTACTGTCACTCTGTACATTGGTTCATCACCCACACTAAACTCTGGGGTACCAAGAGTTTTATAATCTCCTGTGGCGCTTGAGTTTGGTAGGGTTGATGAGCCACCCAGCAAACACTTGTCTTTTGCAGTGTATAACCCAGTAGTGGGCAACACCGTACCGACTACACACATTCTCTCTACAACATAACTGATAGTATTGCCGCTAGTGTCCTTACCCGCAACAATACCTGCACCAGAAGCCAAACTATAACCAGTGGTAAAGCGCGTCTTTGCATCGTCTTGAGGCGATGCATAATAACCATTATTCACGTTATCATTATTGATGGCTGCTGTTTGATTAGCAGCCAACCACCTAATGGCGGTTTCAACGCCCGTATCTGCTGATGCAGTTGCTGATTGTTTAAAAGCCAAATTACCCGCAATTAACGTATTGGTATCCACCGACCGAATCAATGCCACTGCAGCAAGCGACATCACGACGAGTGCGATGAGCGCAAAAAACAGTACCACACCATCTTGTTTAGATATGCTGTTCTGAGCTCCACCTGCTTGCCGTAGTGCAGCAGAAAAAGCGCCAATGTTATTAAGTGAGCTCATGGTTAATTTACTCATAATACGTTTTTTGACCAAATAATATTACGCAGCGGAATAATGGTTTCATAAACGCGATAGCGATAACGTTGCCAATCTGCAATAGTCGTCAAGTTAATGACTGGCGCCGGCGAGCCAGCCTCGTCAGGCCAGGCAACTGGGGCATTTAAGGTGACTGCTTCTTTTTCCAGCTGTCCATTTCTAGCCACCACAGCCACACGTACGGCCTTAATGCGATTTCTATTGGCAACAGATAGGCCAGCAGCAGCCCAGATACCGCTCGCATCAACCCAGGATGTCACCCTATTATTATTTGCAGTGTCCGAAATACCATACTGTGCCTGAATGTTCACAATTTCTGCCACACTAGGCTGGCCATTGCGCTCAAGCATACCGTTATTAACACCATAACCAACGGCACCCCAATTACCCAAGCAGAACAAGCTCGCGCCAGCCCTTGCAGTATTCGCTACCTTGCCACCGCCATCAACAGCGACAGTAACTTTGGTGGTGGTAGTAACAGCTTTGATCTTTGTCATTGCACAAACACCCTGATTCACAATCATAGCGACGTGGTTAATCTTGCACCCCATGTTGTTATCAACGGAAATATTCATCAGTGGGCTCGACACAGTTGGGTTACTAGAGATCAGTGAAGAAACTCCGCCCATAGGTGCATCACCATAACGTACAGTAATTTGATCACTACCTGTACCGCCATCAATTATCGCAATCGGGAACATATCAAAGTCCTCAACAAATGGGGTGTCTGGATCATCGTACGAAGGTGATGGATTACACTGCATAGGTGAACCTATAGGATTAATTTCTGGCAAACCGAATCCGGCTATTTGAACGTCACGCTGAATATTGAAAAGCGCAATATTGCCGTTAGTTTGCGCATCTGCCGTGCCAGTAGTGCTGCGTTTTTGGCCCTCAAACACTGAGAAAACCTGCATAATCACCAGAGTAACCAACATGCCGATGATTAGACCAACCATAATCTCAACCAAACTGAACCCTGCCTGATAAATACTGACAGATTTGCATTTGCAACCATCGAGAAACAGGATATGCGCACTATTTCTTCTTTTAATATTCGTTAGCATCTAAAAAGCCTCTGATTAAATATTCATCAATTGCAGATTAATTTGGTAAAACTTTAACAATTGAAGCATTCATCACCACATTATGCTGCTCTGAGTCACCCGGAGCCTGCCACGTTACGGTCACCACAAATTGATTTAAATTTGGCTGCGTCACTGTGCGCTTACCGTTAGGTAACCCAGACACTGCCGTCTGATTCTCTAGATAGTTAATCGCATTATCAGAATCAGCCCACATTTGGCCTACCCTTTGCTGTGCCACATAACTCGCATCTGCCCGATACTTGGCATTACTGGTATTGCTTAACATAGATGCCTGCAAGCCAACCAATGCAAGAATACCCATAGAAAAAATTACAATAGCAATCAATGCCTCAAGCAACATTGCCCCTCGTTGCGCTTTACCACTATTAACATTGGCACAAGAGCGTTTGTTCAAAAAAATTTTACTATTGTTCACCTTATACCTCTTACACATTTAGCACTTACGTGAATCGTCTGAGGATTGGGCAACAGCAGGATCACACATTCGGATATTCCCCCCCACGCCAACCGTAATACGTAGAGCCCGGCTGCCAGAGACAGCCGTAGAGTCAATGTCAACAGATGTAAATGACGCTGGGGTGATGGAGCCCAAATTACTAAAAACAACAGAGGTTTGTGCAGCAGGCGTTGTTAGAACAGTAATATTGGCGGTCGAGCCTTCGCTTTGGCTACGGCTCTGTATGGTAGCAGGGCACTCGTCAACACCATCACCATCAGAATCTCCCACGGCGACAACACAACCCACAGTCCATCCAGAGTTACCAGAAAAGGCAAACTGAACTTGCGCATTACGCTTAACAGACTCCGCACGCGCAATTTGCAAACCATTTTGAATAGACTCAGCAGCACTACGAATGCGCGTATTTTCTATCCAATCGCGATAGCTGGAAGCACCTAACCCTGCCAACACTGCGATTACAGCAACCCCAATCAGCAGCTCCACCAAACTATAACCTAGTGTACTGCGCATTTGGGATTGCGTTAACATGAAGCACCCTTACTTGTTATCCAGCAGTTACCAGTAACACCATCATATTTTGAAGACTTAACATTGTTCTGATCAACTGTATATTGGAAATTAGCCATATCTCCCAAACCATCTGCAACTAACACAAAATCGTTAGCTGTTGCGCTACTGCAACTGTAAGAAAAATATTTTGCGCCACTTGCTGGTGCGCATGCACCCCCAACATAAGTACGGTTATCCTGATAGTACTGCTCCATCCTTACTTTCAGGTTTGCCAGAGTAGAGGTAGCTTCAGCTGCTCTCCCTTTTCTGACGTAATCGGAATAACTTGGCAATGCAATAGAGGCCAAGAAACCGATAATCGCAACCGTAATCATGAGTTCCACTAAGGAGAAACCCCGTTGAGTAGCATGTGACCGACGACAATGACCTGATTTATCTAACAAAATATTCATAGCAATTTTCCTTTTTCCCTTAGCGTGAATCCTCTGCTTAATTATTGGCTATGTCTATTGGCATCCGACAAATGGTAAATTTAGCCTAACAAACGGTTATTGCTATCAATTTATAGGATCTTACCGCCTTTTGTACCAAGCTAACGACAGGTAAAAAATGGTAGAATAGTGACTTAATTTTCTGGACTTAAGATGCGTTATCACATTGCAAGCTCATAGATAACCAACAAAAGGCTGATTACAATGCGCGAAAAACTGATTATATTTCTGCTAATTTCAAGCAGCGCATTAAGCGCATGCGGCACCAAAGGCCCGCTATATATACCTGAGAAAGCATACCCTCAGCCGGCCACGTCCAGCAAATAAGACCAGCACTTTAAACCCCTATCGTTAAGACATTACCGTGAATACTTTTACACTCAAAAATAATGTGCTGCATGCAGAAGATGTGGCACTTACACAAATTACAGAAAATTTTGGCTCACCTTGCTACGTATACTCAAAAAGTGCACTTAGCCAAGCTTTTGAGCGCTTTAGCGCTGGCTTTGAAGATGTGAATCATCTAGTTTGCTTCGCCGTAAAATCCAATCCTAGCCTTGCGATTCTGAATTTATTTGCTAAGCTTGGAGCTGGTTTTGACATCGTATCTGGCGGCGAGCTGGCACGTGTGATTGCCGCTGGCGGTGACCCGAAAAAGGTAGTATTTTCTGGCGTAGGTAAAACCGCAGACGAAATGCGCGCAGCATTAGAAGCTGGTATTTTTTGCTTTAACGTGGAGTCTGCTAGTGAACTAGTGCGACTAAACGATGTAGCAACCTATATGGGTAAAATCGCACCGGTTTCATTACGCGTAAACCCTAACGTTGATGCCAAAACCCATCCTTATATTTCTACCGGCTTAAAAAATAATAAATTTGGCGTGGCATATGAAGACGCGCTGGATATTTATCTGCAAGCGGCAGAAATGTCCAACATCGCCATTCATGGTGTAGATTGCCATATCGGCTCACAAATCACCGAGCTATCTCCGTTCTTAGACGCATTTGATCGCGTACTGGCTTTGGTTGATGCATTAGCTGAAAATAATATACAGATTCAGCATATCGACCTAGGTGGCGGCATCGGCATTTGCTACAGCGATGAAACACCACCGGAGTTCACGGCTTACGCAAAAGCCATGCGTGAAAAGCTTGGTAAGCGCGATGTGAAGCTGGTATTTGAACCAGGCCGCGCTTTGGTGGGCAATGCCGGTGTGTTAGTTACTAAAGTTGAGTATATTAAACAAACTGAAACCAAAAACTTTGCAATTGTAGATGCAGCCATGAACGACCTGATGCGCCCGGCACTCTATGACGCTTACCACGATATTAAAGCAGTAAAACCACGTGATGAAGCCGCTGTGAACTATGAAATTGTTGGGCCAGTATGTGAGAGCGGTGACTTTTTAGGGCACGACAGGGAGCTGGCCTTACAAGAGGGGGATTTGTTGGCCATCATGTCTGCAGGTGCTTATGGCATGAGCATGTCTAGCAACTACAACACCAGACCACGCGTTGCGGAAGTCATGGTAGATGGCAGCCAATGTCATTTAATTAGAAAGCGCGAACAAATTGTAGACTTGTTCGCAAATGAAAGCATTTTACCGAACGGCTAAATACCCAGCACACTCTACTGTTAGCTCATTAATACCTAACGGTGGTGACCATAAAAAAAGCGAAGATTTATCTTCGCTTTTTTATTATTTCTTAGTCAAAAATCACCGTCTTGTTTGCGTATAGCAAAATACGGTTTTCAATGTGCCAGCTCACCGCTTTGGACAGCACCACGCGCTCCAAATCTCGCCCTTTTTGAATCAGATCTTCGACTTGGTCACGATGCGAAATACGATCGATGCCTTGCTCAATAATCGGGCCTTCATCCAGCACTTCAGTCACGTAATGGCTGGTTGCACCGATCAACTTAACACCACGCTCAAAGGCACGGTGATAGGGACGCGCACCAATAAAGGCTGGCAAGAAAGAATGGTGAATATTAATAATGCGCTGTGGATAACGTGACACAAAATCTGGCGACAAAATCTGCATATAACGCGCCAGCACGATCAAATCAATGCCGTAATCTGCAAACAGTTTAAATTGCGCGGCCTCAGCCTGTGCTTTGTTGTCTTTATTGACTTCAATATGGTGAAAATCAATGCCATAAAATTTAACGAGACTTTCGGTATCACGGTGATTACTAATCACTAATGGAATTTCACAGGCCAGCTCGCCGCTTTTGTGCCTATGCAACAAATCAGCTAAGCAATGGTCATACTGCGATACCATG
>Ga0207967_1000398_pt1 | contig 15127 bp, 21 predicted proteins | sample LakWasMet20_HOW5_2_FD_183866 | JGI IMG/M metagenome (GOLD analysis project Ga0207967, IMG submission 183866) | Freshwater sediment methanotrophic microbial communities from Lake Washington under simulated oxygen tension - Sediment Metagenome... | ecosystem: Environmental > Aquatic > Freshwater >...
AGAATTCGGCCGCGATTCCGGTCAACTCCTCGGTAATCCAGCGATAATCATCCTCGACCAATGCAATGTCCGCGAGCGGGTCGTCGCGGTGGGCGTCGAAGCCTGCCGAAACCAGCAGCAATTCGGGTTTGAATTTGCGCAAGGCGGGCAGGGCGATCGTGCTGATCTTGCGGCGAAATTCGACGCCGTCGGTGCCCGCGTTCAGAGGGATATTCACGATATTGCCGACGCCGGTCTCGCTGGGGTAACCGGTGCCCGGATAATGGGGCATTTCATGCGTCGATACATAGAGTACCTCGGCCTGGTGGGCGAACGCGGCTTGCGTGCCGTTGCCGTGATGCACGTCGAAATCGACGATCGCGATGCGCTTAAGGTGATGCCGTGTCCTCGCATATTCGGCGGCGATCGCGATGTTGTTTAAGAGACAGAAACCCATCGCGCGATTCGGCTCGGCATGATGGCCGGGCGGGCGCACCGCGCAAAAGGCGTTATTCGCCTTGCCGGTCATGACCTGATCGACCGCGTCGCAGACCGCGCCGACCGCGCGCAAGGCCGCGTTCGCGCTGCCGTGCGAGAGATAGGTGTCCGCATCGATGTATTGATGGCTGCCTTCGGCAATCGGGCGTAAAGTGCGGTCGATATGCGCCTGGCTATGAATCAGCCGCGCCTGATCCTTTTGCGCGGGGCCCAGCGGCGGCGATGTTCTAACTAGGTTGGCGAACTCGGGCGCCTGCAGCGCCTTTTCGATGCGGCGCAGGCGATCCGGCGATTCCGGATGACTGAAATGCGGTTGGTGCTTCAGAAAGTCTTCGTGGTAATAATAGAGTGTCGTCATAAGCCCTCGGTAGTCTGCAATGCGCCGCAGTCGCGATGGTGCAGGACTTCATCGCAGTCATTCACTCATGTAGAATAACGGTTTTTATCAAAATAAAGCAAGAGGCGCCGAATGGCCTGGATATTGTTGTTTTCCGCGGGAATTGCGGAGATTATTTTTGCGTTGAGCCTGAAATTCAACGAAGGCTTTACCAAATTGTGGCCGAGCGTCGTGACTTGCGTCGCCGGCTTGTTCAGTTTTTATCTGCTGATGCTGGCGATCAAGACCTTGCCGCTGGGCACGGCTTATGCGGTCTGGACCGGCATGGGCGCGGTCGGCGTCGCGATCTTGGGTATTTTATTGTTCAAGGAATCGGCCGATGTCTGCCGGATCATGTCGATTTCACTGGTCATCATGGGCATCATCGGTCTTAAATTGACCGAAACACATTAATGCTGCATTTGATTTCGGCTTCGCCGATCACCGCGGCGGTATTGGAGCGGATCGATTCCGGCAGCAGCATCGTGTTTCTGGAAAACGCGGTGCTGGGGATTTTGCGCAATGGCCAGTTAGCCGGTCGTCTGACAGGGATGTTGGCCGACCACCATTTATATGCGCTGTCCGCCGATTTGATGATCCGCGGCATCGAGGCCGATCAAATCGTAGGTGGCATCGAAGTGATCGATTATACCGGTCTGGTCGAGCTGACCGTCGCGCATCCCTTGATTCAATCATGGAGTTGAAGGTGAACGATGTCGTGTTGGCGACGACCGATCAGGGTTTTCTGGTCAATGCGGCCGACTGGAATGAAGCGATCGCGGAAAAGCTCGCCGAGGCGAACCGGATCGAGCTGAGTCCCGCGCATTGGGAGATCATCCACTTCATCCGGGATTATTACCGGCAGTTCAAGCATCTGCCGAATGCTCGGGTGTTCACGAAGGCGATCGCGAAGACGCTCGGCGAGGACAAGGGCAATAGCCGTTATCTGCATCAATTGTTTCCGGACGGGCCCTTGAAATATGCCTGCAAACTGGCGGGGCTGCCGAAGCCGCCGACCTGTTTGTAGCCTCCTGAAGGCTTGGTAAGGCGAAGAGGCGAGGTGCGAAGAAAATAAAGAGCCATGACCTTGATCACCGCAGCATCTTATCTGGCAACATGTGACTCGGTAAACATCAACTCATTTGAGCTTAAATTCTGAATGAAAAAAAACAAGAAAAATAAAAATCTTTGGCTGAAAGAGTCAGAGATTGCAATTGGCGATTTGTATTTCACCACGGCAAATCAATATCGCGCGGTCCTGGCAATGAAAGGCGATTTTTTAATCTATGCGCCAAGCTCCGAAGGAATGGAGCCTTTGAGTCCAGACTCAAAAATGCCATTCGATAATTCTCCGGTTAAGAAATGCCAAATCGCTACCTTTGCTCAAAAGGAATACCAAACATTTGAATGGCATAGTGTTACAGCAATCAAGCATCGATTAAATAACACGCAACTCGCCGAAACCATCGCTCAATGTAATGCGAAGGCCGCTATTGAAGCCCTGTTAGCCGGATAAATGTTTAGAGCCGTTCAACGGCAGACTTTCCAGCTGGTTTTTTGTTTATGGAAAACCGGTTGAAAATTAACACCCATCTAACTGATGGCCTCTATTAACCGTTATTGTTCTTTGATTCTGACAGAGCAGGTTCGGCCAAAATCTGCCTTTTAAAGTAAGAAAATAAACGTCTGGTTAATCTTCAAAAGCTGCCTATCGTAACGTTGGAATTAAGCCATGCCGCTTTTGGATTGGTACGTTTCGTATAAGGACGCTGACGGAAAACCGAAAGGTAAAACGCTTGCGTTATGGGTTATGTTCATGTGGTATTCGGTCTGTTTTGATTTTCACTATTCACTTGATAGGTAGTTCGCGTGTGTTTGCCACCTCTTTACGGCAACGGCTTCTGAAGAGCCTGTTGTGTCAAAAACACACCATTAAAGGTGCCGTAGGCAACCCAAACGGACTTCGATTTTTGCCTGACCTTGATTGCGTAATATTTTCCGTCAACGACGGCGGTTGTTTCGCGGGGAGCGCTTGAAAATGGCATGGGGTGCTGTACCTAACGTTGAGCTAAGCCGACCGCTGGAGCGCAGCGGAAGCGAGTCGGCTTGAGCGCCATGTTAGGAATTTCTGTTCAGTGCAGATTCCCATTCTTAACCTTTGCCTTTCATGAGGAGTTCCCCGTACTCTTCCGGCGTAATTGTTCCCAGTTTTTCCGCAATGAAATTTTCTCGCTCTGGTAATACATCCTGCAGACCATCAATGCGTTTCCATTGTGGTGTTAAAGGCAAGTCAAAATTTGCTTGGGGTGCATACTTGGAAAATTCCACACGCTGATATGGGTGAATGTAACGCGGACAATTTACAAATATTTCATTGACAGTCACACGCACAACCAATTCTGAGCCGTGAAATTCTTTGACGAGAGGATCATGTTTATCAATGCTGGCCTTGCCATGAACGCGCACCCGATGTGGCGTTTCAAAATCAATAAACAGCATTCCAATCTTGTTATTGCCGTTAATGTTGCCCAAGGAAAGAAACATGCCATTGCCATCGTAGCTTGGGAAAGCAATAGTATTGTTATCTACGACTTTAACAAACCCTGGCATACCCCCTTTGTGAGAACAGGTTGGGTAGCCGCGATGGTCAATTGATGTGAGAAAAAACATATCTCTGCTTTCAATGAAAGCCTTATGTTCATCTGAAACCTCAGGCAAGACGATAAATTCTTTAACTCTATCCGCTAATTTTTCAGTATCAAACTCTTGCTGTAAAAGCTTATGTTGTTCGCCATATAATTCGTCCATCTAGACTCCTAAGACTATTAAATTTCAGGTTGCGACCCTAAAGTAAAGCTAACCGAGCGCGAACCGGAAAGCTGAAAAAACAAAACCGCATTATAAGATAGAGCGCAATGGGTCGGTTTTGCCCATTACACTGCGAGAGAACAGTACCGGCCAGGTGCCGACTGTCGCGCTTTTCAAATCAATGACAGGTGAAAGCCCTAGACCAGCCATTCAACGTGAAGCTAGGGGGTGGGCGCGATAGCGACCGTCCCGCTTGAGCGTAATGTTAGACCGCCCGCATCTCAGCCGCGACGCGCAGCTTCGATCGCGGCAATGTCAATCTTTCGCATCGTCATCATCGCATCGAACGCGCGCTTGGCGGCAGCGGGATCTGGATCAGTGATCGCTTCCGTTAGGGCCAGAGGTGTGATCTGCCAGGACAATCCCCATTTGTCCTTACACCAGCCGCACGCACTCTCTTGGCCGCCGTTGCCGACGATCGCGTTCCAGTAGCGATCCGTTTCGGCTTGGTCAGCGGTTGCGACCTGAAACGAGAACGCTTCGTTGTGCTTGAATGCAGGTCCACCGTTGAGCCCGAGGCACGGAATGCCCATTATAGTGAACCAGACCGTCAACACATCCCCTTTCTTCCCGGACGGAAAATCCCCCGGTGCGCGGTGCATGGCGCCTACAAACGAATCGGGAAAGGTAGCGGCGTAAAACCGTGCCGCGTCTTCAGCGCTACCATCGTACCAAAGGCAGACCGTGTTCTTTGCTGGTGTTGTCATGTCACTTCTCCACTAAGATCGAAATTTGTGCCATTCTGGCTGGCTATATAGAGCGGCCCAATCATATAAATCACTGTAACCGATTACATCCGTTTTTTCAGGACCCCATTAGCTGTTGATGGGTAATCCTCAGCTGCCAGAAAACCACTAGTTTGTTCACCCCGAGCCGCGACCTAGGTAAACCGTGTTTGCCAAACATCCACGCTTTTACCGTAGCGCTTGGCATGGGCATAAGCCGCGAGATATTCGACTACGGGATCAAGGGCGAACGCGATCAAGTAATCACCACCCTCGTGCCGTTTTTCCAACAATTGAATAGATCGAACGATGTAACGAATTCACACTTTGTCGGTAATCAGCTATTTTCCTCGTCAGGGCCTCCTCCATATCGTGCTGCTCAATGCGTTTCGGCCGATAATCGTCCCCCAATTCCAAGGCAACAGGCCGGCAACACGAAGCAGTTTTTCCTTGGACATGGCGTTTTCCGCCGATTGATCCTTGGAGTTTACTTTAAACTATGTCCGTATTAACCAGCTACTCACAGCAGTTACATCAGAGACTAACCAGTAGGCATGAGATACTGCACTAGCGTCGCGTATATTCGAATTGCAAGGCCACAAAATCCGCGGTCGGCGCACCATAGCGTCCGGCGATACCCTCAAGTGCCGCATCCAGTGCGCTCGCAGGAGTGCCCACATAAACGGGCAGGACATATCGACCGGGCTCGGAGCCTGCCTCGGTTTCCATGAGCAGGCCGTGGCGGGAACGCACCGCACCGCTTACATTCGTCGCCAATGCTTCGGAACGAAAGGTTCTGGACCAGGCATCCGCCATGAGTGCCACGGAAATTTCATCGAAACCACCGTCAACTGGCATTTCGACAACCTCGTGTCGCCACACGGCGAGCCAATTGCCAGCTGCAAGAAAGATGCGGTCTGCGGTTAGAGTGAACGCGGACGTATCGTGATCGATTTCCCAAGTGCTCAGGCCCAGCCGTTGTGCAGTAAGTTCGGCAGCATGCCGACCGGCAATCGCTTCGACCAGCGTCAACGATGCCGGAAGGGAAGCGCTGATACCAGTGGTCGTCATCACCTGTTCGTCAATAACGAAGCGTTGGTTATGCACCCATGTCGTACCAGGAAATGCTTCAGACATTTCCTCCAAACCTGACCAGTGTGTGGTTGCCGCTTTGCCTTCGAGTAGTCCTGCATGCGCGATAACTCGTGCGCCCTCACAAATCGACACCACTGTCGCGCCCTTTTTGGACTGGGCTTGCACCCAGTCGAGCAGTACCGGATTTTCCGCTCTATCCATGGCGGGAACAATCAGAATGTCGGCTCCGGCCGGGGTTGATTCATCGAATTGCACAATCGTCATATCCGCGCGTATCTGCAGCACAGGCATCAACTCAACCGTGCCCGGCTCGGTCGAAACCGTTACCACATCGGCTGCGTCGGATTCCTTCAAGACTCCGTAAGGAATTACAAAATCTGTGGTTTCTGTGCCGGCATTGTCGGCAAGTATGACAACCAATGGACGTAAACGCCGGTCTTTCGGCGCCGGAAGGGTCAGCGAGTTCTTGGTCAGTTCAGCGATGTTCGCGTGTGTGGATTCTGCGCCCAGACATGATCGCGTGTAGTACGTTGACAATGCAAGCAGCACTATCGCGAAACGGGTAATTTTCATCAAAGCGGAACACTTCATTTGCTTTCCTCAATAATTGATTGGCGTACAGCGAAAAAATTCGCTCGTTAAAATGCGGGGGGCGTCACCGACAACGCCAGCACCTGAATCTACGCGGCTATTTGCGCCTTCTGGCGCGCCTCGAATGTACACGGAAGCATACCCACCCAACTGACGGGGCCTCTTGAGCGCCCTGTCAACGCGCATTGGCAATGACTCTTGAATGCCGCAAAAGATAGGCGAGATATATGGCTGCCACTACATCGTAGGTCAGGCAAAACATTGGCCACCAACCAGGAACGCCTGGATTGAAAATGAAATGGCCATGAAAGAAATCAAATAGGCCATGGATGGCTAACGCAGCAACGACAAACCACAAATTGCGTTTGAAGCCAAGAACGGTGGCACCTAAAAATACGGCCATAACGACTGACTCGCTAAGGACAGCCTGAAGCGAGCCGCCCATAACCGCAAATAAACTATAGTAGGATGCAATCACTACCAACACGGTTGGGTAGAAGCTACGTTCTTTGTCGAAGCCGACAAGTGTCGCGAACAACGAAACAGCTAAGGCTATGACAATACCTGCGAGATACTCCATTTTTGGCTCCTGCTATCTAATGTTTGGATTTAGCGGCCGTCGAAGGTCCGCTGTAACGAAAGGATATGTGTCTCCCGGATGACGCTCTCGGCAGTGTGCCAAGAGACGCGTAGCGCAACATGTTGACCGCCGAGTCATGTCTTATAGCCATCTCCGAACGGACTGTGTGTAGGTGTCGAAATGTTTGCCGAACTTTGAAGACAGCGCTCTTTCCTCGGGTGAAATTTGAAAGCGATTCATATAGATCACAAACGCCGGCAAGAGGATAAATCCCAGGACATGTGCAAGAAAGAATGCCCAGCCACTTAGCATAAATAAGAAGCCGACATACATGGGATTCCGACTGAAACGATAGATGCCCGAGCTAACCAAGGTAGACGCGGCACCCGGTCGCGTTGGATTAACCGTTGTCTTGGCAGCACGAAATGCGATGACGCCTGCAACAGCGAAGACGATACCAATACCGCACAATGCAATGGATATGATAAGACGTCCGGGAATGGCGAGGGACATAACCGGAAACTGCACTGATGCAAGCCACATTGCGCCTGCAATGAAAAGTGACAAAGCGACGGGAGGAATTCTGAATTCAAGAGTGTTCATGGGATGAAGATTCCGGCTGATGTAAAATTAAGGGGGGCACTTTAACGCAGGGTTAGAGTGCATATTCAAAGCATTATGAATGAATGTTTGCCATGTCTCATTGGGCACCCAAACCTCCTGCATGGGATGGACTGATGCTTCCTCACTCTCTAGGAGACATAACCTCCGATAGAGGTAGATAAAAACCGATACCCGCATGTTTTTTGCGCAATGCACCCAAACATTGCGCTCCTCGAAGGCCTTGAGCGTGCCGAAGAACTGAATTAGCCGATGAAGTTCAGGTTGCTCCCATGCTACAGGAATATGAATGTAGGCAATTCCTTGCCGTGTAACAAATTCAGCCTCACCGGATAGGGCGTTTGATGACGCTGGGAGAGCCAAATTGATCACGGCTGCTATTCCAAGCTTCGTCAGACTTGCAATGTCTCTCTCAGATAATTGGCCGGAAGTCCAGAGCCAGTCGAATACTTGATGAATGTTTTCAGCATCCATGAATGGTATCTTGGGGCTCATATCAGCTAATCGGTCTAGTCCAGACACTTGCGCACCCGACCAGCGAACCGCAGGCAAAAATATTTTTCTGAGTGGGTTTTTGGCTACCACCGCTACAGTCCGAACATGGACAGTGGTTGCAGTGACAGGGAATGTCATTAGCGTTATTCATGAGATGTCTCCTTTCAAGTTGAGTTGATGCGGAGCCTAGTCTACGGGCTCGCATCAGCTACGGCTTGAACGAAACGGCTATTCGCGTTGGAAGCTAGAAGGCGCAATCCCGAACATGCGCTTGAACGTCCGCGAAAAATGCGCGGAGTCTGCAAATCCGCCGGCGTGCGAGGCATCGGTCAGATTTCTGCCAGACGCTAATGCAGTGAGCGCGACGTCGATGCGCAGCCACAGCACGTAGGGCCGAAACCGCATGCCTGTTTGCTCAATGAAGAGATGGCGAAAGCGATCTGGAGAAAGGCAGGTGGCATCAGCAATCTCGGCGAGCGGAACCGTTTCACCGATACGCTCACGAAGTAGTTCCAAGGCTTGTTCAATCCGCTTATCCAGGGGTACCACCTGAACTGTGCTCATTGCGGTAAGCTTAGTAATCACGAAACGGGCGCAGGTGACAAGTTCTGAATCGTGTACTGCCCCTTTGTAGGACGCGGCGAGGGCTGCAAGTTCAAGCTCAAGCGCTTCATAGGCAAGCGACGAAATCCCCTCACCGAGACAAATCTGGTGTAGCGCCCGTCCCTCGCCTGACTCCGGCTCAACAAAGATCATCGCAACAAACTCACCGCGCGCCTCGAACGCATGCGGTTGGTGCGCGGCGATGATTGCCGCATTATAGGTATCCCAGTTTCCGCCGGGGCGTCGAAATCGCACCCCGCCTTCGGAGAGCGACAACGTAATCTGGACTGCATGATGGGAATGAAAATCCGTGGGCTCTCCAGCTCGCCCAATCCACAGGCTCCCTCCGCGCCAAAGCACGATACGCCCGGTTCCTGTCGTCTTCATTTCGTACTACTCCGATGCTACCCATTCTCCTTTTTCAGATTCGAGCACTCCGCTTGCTTTAACGAACGGGTATGCCCCTTCTAAAAAGAGCAAGGCTCTTTTTAGCGCTGCGTCATAAGCGTCCGGAGTAGGAGGACGTCTATTCAGAAACTCAAACATTGTGTTCCCTCGTTCTGGCTAACATGTATTAGGCCGCTCATCGGCAGCGTTCACGTGCGACGCCGCGACACCAGCGGTGCTGCACGGATGAACTGATTGGCCACCGCCTCCTCAAGCATCCATCTGCCCATGGCTTCATACGAAACTGGCGACCAGGAATTTAGAGCGCCATCCCAGTCCGCCGAGGCCACGGGGCGTTCGTTTTTGCCGCGCGAGTTCAGCGCGGCGCGGACGAGCGTCCAGCGAAGCGGCGAGAACGCCCCACTGCCCAGTGCATCTATCACTGCTTGTTGTTCACGAGCCCCGCGGCCCATCGTTCCGGGCATCCACGCAAAGAATCGCATGGCCCGGCTTGCAGGCTGCCCTGGTGCTGAAGAGAGCAACGTGTTGACTATGACGATACGATTGACGCTGGCAGCCAACATTGACTCTTCAACCACAGCCATGTTCGCTGAGAGTAAGGCGGAGTGTTCATGGGTTGTCGCCGTAACTCCGAGCGAGGTGAGGACGGCATCCGCGCCGGAAAATGCGTCCGTGAGGGCGCGCCGATCGGCGAGAGACTGAACGACAACAACGCGAGATCCGCTCGGCACGTCGGTGATGCGTTCGGGCCGAGAACGGACGATGGCGGTGAAACCGATTCTTGATGCTCGGCACACGCCAAGTATTCCCTGACCGAGACCGCCTGCAGCACCGAGAACCGCCACATGACTGGGTAGTGGTCGAGATTGGACATTGGTGGTTGGTGTCGTCATTATTGCGGATACCTCAGTGAACCCTTTCAGCGGCCTAGCGGTTGCGGCATCAGTTGCGGACTGGGTTCATGCCGGCCTCACCGCCATCAACGCCAAGGAGTAAACGAAACTCGCTCTCTATTTGCCCCTTTGCCATCTCTGCATCGTCCAGAACGCTATTAATTGTCTTATTCATAGTGACGCACAGTTCTTCTGTCATGTTCCCCTCAGGAATGTCACTGCCATAGACAACACGAGGAAGTACTTTTCCATGTCCTCAGCAAGCGAACCAAGTCTTTTTGCCAGCGAACTAGAGAAGTAAAGCTAGCTATTTATTGGAAGCGAACTACGATATCCGCACCATTCAGGAATTGCTTGGACATAGCGATGTCAGAACGACTATGGATTATACCCACACAGCCCAAAGCAGAACACTAAAACAAGCAAGGAAGTCCTTTAGATTTCGATGCAGATACAAAAAACAGATATTTCTTCGGCCAGGCTATGGCCCGTTTTAAGTTGGAATTAAACGGCTGCTTTCTCCGAGTATTCAGCCGTTTGGCAATGATGGTTTGCCGCTCACGGACGCTAAACGAAGCCCCAAGGCTTGAAAAATACCAAACTACAAAACCGCCATGAGGCGGCACGTCCCTTGAGCGCAATGTTAGGCATCAGTTTGCTCATGGAAGACTACGAGATTGCCGTCTGGATCGAGGATCGCAAACTCCAACGTTCCCCAAGGCTTCCGCTCCAACGGGGCATTTGGATGAACAATATTCTCGGCCTTGCAATGGTGATATAGGGCTTCCACGCCGATGACTCGAACCCTGCAGCTTGTTGCTTCGGCGATCTTCCTGTCGTTGCACGCCCAGAAATGGATGCCGATGTTCCCATGATTGACGACCCCGTAGACTCCTTGCACGGCATGCATTCTGGTAAACCCCAGCTTCGACTCGAAGAAACTGACACTTCGCTCAATGTCGAGCGATGCCAAGACTGGTGTGGCAGCTACGAATTCAATCGAACTATGCACAAGAACTCCACTGATACCTAACGCCAAGCTCAACCGAGGCAGGCGGCACGCCGCCTGGCGTCGGCTGGAGCGCCGTGTTATGTGCGCCATTTAGATAGCGCGGGGACTTCCACGCCGTCTGATAATCTTCAACCTTGAAGAAAGGCCAGGCGTCGTCGTCTCCGTTTCCATGGAAATGCTTGTCAAGGCGCTGCGTCACTACGCCAAACGAAATCACCCAGAGAAGAGGACGAGCAACCCGGTAGAAGATAGGCCAACTCGGCCACTTGTACTCGCAGTCACTCTTGAGGAACACGATCGCTCGCTTAACGACTGTCAGTTGCTCATTGCTTAAGGCGTGAGCCCCATCCATCTTATGCCTAGTCAAGTCGTCATAGGTTAACCACATGGCTTCATAAATTTCGGTGACGCCACGATCTTTCGTCTCGATTTCCCAAGCCGCATCCTCGAACTGAAAGTTGTCCGTAAAGCACTCGACGAAGTGCCGGATTTCCTCGGCGAGCTTATTTCTCGCTTGGCGGTCAATCATGACTCCCTCGCATAACTAGTTATTATCCAGGGCAGTATATTTACGCCAAAACTTAGTCTACCGCAAGCACCTGTTTAAAAAGTCGCTCGAAATGCTTTAACACTAGGCGGGATAACCCTCTTTTCCGCACGTTAAACAGGCCGGGATAACTCCAAAGCCACGCTCTGAATGACCGGAATATCGGCCTGAACTGACATTTGAAAGTCTGGGTGAACAGACCGGTTTGGGTCGCTATGTTAAGCTCAACATAGCGACCCCTATGTGTAGTGGCAAACTATGTGTATATGCAATTTTACCGTTGAGGTCCACCCTTGAGTGCTGTCACTTGGGGCAAACCTCAACTACACATAATTACAGCGCCTGAAGAAACTGCATCAATGTATCGTCATCAGGATGGTAACGGCAACTTTTTGTTTCCGGTGATTGGAGCCTTGCCAGCGCTTTATTCTTCATCGCCAAGTCGGCCTCTACGTACCGATGGGTAGTGGTCGTGCTCTCATGTCCCAGCCATAGGGCAATCACGTTAAAAGCCACACCCGACTGGAGTAGATGCATGGCCGTGGTATGACGGATGGTGTGTGGCGATATCTTTCGTTTGGAAAGACTGCTCATCGTCTGGGCAGCATGCGCGACTGCAAGATTGAGTCGCTGCGTGACGTTAAATCGCGACATTGACTGGCCATCTCGATTCGGTAACAGTGGTGAATCAACGCTTAACGTTGGGTTGTGCTTTAACCAAGCTCGAATTTCCTGGATCGTGCTTTTCCATAAAGGTGTTGAACGCTGCTTACGGCCCTTGCCGCGCAGATGGACACAAGCCGATTCACCCATGACGATATCACCGACCTTGACGCCAATGATTTCAGAAACGCGAGCACCGGTGTTGTAAAGTAGGGTCAGCAACAGATGGTCACGCTGGGATGTCCAGGTTTCACCGGGTTGGCCCAAGATTGCTAACATCTCCTCGCGGCTCAGAAAACCCAACATGGGGCGTTCGAACCGCTTCATGGGGATACCCAACGCCTGTTCGATGACAAAAAATGACGATACATCGCGTCGGGCGGCGAATTTCAAAAATGCACGTAAGGCGGTCAGCCTCAAGTTCCGGCTACGCACTGCGTTGTGGCGATGCTGCTCTAAATGGTCCAAGAAGGCCAGGATCAAATCCGGCGTTATATCCGCTAAATTCAGCGCCGTCGGCATTTTACCCAGGTGATGGCGGGTGAAATCCAGGAATAGCAACATGGCATCCCGATACGAGGCAATCGTGCGCGGACTCATGGCACGTTGATTGACCAGATATTCGGTAAAAAACTGCTGGACCAAAGCCGAGAAGGAGACTGGATGGGGTGCTGTTGTTTTAGTCATGGCCTGTCTCCGGTAGCTGCGCAAAGGCTTCAAACCGATTGGCCGCCCCGGCCATGAGCTCAGGAATGCCAGTGAGATACCAGTACGTATTGGTGACCATGGCATGCCCGACATAGGTAGATAATGCCAGCATCTGTTGGTCGACATTCGTGCCTTGGGTTTGCCACAGCAGTATACGGCGGACTATAAACGTATGTCGCAAGTCGTGAATGCGCGGGCCATTGTGAGCACCCCGATTAATCCAGCCCAAGTGATTGCGTATAGCGATGAATACGCGATGAACTTGCCTTTGACTGAGCGGTTGTCCTAGCCGTCGGCCACGATCGCCCACAAAAAATCGTGTCTCATCGGACACCTCGATATGACGATTTCGTAGTGATTGGTATTGCCTTAATGCATCCACCGTGCTGGGATGGAGCGGTACATAGCGTGATTTGGCAAATTTGGTTTGCCGTATGGTGAGTATGCCAGCCTTTAGATCGACATTCGAATCCAGTAAATGCAAGGCTTCGGAAATTCGCAGACCCGTGGACGCGAGTAACCCGAACAACGTCTCGTAAGTGGCACCCCTAAGCCCTGGAATAAAGGAATCCAGGTTATGCGCGGCATTCAGCAAGTCGATAATCTCCTGCCCGCTATAAATGTGCGGCGCTAATCGCTGGCCGACTCGGCCAAAGAGACTGTCGTCGGGCACCTCGGTGCGCGGCTCAAATTGTCGCAGGTAACGGCAAAACGAGCGCAGATGCTTCAACCGCCTCGCCCAGGTGGTAGGATCAGCGCTATGTCCCTGGTCTTGTCGTGCCCAATCTGCCATCATCTCGACGGTTAGCGGTTCTTGGGTGTTCAAGGCATCAATATAATGAGCAAAACTGATAATCGAGTAGCCAGGCGAGCGCAAGCCAAAGCCTAGTCGCCGCCGTTCATGCAAGTAATTTTCGGCATGGGTGGCCATCGTGATAGGGGCATTCATGACGCACTCCCAGGCCAAGGCAAAGCGACTGCCGCCAGGTTCTGGCTGTCGAGTTTGGCGTAAACCAGCGTGGTATTAAGTGACCGATGCCGTAAGACATCCGCGACTTCTTTGAGGGAACTACCACTCTCCAGGAGTCTGCTAGCCATGGTATGCCGCAGAAGATGCGACCGCGTATAGGGTAAACCCGCACGCGCATAAGCCTGACGGATCGATTTTCGGATCAGATCAGGGCCGACAGGCTGATCGCGTGGCGCCACGTTACGCACGAACACCGCACGATTGCTGGTGGGTGGTCGTTCATACTTCAGGTAATCGGCAATCGCTTGACCGGTGGCTGCTGGTAAGGGCATGATAGCTTCACGTCGACCCTTGGTGCCACGTAGTGTAATTGTCGCCGCAGACCAATCGATGTCATCCAGTCCAAGGTAAGCGACCTCGCTACTGCGTAAGCCAAGGTCCAATGCGCAATGCACGATGGCCGCCGTTCGGAGCGCCGCCGGGCCATCCTGCGCAAGCGCACCTAATAAGCGTTCAACTTCGTGCTTGGTCAGGGTTTTCGGTAGCGAAGCTTGTTGCCAGTTGGCCGGAAAACTGGTGGCACCTATTAAATGATGGACTGCATCGCCCAGGGTAGCGCGATAGCGAAAATAACTGCGTAATGCCGAAACCGATGCGCCGATACTGGACGCCACACGACATTGCGAGCTTTGGCTGGCTATGAACTGGCGAATCTGGTTTGCTTTGATCGCAGCAATCACGACCTCTCGATCAGCAAACTGCGCTAATAGCAGGCAGCGAACGACAGCAAGATACTGTTTACGTGTTCTGGCAGCGAGTCCACGCACATGGCTCATGTGGTCATCGAATCGTCGAAGCTCCTCGTCTACGGGCGTTTGGCCTATCGATGAATCGGCGATGATGGCGTTGACCCGCAGAACTCTCAGTAAATGGCCCAGTGCCGCATGTAAATCCTTGGCATCAGAGAATGCCGGTTTCTCGCAGCAGCAGTTCGGCAGATGATCATCCAGAAAACGCTGGATTAGCCTTTCGTCGATGGTTTTGACATCAATATGGCTCTCGGTAAGCCAGTGAGCAAAATGGGTCAGTCCGGCAAGGTAATTATTAATGGTATTGAATGCATAGCGGCAGTCGAACAAGCGCAGCATAAAAGCATCAACGAAAGGAGCTAATTGGCTTTCAAGCAGCCAACTGCTGGTATGGTGATCAGAATACATGGCAATCTCCTGAGGTGAATGAGTTTTCACTTCAGGACTTCGGCAAAACTATGTCAAGCTACGGATAAAGCATCTCGGCTCAAACCCAGTCGCGCTCAATCTCTCAGGCAATAAAGATCAACAAGCTACACATAGTTTGCAACTACACATAGGGGTCGTCAGCAGCCATACACCCTATTTTTATAGGGTATTCTGCGTGTCGGTGACGGGCTTTCTTTACGTTGGCAGCCACCTCTGATAATGAGTTCTTCCGGGTTGAATTCTACGGCGCAGTTTCA
>Ga0207967_1000400_pt1 | contig 15034 bp, 12 predicted proteins | sample LakWasMet20_HOW5_2_FD_183866 | JGI IMG/M metagenome (GOLD analysis project Ga0207967, IMG submission 183866) | Freshwater sediment methanotrophic microbial communities from Lake Washington under simulated oxygen tension - Sediment Metagenome... | ecosystem: Environmental > Aquatic > Freshwater >...
AATACATATCGTTTCTGAACGGCTTTATGTATTAAGGAGTGGTAGTTCAGTTGGTTAGAATACCGGCCTGTCACGCCGGGGGTCGCGGGTTCGAGTCCCGTCCACTCCGCCAACAATTCTGGCATTGTCCATCATTGGATGATGTTCTAAAGCAAAAAGCCCCGTTATCGGGGCTTTTTGCTTTTCTGGCACGGCCAGCTTGATGGGCTGGTTAACCGGATATGATCCGCTAATGTCTACTCTTTGCCGATCTGGTATTCTTCGTAACTGACTTCCACGATTTTGCCAGTGGTTGCATCAACTTCAACTTTGATTTCTTCTTTATCTGCTTCAAGGATATCAAATTCATATGAGGCTTTGCCGTCTGCTTCCAGTTCATATTCAGTTTCAACCAGTGTGCCCGGGTGTGCGGCTAAAGCTGTGGCTTTCGCATCCGCTTCGCTGACCTTGGCCAATGCTTTGAACTTCGCATCATCTGCTTTGACTTCCTGTTCAATTTCAGTCACTTTGCCGGATTTCGCGTCACACTCAATATCCCATGCGCTGCCGTCAGCTGATTCAATATCGAATTCGTAAACACCTTTTTTGTTCTCGGATTTGAATTCAGTTTTAACGATTTTGCCTTCATGTTGCGTCAAGGCAGCCTTGACGCATTTCCCCAGGCTGTCATAGGCTTTCGGTTTAATGGTGCTATGGTCAGCCATAGCGGTATTTGCAAAAAATGCGCTTGCGATCAGAGCGGTACCTATGGATAAGCGGAACATATCAGTCTCCTGTTTTTTTGATGTTATTTAATTGAAAATAAACCCGGTATAGCAACGGGCGAATTGTATGGTTTTTGCAATATAGCCCAGGTCATAGCCCCGGTATTTTGATATAGCGCAAGTGTTGACCGGATATCATGGATATAGACTTTACTAGAATAATAATTGCAGTAAAGTATTAATAAAGCAAAACAATTTCGGTTGCAATCATAATTAAACTAAATATATTTCACATCCGCTCACTTAAGACCAGGGTGACTTTATTCACGCTGGCAATCTTTGTTGCCGGGATCTGGCTGCTCTCGTTTTATGCCGGCCGTATGCTGCATGGGGATATTGCGCATCAGTTAGGGCGTCAGCAACTTGCAACGACATCCCTGCTCGCGGCGCAGATTGACGATGAGCTGAAAGAGCGGCTGACGGTTTTAAAAATTGTTGCGGATAGCTTGGGTGATAGTAATCTAAGCGATGCGTCATCAATACAGCAGCTGCTGGAAAATCGTCCACTTTTTATCAGGGATTTCAATGCTGGCGTCTATGTTGCGAATTCCGATGGTACCGCTATCGCCTCGGTGCCTTATTCAATCGAGCGGGTAGGTATCGATTACCGTGATCGAGACTACATTGCTACCCCACTTAAAGAAGGCAAACCACGGATTGGCCAGCCTGTGATGGGCAGGGTGGTCGCTACCGCCATTCTTGGCATCGGTATGCCGATCAAGAATAAGCGGGGTGAAGTCATCGGCGTGCTGGCTGGCGTAATCGACCTGGCAAAGCCCAGTTTTCTGGATAAGGTGACCGATAACCGTTATGGAAAATCCGGATATTTTGAACTGCAGGAACCGAAAAGCGGATTAATCATTACCAGTACTGGCAAGCGCCGTGTGATGCAGAAGTCTGGACAAAGTATCGGGGAAGGTGAAAAGACGGTGGTTACCGTGAATGCTTCTGGCGAGAATGTGCTGTCTTCGGCAAGGCGTATTCCTGCGGCAGACTGGCTAATGGTCGCATCGTTGCCGATGGCGGAGGCTTTTGCGCCTGTTTATAGCATGGAACGGCGCATATTTCTGGTGACGATACTGTTGACCATTGTTGCCGGCGGGCTAACTTGGTGGATGTTAAGACGGGAGCTTTCGCCGATGTTTGCTACGGTGAAACAGCTGGCTTCTTTATCCGGCGTAGACCAGCAGTTGCGTCCGCTCATGATTGATAGCCAGAATGAAATCGGTGACCTGGTGAACAGTTTTAATGCTTTGCTTGAGGTATTGGGGCAGCGTGAGGATGCCCTGAAGGATAGTGAGTTCCGCTGGAAGTTCGCAATAGAAGGTTCTGGAGATGGCCTTTGGGATTGGAATGTTAGCACCAGCGAAGTGTTTTTTTCTAAAACCTGGAAACATCTGCTCGGGTATGCAGAAGTCGAGATTGACGGCAATCTTGCTGAATGGGAGCGTCATATTCATCCTGAGGATAAGGCCAAGGTGCTTGCCAGGCTGCAGGAACACCTGGAGGGTAAAGCGCCGGCCTATGTGAGCGAGCATCGTGCCTTGTGTAAAGATGGCAGCTATAAGTGGATACTTGATCATGGCCTGGTTGTAAGTCGTGATGCAGATTGCAGACCGCTGCGCGTTATCGGTACGCTTTCTGATATTTCCGAGCGTAAGGCAGCTGAGATCAGGCTGCGCATGCTTTCTACCGCGATTGAACAAAGCCCGACCTCTGTTGTAATTACGAATCTTGATGCCGCGATTGAATATGTTAACCCATGTTTTACAGAGGCTACTGGTTACAGCTTGGCGGAGGCGCTGGGGAAAAATCCGCGTGTGCTGCAGTCAGGCTTGACTGATCTGTCCGTTTACGCGGATATGTGGCATACGCTTATCGCAGGCCGCACCTGGGTTGGTGAGTTCATCAACAAGCGTAAAAATGGTGAAATCTATTTTGAAGAAGCACACATCTCTCCAGTGACCGATATAGATGGGGCGGTCAGCCATTATGTGGCGGTAAAGGTGGATATCACCGCAAGAAAGCTGGCTGAAGATAATCTGCGTATTGCCGCCGCCGTGTTCCAATCACAGGAAGGCATGATCGTTGCCGATGCTAACAGCGTAATTCTGCGCGTGAATAGTGCCTTTACTAAAATAACCGGATATAGCGCGGAAGATGTAGTGGGCAGTACGCCCAAGGTGCTGAGTTCCGGACGGCACGAAAAAGTGTTTTATGAAGCGATGTGGGATGCCATCAACCATACCGGTACCTGGGAAGGTGAGGTCTGGAACCATCGCAAGAATGGTGAGGCTTATCTTGAACGCCTGATCATCACTGCCGTTAAAAATGATGTCGGCAAGGTTATCAATTATGTCGCAACCATGACCGATATCACGAGTAGCAAAGAGGCTTCTGAAGAGATTCACAACCTGGCTTTTTATGATCCGCTGACGCAGCTGCCTAACCGTCGCCTGTTGCTGGATCGTCTCAAGCAGGCTTTAGCTGCGAGTGAACGCAACAGCAGGCACGGGGCATTGCTGTTTCTGGATCTGGATCATTTTAAAACCTTGAATGACACGCTCGGCCATGACATGGGCGATCAGCTGCTGAAGCAGGTGTCTGCAAGGCTGACTGGCTGTGTGCGCAAAGTGGATACCGTAGCTCGGATTGGAGGTGATGAGTTTGTGGTGCTGTTGGAAAATCTGAGCAGCCAGCCGATTGAGGCCGCGGCGCAGACCGAGACTATCGCTACCAAAATCCAGGTTGCGATAGGCCGGCCATTTAATATCGGTTCACATGAACACCATAGCACTTGCAGTATCGGCGCTACATTATTCGTCAATCAGGAACAGGCGGGTGTCGAAGCGATACTGAAACAGGCTGATATTGCGATGTATCAGTCTAAAGATTCCGGCCGCAATGCAATACATTTCTTCGATCAGGATATGCAGGATGCAGTCACGGCACGGGCTAACCTTGAACATGAATTGCGCATGGCGCTGACGCAAAAGCAGTTCCAGCTCCATTACCAGCCGCAGGTTGACCACGCGGGCTGTCTATTGGGCGCTGAAGTATTAATCAGGTGGCATCATCCGCGGCAGGGCATCATCCTGCCTGGCCATTTTATTAACCTTGCGGAAGAAACGGGATTGATTCTGCCGATTGGCCAGTGGGTATTGGATACCGCCTGTGCCCAATTGAAAAAATGGCAGGAAAGCCCGCATACTGAACAACTGACACTGTCTGTTAACGTGAGTGCAAAACAGTTCAGGCAGGCTGATTTTGTCGAGCATGTACAGTCCATGATCAATCACCATGCCATTAATCCGGCATTGCTGAAGCTGGAGTTAACAGAAAGTATCCTGTTTACGGATATTAATGGCATGATTTCGACGATGCAGGCGTTGCGGGAAATCGGCATATGCTTCGAACTGGATGATTTTGGTACTGGGTATTCCTCTTTGCAATATCTGAAGAAGCTGCCACTAAGTCAATTGAAAATAGATCAGTCGTTTGTGCGTGACATTACGATTGATAGCAATGACAGAACCTTGGTGCTGACGATCATTACTATGGCGCATAGCCTAGGGCTGGAAGTGATTGCCGAGGGTGTGGAAACGCGGGAGCAGTTTGAGTTTTTGAGAGATCACGGATGCGACCATTACCAGGGTTACCTGTTTGGCCGTCCGGTACCGCTGCATGAATTTGAGGCTTTATTGCCGGAAAGCTGACGACTGTTCACTTCCGGACCGGGATTTATCTGCCGAACGTTCTGTTGACGCCGGTATTAAACAATCTTTTACAAACTTATTGGTTATCAGCTGTTTTGAAAAGCGAATGGTCACTTATAATCTGAGGCCAGTTCTGCAGGCAAGCCTGCGCATCATGCAACTGAATCTATGCTGAAAATTTAATATATTTTCAATAAGTGAGAGCTATCAGTTTTATTGAGTCAATATATTAAAAGAAAGCTACATTAAGCGGATGGATAGAAAAGACATTGAAAAAATTATCGTAGATAGTTTATTTATTTCCGAAAAGAAACCTGGCAATACTTTAGTCGATATACCGGGTATGCGTGGCTGGTTTTCTCCTTTTAACGAGCCTTATGCAAATCGCATCGGATTGGTGAATGATCGTGATGTAGATGCTTCAATTCAGGAGGCGATCGATTTTTTCAGAAACAGGAACAGTGGATTTACCTGGATTGTCAGGCCTGGGGATATTGATGCAGCGCTGCCGAAAAAGTTAATGATGAATGGGCTTACCCCTTCCAGGTTTCACAAAGTGGCAGGGATGCATCTTGAATCTCTTTCTGTGCCGGGGTCAGAAAATCCGGAAATCACGGTGCGGGAAATAACAGGTGATGAAATTACTGCGAATATGGCACTGATTACACGCGCCTACGGTGCAGCTTCTAAAGAATATATCGAGTACTTGTATGCCCCGTCGGCACACCATGATGGTGTGCAATCCAGAATGTATCTGGCTTATCTGGAGGGGGTGCAGGAAGCGGTCGGTTATGGCTACTGCTCTTATATCGAGAACAATTCAGTCGTGATGCTGAGAGGTGCTGCTGTTGTGCCCGAACATCGCAATAAGGGCGCTTATCGTGAGCTGCTGAGGCGGCGGCTAGCAGATGCTTGTGAAAATTCGACCAGCCACTTTGTTATCCAGTCTGCGCGAGATAGCTCCTATTCGACATGCCGCCGACTCGGGTTTGAGGAAGTTTGCCCCTTAGAGCTGTACCAGTGGTCACCATCGTAAACAAACATACGCTATGCCTGATGTTCGCTGGATCAGGGTTCAGGTAAAAGATCTGATTCCATTTCAAGATAATGCCAGTCCCGGCCGGCCGCTGCGAGTGCTGCGCAGTAGCCGGTTGGTGCTTCAATCTGTATCAGGCGCCATCCAGCAGTTGCCAGATGGTTGCTTTCATCATTGCGTAAGGCATCCATATCTTCGGGAATGTGTGAGACGGTAAAGCGATGTGTAAGCCGTGAGAACCCGACTCCCAATGCCTTGATATAGGCTTCTTTACGTACCCAGGTTTGGGTAAAAGCCATTTGCCTTTCATCGGCAGGCAGCGATAACAGGTCGGATATTTCCGCGGGTGAAAACACCAGTCGCGCAACTGATTCCGGGTCTGCGGCCAGGTCTGTTGCCTGTATATCGATACCTACGGCTCTGTGCATGGCAACGGCCACCTTGGCCACATTCCGGCTATAAGAAAGATTGAAGTTTAGACCGGTGTTTCCGGCAAGGTGTGGTTTGCCGGCGTCCCCATATGCAAAATCCAGTGCGGTGGCATCGCGGCCTGTATAAAAAGCCAGAATTCTGCGCAGGAAAGCATGGGCAATAACGAAGCGCTGCCTTACCATCGGAATGGGGATGCGGTTAGCCCTGCTGACCTCTTCAGCTGACAGCATCGATGTGTCATCCATGGTTCCAGCCTCAAGGTGAATTGTCCAGACGTGTACCTGATTTTTACCCAGGGCAGGCGACAGCATCGTTAGCCAGACCGTGCCTTGTTAATACAGGCCTGCAATGTTTTTGCTACATGTTCTGCTGCCGGCAATCTTACCAGGTCGCCATGACTGGTTGGGAAGTGATGTACGCTTACCGGGCCTTTGAACCATTTCCGCCAGCCCAGCAGGTTGTGTGCAGTATGTTTTGTGGATTCTTCTGCAACAAAAAAATCAATGTGCTGCTCGGATTCGCGAGGCTGGTATGTCATGTGCGCATACTTGTGTGCCTGATGCACATCTTGAGTTCTGAGCAGGCTGTTAAGCCTGAGTGTGGTCAGCAAGGCTGAGCGTACCAGATTGCGTATGCTGTGCGTTTTGCCGCGTAACAGGCGCTTCAGTGCATTACGCCAGCGATGGCTCTGGTATACCCACGGGCAATAGGTGTCCAGCAGGATCAGTGCAGAGACATTTTCGCCGGAATGATTCAGTTGCTGTGCCATTTCGTAGGCAACAACGCCGCCACTGGAATACCCCGTGATTAAGTACGGTCCTGCAGGTTGAATCTGGCGCATGGCCTTGATGCAGTTGGCTGCAATTTGTTTAATGCTGCAATCGGGCGCCTGGTTGCCAAAAACGCCGCGCGCCTGCAGGCCATATACTGTCTGGTCAGGGTCAAGATGGCGTGCCAGCGTGTAATAGTCGAGCAGATGTCCGCCTTTAATATGCACGGCAAACAGTGCCTGGTGCGAGCCTTCTTTGATCAGCACTAGCTCCGGATTGGCGCCAAACTGGTACTGGTTGCGTAATGCGCTGGCAATGGATGCTATGGTGCCGCCGTGAAACCATAAGAAATCCAAAGGCAGCTTCTTCTGAAATACTTTTTCAATATGGTCTATCATCTGTGCGGCTAGCAGTGAATGACCGCCAAGGTCGAAGAAGTTGTCATGAATGCCGACCGGTGTAACCTTGAGCAGGTTTTCCCAGATAGTCATCAGGTGGCGCTCATAGGTATCATAAGATGCCTGCTTTGCGGCAGCAGCGGTTTGCGCTGGCTGCGGGTGCGGCAGCGCCATGCGATCCAATTTGCCATTGGCGGTTAACGGCAGTTCAGGCAGCAATACAAAATGACGGGGGATCATGTATTCAGGCAATGACTGCTTGAGTGCTGATCTGGCATCGTCCGGTTGTAGGTTTGGGTTGCGTGACACAAGATATGCTGCCAGGAATTTATCATCGGCAGTATCTTCAAACGCTATAACAGCTGCATGCTGAATATCCGGCAGTGTCAGCAGAGCGGCTTCTATCTCACCCAGTTCAATTCGAAACCCCCGGATTTTTACCTGGCTATCTGAGCGGCCTAATACCTGCAAGTAGCCATCAGGCAGCCAGCGACCCCGGTCCCCGCTTCTGAATAAGCGCTGTTCTGGTGTCTGTGCGAACGGGTGAGGCACAAATTTTTGCCCGGTCAGGTCGGGAGCGTTAAAATATCCTCTTGCCATCAGCCCGCCAAGATAGACTTCGCCCTCGCTGCCGATTGGTACTGGCTGCATTGCATCATCAAGCACATAAACTTCCATCATGGGGGCAGGGCGCCCCGTTGCCAGAAGCCCGGACTCAGTGTTCTGGCTTAATTTCATGGAAGTGGCCCCCGGTACCTCTGTGCAGCCATAGATCATATGCAGCTCGGCACCCAGGCGTGATAGAAAGTCCTTTTTTAGCTGAACTGGAATATCCTCGCCGGAGCAGGTTACCGATTTAAGGGAATCGCAGAGTGATATATTGTCTGAATCCAATAGGGCACGCAGGGCGGTTGGCGTTGAGACCAAATGGGTAATGCGATGCCGGTTGATATATCGGGCCAGTTCCTGGAAGTTCTTTTCCAATCCACGCGGCGTAATAAACAGCTGTTGACCGGTTACCAGCGGGCGCAGCATCTCAGCCCTGGTAAAGGTCGTGCCAGAGTCGGTTTTAAGCATATGCCGTTCAGTTCCGCTATCGGCTACATGCTGTTCACAGTACGCCCCATACGGAAACATGACGGCTTTCGGCTTGCCGGATGAGCCTGATGTAAAAAAGATGCAGGCCAGGTTTTCCGGGCTGACTTCCGCTGCCGGCAAAGCAATATCTTCATGTTTTTCAGCGTATTCGAATGCATCCATCATGATCAGGCATGCTTGAACATTCTCAAGTTTTTCGTGATATTGATGCGTTGTAAGAATCACACGCGGCCTTATTTCCGCAAGCATCGCCTCCAGCCGTTTGGCAGGGGCTGATGGTTCAAGAAAGGCACAGGCGCCGCCGGCTTTATGCGTGGCAAGAGTGCCGATCACCAGCTCCGGGCAGCGTTCCATATATAAAGCAACGACTGTTTCTGGCCCCACGCCCAAAGTACTGAGCATTTGGCCGAAATGATTTGCGCGTGCGTTCAGTTGAGCATACGTAAGCTGGCCGCCATCATGAAAAACAGCAACAGCATCGGGTGTTTTCCTGACATGGGCCTCAAACCTGCGGTGCGGCAGATTCGGTTTTAACGGCAATACCGGGCCACGGCTGAACTCAAGGGCTTTGTGATTGATATGCATGTCATCAGACATTTGTTGTATGGTAAATACCGTGTGCCGTTATTATGAAAGTTTGTGAATTTAACGCTCGCGTCCGGCCTAGGTTAAACCCTTGTGGTCAGCCACGCTACAGTGATAGGTGCATTATAGTTGTTCATTGCAGATTACCCAATATCCTACATTGCCAGGTACAGAATATAAGCTGCGAATGCAGGAAAGCAATATGATTAATATTACTGTATGCACATGCTGCCAAAAGAGTTAAATTTGTGTTTTAAACAAAAGCGGTTGGTAACTTAATATGAAAACATACAAATTATTGCTGGCAGTTTGCATGGTGTTCTTTTCACTCAGCGCTGCAGCGCAGGATGCATATAAGCTTTCAGTTAATTTAGCCCAGGTTAAGAATGGCAAAGGCAATATTTTTGTTGAGCTGTATTCAGACCCCGCAACATTTCGCAAAAGTGCCAAGGCATTTAAAATCATCAAAATCCAGGCAGTTGAAGGTGCATTGACAGTTACTTTTGATCAGCTTGCAGCAGGGAGCTATGCCGTGCTTACTTACCACGATGAGGATGGCAACAACGAAATGAACAAACGCTTCGGCATGATTCCAACCGAAGGCTACGGTTTATCAAACAACCCTAAAGTCATGGGGCCGCCATCATTTAAAGATAGCCAGTTTGAAATCAGCAAAGATACTGAGATCAGCATTCATTTTAATTACTGACGCTTTTGCACCACAAGGTCTGCGTTATGGCAGGTTTCAGGCAGCTATCTTATTAATGATTTTACTGACTCAGCATTCATGAACAGCAATAGGGTACTTGATTGCAGCTGGCGCATAATTCAATCACACAAACACGGCAATCGCCAGTTTAAAGAACAAAACTTAGGAGAATGATTATGTGGACAAAACCAGCAGCGACTGAAATGCGTTTCGGTTTCGAAGTAACAATGTACGTAATGAACAAATAATACAGTTCATGTAGCATATAAGGGAGCTTAGGCTCCCTTTGTCATTTGTATGACATAGAATTCGCTTGTAGTCACAAGCTAGTACAAGCAATCATTGAAGTTACCACTTCATTTGCAATAAACAAGAAATCAAAAGTTTCTAAAGGAGATTTAAATGAGAACATATCCAGATTACGTTGATAATCAGCGTGATACCGCGCTGTTTGCGACAAACAAATTCATCCGTATATTATTCACGGCAGTATTTGTGGCCGCTGTGTTTGTAGTGCCACCTCTCGTAACAGCATACTTTTTCTTACCTTAGGTTTTTACGATATCAATAGATGCGGTTAAGGCCTCATCATTTACCTGGAGGCACCCGAAGAGGATGAAAGTGGGCACCGGATTGTAAATTTTCAGTTTAATGAAGTTTAATTGCAGCTCATAACTCAAGTTTGAAAATCAAGAATCTTTACTCCATCTCTGCTAATTTCTAGTTTTTGATATACAGCTTGATGAGACAACTCTAATTTACTTAGGCATTCCTGCGGTTTGCTTATATTTAATTCCTGTAGTTTGTTTGGGTCGATGTTCCACCATGCTGAATGCAGCAGTTCCTCAATTAGACGATCTTCAAATCTATATTTAATAACTTTAGCTGGTGTGCCCATGACGATTGAGTATGCTGGAACATTTTTTGTTACTACAGCTCTTGCCGCAACGATGGCACCTGTCCCTATTTCTACCCCAGCCATAATTATTGCATCTCGGCCAATCCAGCAGTCGTGACTGATTTTTGTGACTTTCTGATGGTTTTGATTTTGGTATTCTTTTCCAAATTTTTCACAAAATAAAGATGTGGTTAGCCAACTGGTCGGGTGTTGATTTTTATCTAAACCTATAATTACACCGTTAGCGATTGAGCAATATCTTCCAATGTTTACACTGCCATAAATTTCACTATTACTTCTTATGTAACTAAAAGCACCTATTATAAGATCTCCAGAAATAATTACTTTTCCACCAATCTTGACATTGCTTTCACATGTAACTTTAGTCCTTTTTGGCAACTTTGTTATGTCGGAAGTTATTTTACAATTAAATTTTTTTAATTTTGATTTAGAAATTATTTTGAGAATTAAATTAAACATTAATTATTTCTTCAAGAAATCCATCATTTCATAATTGGACTAATAGTTTAAGAGTTATTTTACGGTGTTTTTGATTATGCCGTTCATGTAATCCGGGAGCTATAAATACATCAATATTTAAAGATACTAGCATGATAGTCGGAATCGTTACTATTCGTAGAACCTTGCAATGAAGTAAATTTCAATCTGATGATTAAAATGTATTAGGAGGCCACCTAGTTTTGCGTTCAACAACTCAAGGCCAGCTAAGTAGAAGCGTTTACTAAGACCTTAAAAGCTACTTGAACCTATTGGTGGATGAAATTGTAGTAAAAGATAACACTGCCGCAATGAAAGGCAGCCATGGCGCGTTAGCGCATGCGGTAACAATAGACGATAAAAAAGTGGGTCACCTGAAACAAGTGCCCACTTCTATATCTGTTTGGTGTGTCCGAAGAGATTCGAACACCTGACCCCTTGGTTCTTAGAAAGCAATGGAAATAAATTTATTTATAATAATCAACATCTTGTGAATATCGCCAAATTTATTTGCAGCCTAAAACAGTCACAATTATGTATAAAATAATTTAGGGAAGTTACAAAATTGCTACACTTAATCACGGGCTTCAATCATATGAGTTACATAATCAACAATTGCCCTTAAAGTTACTTATATTCGAGATAGATAGTAGATAGTTGGCGTAAGGCATTAGTGCGCTTAGTGCTGTCAGGACTACTTAAATCGATTTTAAAGTTTCCTCTCTTAAGTTCGCTTTCATATGAAAGGCTATGAATATCCTTTTTTTCTAAATATGAGTATTCATTCTTAGCGTCGGCTTTCTTTTCATAAAAAGGAGAATCACTATTCATATCTATCATGACATCTCTCAACCTCAATTCCCTATCATAAGACGTCATGAAGTTTTTTAGAGCAAGATTATTACTGGATGCTGTCGGCTGAGAAGTGATACTTTTAGCGTAATTTTTATCTTGTAAGATTTTATTTCTTAAGGATGAATTATCAATAATATTGGAATCCAACTCTATTTGAGATCCTTGTGTACCACTTGGGCATATAGACTCAGAGTATATGGTTTTACCAGTAGAGCTTTTGCATTTATATATTTGAGAAAATGCGATTTGAGGTAAAAGTAAAAGGGGTACCAAAGTACCAATATTTATGAGTTTTAAATGCGACATGTTTAACCCTGATTTTTATTGTTTGTATTATTTTGAATTACTCAAAATGCTGCTTAATACTGAATGTGTTTTCTAACCTACACTAGAGTATATTGATTTAACTGAAATTTAGTTGTATTGCATACCAATAATAATGATGTTTCGAGATAATCAGTCGTCATTGATCATAAAAATTAGTTTTAATTTTCATGGTGGTTTGGTATATCTAAGGTATGGAAATGCTTTTTTGAAGCTTGAAAAACAAAAGGCTCACAGTCGTTAAACTGTAAGCCTTTGTTTTGTTTGGTGCGCCCGAGATGACGAATCTGGGCAATGGATAGATGTTATTTCATTGCCTTGACTGAGCGTACTAACTCAACTCAGATGAAGATAATAGTTGTCTATTCATTTTTTCTTGAAGCCCATTGAGTATGCTCTCTTGAGAATGCTGTTTCGCTACTAATAACAAACTCGGATAAATCGCTTTCACTTTTTACAGATAGTGCTTCACCTTTGATTAATACAATCTCATGAGCAGTTAGTGCATAAGATGAGTTTAATTCATTATGTTTTTTCGCTTGTAACCAAGTCAAAACGGCGCCTGCAGACGTTGCAATCACTTCTACAGGAAGACTAAACGTAGGATCATTAATTCTGTATAAGAGCATTGCTATTGCTATTACATGCAGTAAGACTGAAACTACAAACCATTGCCTTGCTCTGCGCTTATTAATTTGTGATTTTGCTGAGTACCAATTGGCTTGATTGCTAATTCTTTGTTTCTTGTAGATTTCTAGCCTCTCGTTAAGTGGTAGATTTCGTATTGTTTTCATAGATTCAGAAATAGGTTCGTTGATCCCTGTTTCTGATTTTAGAGCCTTAGATAGGCTCTTATTTTGAGATAAGATGCTTTTTAAGTCGTTTATAAATTGTTTGGAAACAATCTCAAAATTTTCAGTATCTTCATATGGCTTAGCTCTCATAGCCCATCGCCACGATCTAGTTTTTACTGATTCAGCTACTGCACGCCCGTTGTACCATATATCATCAGGCCTGCTCATTTTAAGAAATATAAGAATGCCAAGAGTTATTAAGAAAAGGCCAGCTGAAAATAGTGCGCCTAGATAGTTGCTAGGCCATAAAAATGACACCAATGCTGCTGCTACTAAAAGCACAAGATATGCACCTAAGCACCTAAAGTAAATAGTCTGTGCTTCTAGAGATGCTTGGTCGGCTGATTGATATAGCCCGGGTAGTGTTTCAGATGTAAGCTTGAAATTAGTATTCATGTAAAATTCCTAATTGCTTGTATGACGCTAGCTCTATTCCATCCTACAATAGGGCATATCGATGCATTTTGAACAACCAGAGGCACTCTTTCTTGCCCCCAAGGTTTAATCCCTATAATTATTTTCCCCATTCGTTGAGCTTGAGTTATTTCAAAGTCAATCCAATCTCTGTGCGCTGCATACATGCCACCTATTACAAGAACAACATGAGCAGGACGTATTTGACGAATCATTCCTTCACTGAGCCCTTTTGATGTTTTGTCTGGTAGAGCATTGTGGCTTGGTACACTACAATTACTCCAAGAAAAAAAAGGTTCTTCATTAAACCAATTTACTAGAGTGTGATATTGAGCATCATAAGCCCATGCATGACTTATAAAGATCATTCTGTTTTTTAAAGCAGGCATTCATATACTCTTTTCAATTATTATTAGATTGTGAATGTTATTTTTTATTCTGATTTAAATCCATCTGCTTAATAAATGACGTAAATACATTAAGCTTTCTTCCATGTCATCACGGTGATTTTTGCTTAATAGGGCAAATTCCCTAGATATGGGATGGTGTAGAAGCATGTCTGTTATGCGCATAAATCGATTTGCCTCCATAGATGACTCTGGATCATTAGCCTTTATTTTCTTATATAACTCTGATCCTATTTCATATAACCATGGGTAATCATCCTTGAATTGACTGAGTATTATGAGAAGTCCTATTGGATCACTTCCAATTTCCGCGACTTGCTCTATAAACATTGGTGAAATACCACGTCTTCTTCGTCTAATCTCAGCTGCGCGACTTGGATCTAGCTTTCTTTCAATTCTTGATGGGAGGTCTGAATACATGACCTTGATTTCTTCAAACATCTTGGCAATCGCTACAGCAGTTTCATCACTTGTAGCTTCTGGTTCTGATGGGGTTTCCGATGAGGAAAGTAATTCAGAAACTTTATTTTTAAAAGCTATGACTTGCATTTTTACGATATCTTTATCTGGTTCTGCATTTGGTATTCGGGAAACTAGCTGGATTACGAGGCTAGTTAAAGAATCCTCAGCATCATCACAGTTTTGAAATTGTGCAAATGGGCCGGTGCTAGCCGATGCTAAAGGTATGCCTAGAGCTACGCCATGTACTGGGGTTTCTAATTTACCCTTGGCAACACCTGCTTCATATAGAATCCATGGACGATTCATACTGTTAGGGGTAAGGAGGCAAACAACATCTGAAGCGGCTGCTAACCTTCTCATGATTTCTGGATACCACTCAATTCCATATTCAATGCCCTGATTACTTTTCTTATCAGATGTACGAAATGATTTTAAAACTCCAGCACTTACACTTCCAAGTAGTTTGCTAAATGCTTCGGCTATATCTGCATCCCTAGTGTCATGGCTAATAAATACCATAGGATTACGGGGCTTTCTCGGTTCTTCTATTGCGATTACTTCTGAGGCTTTTTCTTTTTCACTCATTTTATGCCTTGTCTATAGTGAGTCGAATGTATAGTTATTTATGAATTTCCCGTTCATGTAACACGGGGGGCTATAAATACATTAATAGAAATACTAGCATGATTGTGGGATTGAAGGCACGGCAGCGACAGCGACGCGCACCAATCACACAATCATGCAATGATGTAAGATGGTCGAGCAGATGATTAAAATGTAATTGGAGAACACCTCATGCACGTTGCACTCTATG
>Ga0207967_1000409_pt1 | contig 14752 bp, 12 predicted proteins | sample LakWasMet20_HOW5_2_FD_183866 | JGI IMG/M metagenome (GOLD analysis project Ga0207967, IMG submission 183866) | Freshwater sediment methanotrophic microbial communities from Lake Washington under simulated oxygen tension - Sediment Metagenome... | ecosystem: Environmental > Aquatic > Freshwater >...
AGCAGATTGGCAGCACCAACCAGCAGCCCACTTAACGGCACTAACCCAACACCCATGACTGGAGGTAAACCTTGAAAGCTGCCTTCATGGAAAAATGGCTACTACTTTCTAGTAAAGTTGAGGCACTTAATCAGCGTGAGCGTTTAATGGTGTTTGGCGCAGCGGCTTTGCTCACTTATACCGTGATGCATTTGCTATTATTAGACTCAATAGAAACCAGCAAAAAAAGATTGTTGACTGAGATTTCAACAGACCAAGCACTGGCGCAAGAGTTACAGCAACAAGTAGATTTATACAGAAGCAAACCGCCGATTGATCCAGACGCACAAAACAAACAGCGGATTGCCGAGTTACAAACGAAGCTGCAAGCACTTAAGTCTGCGCAAAGCCAGCTTAATCTTAGCTTGGTAAGCCCAGAAAAAATGCCTGCGTTATTACGGGATTTATTATCCAAAAATGGCAAACTGAAATTAATCGCGTTAAATACACTACCACCCCAAAACCTCGTAGAGCGGCCTGCACAGCCTACTGATGGCAGCAATGTGCAATCAGTACCTACCCCAGTTGCGCCAAACCAAGTGACTACGCAGGAAAGTACCTTATTTAAACATGGTGTGGAAATCACTGTTGAAGGCCGCTATTTAGATTTACTAGAATACGTAGCCGCCATAGAAAATATGCACTGGCACGTACTGTGGAACCGTGCTGAGCTTAGCGCAAAATCATTCCCCAATAACCAGCTTAAACTCACGGTTTATACCTTAAGTTTAGATAAAACATGGTTGAGTATATAAGCATGAACAAGTACTTAATGACTTTTAACCAATTATGGCGCATCGGGGCGTCATGCTTATTGGTACTAAATACTGCTTATGCCGAAGTGCTAAAAGACCCAACCCAACCTCCTGCAGCCTTTTATAATCAGGCGCACAGCACTGACGGTAGCGGTTCGTTTGATGGCCCCGTGTTACAATCGCTCATCCTCGGGGCAAATCACCATGCAGCGATTATTAATGGCGAAAAAGTAATGCTGGGAAAGAAATATGACGGCGCAACATTAATCAGGATTAATGAGCGAGAAGCCGTACTGCGCAATCCAGACAATACGTTAAAAGTATTAACCATGGGTTACGCTATACAGAAGAAAATACTGCCGGCTAACGGTCAGGCTAGCTTTGCTAAAAAAGGCAGTCAACCCAAGTAACAATGATTGCTCAATATAGACAAAATGAACTAAACGAGAACAACATGCCGACAATTGCAATACGACTATCTCCACTATTGATTGTAATGCTACTCACTAGCTGCGCTGGTTTTTTGCAACCGCATGATCAAAGCACCCTGAACACAATCAAAGATGAACTAACAGTCAGCGCAGAAACCAAGCCTGCCAAAGCAGTTACGCCAGTAGAAATCAATGATGCACTGCTACCGCCATTAAAAATTGAAATCCCCAAAGCTACCGCAAAAAAACTGGAGCAACGTTTTGATTTAGTCATTAACAACGCGCCAGCCAACCAGGTTTTGATGGGAATTGTGGGTGGCACGCGGTACAGCATGCTCGTGCACCCCGACATTAAAGGTGATATTTCGGTTAATTTAAAAGATGTCACTGTATTTGAAGCATTAGACGCTTTAAGAGAGTTATACGGCTACGAATATAAAGTAGATGGCTCACGCATCTTTATTGAGCAGCAATCAATGCAGACCCGTGTGTTCCAAGTGAACTACATTGTTGGGCAACGTAAGGGTGCATCTGATATCCGTGTGACATCAGGCTCTATTAGCGGCGGCAGTCAAAACAACCAGCAAGGCACTAATAACACAGGCGGCACATCACAAGTATCAAACAACATAGGCAGTGGCGCCAACAATAACCGCACCTTTACCAGCTCAAGCATTAACACTACATCTAATAACGATTTTTGGCGTGATTTAACAGAGTCATTAAATGGTATTGTGGGTAACGAGAATGGTCGCCGCATTATTGTTAACCTGCAGTCAGGCGTGATTGTTGTGCGCGCAATGCCAAACGAGATTCGTAACGTTGAGTCCTTTTTAAACTTAATGCAGGTGGCAATTGAGCGCCAAGTGATACTGGAAGCCAAAATCCTCAATGTGCAGTTGAATGATCAATCCCAAAGTGGTGTGAACTGGTCTGTATTTGGGCGTAGTGGCTCTAATACCGGCATTGTGGGTAACATCAATGCAAACACTCGCCTATCAAGTAGCGGCAATGGCAACTTAGTCAGCGGTGACTTAACAGCATCGACCGGCACAGTGTTATCTAACGCCGCGACAACCGCGCTAGGCGGCCCATTATTTGCCATTGCATTGCAAGGCGCCAACTTCTCCACCCTGCTATCTTTCTTAGAAACACAGGGTGATGTACAAGTGCTATCCAGCCCACGTATCTCTTCAATTAACAACCAAAAAGCAGTGCTTAAAGTCGGTACCGACGAGTTTTTTGTAACGGGTATTTCCTCTAATACTACTGCATCGGTAGGTGCAACCACCACTGTGCCAGAGGTAATATTACAGCCATTTTTCTCCGGCATTACCTTGGATGTAACACCGCAGATAGATAAAGATGACAACATCATTTTGCACATGCACCCCTCAATCAGCCAGGTTTCTACCGTTAATAAGCAAGTAACATTGGGTGGCACTGCAGGCCAAATCAACCTACCCCTTGCATCTAGCAACATCAGCGAGACTGACAGCATTGTCCGCACCCGTGATGGGCGCGTGATTGTGATTGGTGGTTTGATGACAGAAAGCGCATCCAGCACAAAATCTAAAGTACCGGGCTTAGGTGATGTTAAAGGTGTAGGCGCAGCTTTCCGTCAACAGGGCGCTACTAAAACAAAAACTGAACTAGTCATTTTGCTAAAAGCATCTGTTGTTCAAGGCCAAGACAGCTGGTCAAACGACATGTTATCAAGCAAGCAACGTATCGAAGATATGCGCAGACCAGACACGGGAACTGAGGGTCAATAACCCATGTACCTGCAGCATTTCGGGCTTAGTGAATTTCCATTTAGCATTACGCCGGATACGAGCTATTACTTTGCGTCTGCGAGCTATCAAGATGCGTTAAACACTGTCATATTTGCTGTAACCACCGGTGAGGGGTTTATTAAAATCACTGGTGAAGTTGGTACAGGCAAAACACTGCTATGCCGCAAGCTCATGTCCAGCTTAGATCAAAGCTATAAAATAGCCTACGTACCTAACCCATATCTAGAACCGCAATCGCTATTAATGGTGCTGGCTGAAGAGCTCAATATCAGCTTGCCTGCTGATGTGCAAATCACACAACACGTGATACTCAACGCACTGACTCATGCCCTATTAAACTTTGCGCGAGACAATATTAAAGTGGTGGTATGTCTTGATGAAGTACAGGCCATGCCGATAGAAACATTAGAGGCGCTACGCTTGCTAAGCAATCTTGAAACTGAAAAAAGAAAATTACTGCAGGTGGTCATTTTTGGGCAACCAGAACTAGAAGATAAACTCAATCATGCTTCTGTCCGGCAACTGAAGCAACGCATTACTTTTGCGTACCAACTTGACCTGCTAAACCGCGATGAAATGGCATACTACCTGAACCACCGCCTAACGATTGCCGGCTATAAAGGTAGCCGTATGTTTAGCCGTACTGCTTTATATTTAATGTATTATTACTCCCAAGGCGTGCCTAGGCTAATTAACATATTGGCACATAAAGCCCTATTGGCCACTTATGGCAAAGGCAAGCATCAAGTGGGCATGCGCGAAGTGCTGGCAGCTGCGTCGGACACTGAGTCGGTCGATGCAACATGGAAAAACTTTGGGCTTAAAAGCTTATCCTTAACCATACTGCTGGGCGCGTTTGGCCTAATACTGTTTATTTTCATTAACAATCTTAAGCCATATTAAATCTCAATAAAAAAGACAATCGATGAGTTTAATCAATCAAATGCTGAAAGACCTTGAACAACGTGGCGCAACATCCACAGAGGTTCAACAACCTTCAATCACGCCACAGTTTGGCGCGTACACAAAAAAAAGTGGTAGCAAATCTATCTACATCATAGGTATTGGCCTGCTTCTCATAGCAATTAGCTACACTATACTTTCAAACCCTGCACAGCTTGCCCGTATTAAAGAAGTGCTAGCTTTTAATCAAGCTAACATCAATAACAAGCCAGCCGTGAAGTTTGAGGCATCAAAGTTTGGCCAGCCTATACAAGACAAATCGGCAACTGCCGCAACATTACCAGAAGCACCAAACCAGCCAACTAAAGATGCTTTAGACATCGCCACTGAGTCTGACGTAAGCGGCCCAGCTGTTAGCACTCCAGCCACCAATACTTTAGTAAAACCTAACGAGCCCCCAGTTAATTTATTTGAGAGAACACTTAGATTCAGCCCGCAAACAATTAAAGACCAGCCAGCTAAAAATACAGACACCAGCCTGCAAAAAAAAAGCAGCCCAGCCTTAGTGCAAGCTGAGAAAGTTAGCGCGGCACCATCGCAAATAAAAGAGGCGCCAATAAAAGAATTAGAGGTTAAAGAGCCTGCAGTCAAAGATGCTGCGAAAAGTGAGGCCGAAAAGAGCTTGAGCAATAAGAGTGTAAGTGCACCGATACTTGCCAATAAGCAGCCTAATATCCATAAAAAAATGAGCCCTGAACAAACGGCTAATAGTAATTATCAGCAAGCACTAGCTTATTTACAGCAAGGCAGAGTGTCAGAATCAGAGGCTTATTTAGCAAAAGCGCTGGAATTTAACCCTGCCCATCACGAGGCGAGGCTAACCCTTGCAAGCTTGTTACTAGATAACAAAAGACTGAGCGATGCAAAAGATGTACTCAATACAGGTTTGCAAATCAGCCCTGAACAAAATGAATTTCGTATCGCATTAGCTCGCCTGCAAGTTAACGCTGGCGACCAAGCCGCAGCTTTAAATACTTTAGAGCAAGGTTTGCCTTATGCAGCTAACCGTGCAGATTATTATGCGTTTCTTGCTACATTGTTACAGCGTAGCGGCCAGCATGATGCGGCGATTACCCACTACACTAAAGCCATTGCACTTGAAAACAACACTAACAGTGTAAAAACCAACACCTTGGTGGGCTTGGGTATTTCCTTACAAGCCGTAGGTAAGCTGGAAAATGCACAACAAGTATTTACTAGAGCGCAGCAAACAGGTTCACTAAGCCCTGCCCTTGCAAGTTTTGTTGATCAGCAGCTTAAGAAAACCCATCAAAACCTAAGCAAGTAAAAACACCTGCTGGGGTTAAAACACGAGCAATCACACTCCATAGACTCAACGCGCTATGATGGGCGCCAAAGCTTAAGCAATAGCGCGTTAGAGATAACACTCACACTACTTAACGCCATAGCCGCACCAGCCAGTACCGGGCTTAATATGCCCATTGCTGCCAGTGGGATGCCAACTACGTTATAGATAAATGCCCAAAATAGATTCTGCCTGATTTTTTGGTAAGTACGTTTAGAAATATCAATCGCATGTGCAATCAAGGCAGGATCGCCGCGCATAAGTGTAATGCCAGAGGTGTGCATAGCGACATCAGTACCGCTAGACATTGCAACACCAACATCCGCTACGGCAAGCGCCGGCGCGTCATTTAAGCCGTCACCCACCATCGCAACCAATCCATCTTGTTTCAGCTCAGCCACGATAGAGGCTTTTTCATCAGGCAGCACTTGCGCATAATATTGTGAAATACCTAGCTGACTGGCAACATTAGACGCACTACCTTGGTTGTCACCTGATATCAACACCGTTTTTATACCGGCCTGTGACAAATCTGCAATTGCCTGCTGTGCTGTGGGTTTTATCGTGTCACCAAAGGCAAAAAAGCCCAACAGTTTAGGGGCGAAATTATCAAGGGTCCTTGCTTGCGCTATCCAGGAAACACTATGCCCAGCTTGCTCCAGTAGTAAAGCATCTTCTTTATATTTGGAAAGGTTGACCTTTAAGTCATTCATCAGGCGCGAGCTTCCAATGTACAGCTTCTGCCCATTAACCTCACCCACCACGCCTTTACCAGCTAAGGCCTGTAAGCTGTGGGCCAACTGTAGCGATAAGCCTTTGGCATTAGCGGCATTGGTCACTGCCTTTGCTAATGGATGCTCGCTGCCTGCCTGCAGGCTTGCAGCTAACATCAGCAGTTGGTCACTGCCCAGAGTATCGCCCTCTTTAGCGGTAGAGTGCATGGCAATCAGCTTAGGGTGTCCCTCTGTCAGAGTGCCTGTTTTATCAAACGCTACGGTTTTAATCGCGTGAGCAAGCTCAAGCGCTTCAGCATCTTTAATTAAAATACCATGCTGTGCAGCAACGCCGGTGCCCACCATAATAGCCGTTGGAGTTGCCAAGCCCAGCGCGCATGGGCAGGCGATAACGAGCACGGTTACCGCGTTGATAATGGCAGCCTCCCAATCGCCATTGTAGAGGCCCCACACGAGCAGAGTTAGTAACGCAATCACCATGACAATTGGCACGAAGACTGCGCTCACTTTATCCACCAAACGCTGAATCGGGGCTTTTTTTGCTTGCGCAGACTCGACCAAGCGCACAATGCGCGCCAGTACGGTTTCAGCGCCCACCGCTGTGGTTTTAACATACAGTGCGCCTTCTCCGTTCATGGCGCCGCCAGTGACTTTATCGCCCACCTTTTTAGCTACAGGCAGGCTCTCACCCGTAATTAAGGACTCATCTACTTGGCTGTCACCTTGCTGCACATTGCCGTCTACAGCGATTCGTTCGCCAGGCCGCACCAAGACCACGTCGCCAACCTTTACCATGGCAATAGAGACTTGCTGCGTTTGTCCATTGGTTACAACCGTCGCAAACTCTGGCCTTAAGGTATTCAGGGCTCGAATTGCCTCTGTTGTTTGCGATTTTGCACGGCTTTCCAGCCATTTTCCAAACAGCACCAATGTAATCACAATCGTAGAGGACTCAAAATACAAGTGGTGCTGAGCGCCGCTGTGAGACGGAAAAAATAACAAATAAACACTTAAACCATAAGCCGCTGAGGTGCCGATAGCGACCAGTAAATCCATATTGCCAGCTCTTGCCTTAAGCGCATGCCAACCTGCCTGATAAAAACGCCAGCCCAGCCAAAACTGTACTGGTGTTGCTAAAAGCCACTGTACCCAACCAGAGATCTGTCCTTCCCACCCTAGCCACTGCGCAACCATTGCAACTACCAGTGGCAGCGAGAATATCGCGGCAAGTGCACATGGCCACCATAGATGCTGTTTATCAGTATTTGCCAAGTGCTCTACTCTGTCCTGCTCGGCGTTTAATGACTGTGCCTGGTAGCCCGCAGCCACCACTGCATCCACCAATTGCTTGGTTGTGACTTTATCTACAGCAGAAACCTGCGCGGTTTCTAAGGCTAGGTTAATTTCAGCACTGACCACGCCAGATACTTTCATTAATGCCTTTTCAACACGGCTCGCGCAAGATGCACAAGTCATGCCCTTAATCGCTAATGTCCATTCACTATTTGCTTGATTAGCCATGATTTTTTAATATCGATAAAGATGATTATGTTGGTAATCTATTATAATCCTCGTCAATCCAATTCACCCTTAACTTTTGTGTAGAAACGAGCAATCATGGCCGGGGCAAGTCTTCTAACGCTGATTGATGATATCGCAACCATTTTAGATGATGTGTCTGTCATGACTAAAGTTGCGGCAAAAAAAACCGCAGGCGTATTGGGGGATGACCTTGCGCTGAACGCACAGCAAGTAGCTGGCGTGAATGCAGATAGAGAGTTGCCCGTAGTTTGGGCCGTTGCCAAAGGCTCTGCTGTGAATAAAATCATTTTAGTACCTTTGGCGCTGGTGATTAGCGCTTTAGCGAACTGGTTAGTCACGCCATTACTGATGTTGGGCGGCTTATTTTTATGCTTTGAAGGCGTTGAAAAGCTATTCCATAAGTTTTTTCATGCTGAAGAAACAGTACATCATGACCCGAAAAAAATGATAGGTCTGGACGAAAGCAAAACTTTAGAGGTGCTGGAAGCAGAAAAAATCAAAGGTGCAATTCGAACAGACTTTGTACTCTCTGCTGAAATCATTGTGATTACTTTAGGCACAGTGGCAACCGCAACCTTTACGCAGCAAATATTAGTGCTGACAGGTATTGCTGTAATAATGACGGTGGGCGTTTATGGCCTAGTTGCTGGGATTGTAAAACTGGATGATGGCGGTTTATATCTTGCAAGCCGCAAAGGTAACACCATACTAGCCAGCTTAAAACGTAAGCTTGGTTTTGGCATTTTATGGTTTGCGCCGCACATGATGAAAACTTTATCCGTGGTTGGCACTGCTGCCATGTTCTTGGTAGGCGGCGCGATTTTGGTTCACGGCATTCCGGCGTTGCATCACGCAATTGAGCATATGGGCAGCAGCATGAGCAGTGGCTTTATGCAAAGCATCACCCCAACCTTATTAAATGGATTATTTGGCGTTATTGCAGGGGCTGCCGCCTTAGTGGCAATGCTCGTTGTTAAAAAACTATTACCAGTTGCTAAAGCGAGCTAATGTTGAACATGACAGATTTTATTGGTTATTTATCAGCATTTTTAACGACATTTGCTTTTGTGCCACAAGCCATGCACTCTTGGAAAACCCGGGACTTATCTGGCGTATCTCTGCCTATGTACAGCATATTTAGCTTAGGTGTATTTGGCTGGCTGGTCTATGGCATCCTGATGATGTGCTGGCCGATTATCGTTGCCAACAGCATCACCTTCATGCTGGCCTGTGTAGTGCTATACCTAAAAATCACTCACTCAAATTAAGCAATATTTTAGTGCTTTAACAAACCAAAGTCCGATAAAGCACTTTTTAAACCACTAGCCACTATGCGGTAGCCATCGGCATTGGGGTGCACCGGGTCTGCTTTCAAGCTATTTTTTGCCAGCACATCAGAAAACACATCTTCAACCAGCGGGGTATTGGTTTGTTCTGCCAGCTTTCCATACAAGGGGTGATCTTTCAGGCTGCCCAAAGCCGCACCTATCGGACTAAACTTTGGGATAGCAATTAATACCGTGTTAATACTGCGCGCTTTGCTTTTAGCCAATATTGCACTTAAATTACGCACGGTTTCTGTTTCAGGGACATGGCGCAAAAAGTCATTGCCACCTAACTCTACAATAAGCAAATCTATTTTTTGCGAGCCATCATCATGTGATGCTAACAATGCATCAAGCCTATCCAAACCATCTGCAGAGGTGTTACCAGGCACACCAGCATTCATGATATTCCACCCCGTGCTAGTGCTTAGCAGGCTCACATAGTCCTCACCACTTGCAGCACCTGTACCGTAGGTTAGGCTGTCCCCCAACACAACAACGTTGGCATTGGCCGAGAGCGCAGTGAACTGCTGGCCTGAGCCGCAAGCTGCCAGCAAAAGCAAGGCAGCAGCAAGCAATAAGCGTTTAATCATTGAATACCCTTATACATTAATGGAGCGCGTAAACCAGCACTTCATCCCCGGCAGGAAAGCCAAAAATGGCATTACCACCGGCAACTACAGCTACATATTGTACGCCATCAATCTCATAGCTGATGGGCGGCGCATTAACACCTGCCGTGGCTTTTGACTGCCAAACTTTTTGGCCAGTCTGACTGTTGTAAGCTTTAAAGTAACCATTTCCCTCACCCATGAATACCAAGCCACCGCGTGTTACCAACAGGCCACCCATTAACGGCTGCTCAGTTTTCACCTGCCAACGCATTTTGCCAGTGCCTAAATTAATGGCTGATAGCACACCCCAGCGTGCATCATTGGTTGGCTCAGATGATACATATTGTATAGCGGGTAAGTCGCCTTTAGCAGGCTCATCTACCAAAGTATATTTAATCGGCGCATGTATGCCCGCCACATAGCTGGTTTGGCTATTTTCGTCCAATGCACTGGGGCTCCAATTTGAGCCACCTAAAATGCCTGGATACAATACGGTGCCCTCTTTCGTTGCCTTGGCAAACATATTGTGCTGCGGTACAAAAGCCTCTGATTTACTTAACAAGGCGCCAGTTTGTCTGTCGTTCACGTAGTACCAACCAGTTTTACCGGCTTGCCCAACTGCAGCAATCTTTTTACCATTTTTCATATAATCAAACAGCACTGGCGGGCTCGCTACATCGTAGCCCCAAACATCATGCGGCACTTGCTGATAATGCCATTTAATCTTTCCGGTTTCGGTATTTAAGGCAACCAGAGATACCGTATATAAATTATCACCCGGGCGTGACATATCATTCATCTGCGGCGAAGGATTGCCGGTACCAAAAAACAAGGTATTGGTTTTGGTATCAATTGCCGGTGTGGTCCAAGCTGATCCGCCGCCAAACTTCCAAGCATCTTGATGTGTTTTCAGGTTTTCTTTTTCAGCAGTAATATCACGATTCAGCGATACGCCGTCAGAGGTAGTTTCTGCAAACTTACCCTCCCAGCCTTGAGATGGAATCGTGTCGAATTGCCATACTTTGTCACCATTATCTACATCATAGGCAGCCAAGAAGCCAGAGCGCCCATATTGACCACTCACGCCGACGACCGCACCTAATGGTGCATCTATCCTCGGCTTATCAATGTGCAAGCCATAACCTACACCAGTAACGCCTACAATCACCTTGCCGCGATACACCACTGGCGCCATCGCAATACCAATCCCGGTGCCGCCATACATTTCTTTTTTACTTTTAGCATCAGCTTTGCTGAGTAAGCCTGTGTTTTCAGTTAATGCGGTATCTTCAGCAACATCAATATCCCATAGTTTATGCCCAGATTTTGCATCCAAGGCAATCAGCCTAGCATCTACAGTACCAATAAATACTTTCCCGTCGCTCACCGCCACTCCTCGGTTAGCGGGGCCACAACACATTTTCCAGTCTGCTTTACGCGTGTGCTCGTAACGCCAAATCTGCTTACCCGTTTTTGCATCAAGTGCTGCGACATGATTAAAGGGCAAAGCCACATACATGATACCGCCCTGCACAATCGGCGTGGCTTGAAAGCTAGCCGATACGCCAGTTTTAAACGACCAAGCTAACGATAGCTTGCTAATATTCTGCGTGTTAATTTGCGTCAGTGGTGATAAGCGCTGGTTGGTGTAATCGCCGCCATGTATAGGCCAATCCATTTGTGCGGCTGATGTATGTTGATTTTCTAAGCCTGAACATGCAGTTATTGCAACGGTAGTTGCTATTAACAGCGCACGACCAATTGGTTTTAACTGCGTCAAACTCAACTGCTTATACATAAAAAGCATCCTTTTATTTAGCGTAAACCGGCATGGTGTAACTTTAAAGTATACAGATGTGTATAGTTTTTGCCAACGCGCCTAATGGCTAATTATCTTATCTCTGCTAATTAAACAATATAGCGCTATACTCATCAACGGGGAGTATCAAATCTGTACTGTAAATTAGACATGTCATTTAACTGCGCAAGGGGTTTGCATGAACGAACGGATTCAACAATTACTTAATCAAATTACCGAACTTGAAGATGATTTACGTACTGCGTTAAATGAACAACAGTCCACCATATTTTTCCAAATCAAAGGAAAGCGTGTTGAGTTTGAAAAATCCATTAAAGATACGCACAAGCGTCTTAAAAGAAACTTTTTTACGTGGCTAATCACCAACCGCCCGCAAAACTTGATTACCGGGCCTATCATTTACGCCATGATTATTCCATTGGTCATTACCGATATTTTCATCACGTTTTATCAGCTAACCTGCTTTCCGATTTACGGTATTAAAAAAGTACGTCGGGCTGATTACATTATTTACGACCGGCAGCAGTTAAACTACCTAAATTTTATTGAAAAATTTCACTGCACCTACTGCGCCTACGGTAGCGGCATGATTGCCTACATTAGTGAAATTGTGGCGCGCACAGAGCAATACTTTTGCCCGATTAAACACGCCAGAAAGATATTAGGCACACACTCACGCTATTCACGCTTTATTGATTACGGGGACGCTGAGCATTATCAGGACAGGCTTGAAGAATACAGACGTGCGCTGAATAACGAGAACTCAATTAATCGCGAAGTAAGCTCTAAAGCGTAGCAACGCTAGCGGATTAAATACCGTATTTAATCCGCTTAGTTATTACGGTAATTGTTACCAAAAAACTCCATCATCAAGAAGTCTTCCAAACCTGCATTATCTTCTAGCCGCGCAGACTGCGTGACCGAGCGCGCGAGTCGATGAGACTCCCAAGTAAAATCACCCTGATAATGCTCACGGATTAGCGCAATCATCCGTTTTACTATCATCAAGCGAATATCTTGGCCGCTGCCAGCCTCTACTTCAAAGTACTGTAGCTTGGCGTTGCTATAGTCATTGGTCCAGCCTTTAAATGCAAAAGTTGCGTGACGTGAACTTCTGCTGGTAATTTCAAAGATACCGTTAGTGCCGCTTTTAAAGTTATTTTTAATGCGCTCATCCCTAAGCTGCTCGGCACTAGGCCCACGCTCCTTGGCTATTGCCTCCGCATTTTGCCGGGCTGCGTCGTACTCTGTGCCCTGCCTGCTCGCCTGCACAGCTTTCATGTAAGAGGCCATATCCGGAAACTTAGCAGGGTCCAGCTTATTCTCCTGCACCGGTGGCGGTGGCTTAGGTGCATCTGGCACCTTGAAGCTTGAATCAGCCGTTGTGGTAGGTACTTTAGCAATCACCTTGTGCTTTGGTTTCACTACCGGGGTGCTTTTTACAGGCTCGGCTCTAGGCTCTACCTTAGGCTTGGGCTCGGCTTTAGGCTGAGGTGCGGCCGTCGCTGCTGGTGTATGTTTAGGCGGCGCTAGGCTTACCTCGATAGTGCTGGCTGGGCTAGATGGCGGTTGATCAAACTGAATTTTGGGTGCGAGAAAGAAAATAGCCAAGTGTACGAGAATAGAAATAACAATCGCGAGCAATGTATTACGGCTGATATTCACGCGTATCAACTGCTCGTTAACAGGCTTGAATTTAAGCGCTCGCGCTAAAAATTCATCAAAGTTTTCATCAACCTGATTGTTATTAATGTGATCTGAATACATGGAAATTAAAAGCGCATGTCTGCCCAAGTTTTTTCAAGCCGCTTGAGCGACACGGGGAACGGTGTTTTAAGCTCTTGTGCAAACAAAGACACGCGCAGCTCTTCAATTAACCATCTAAAATCCTGCAAATGCTGCGGGATTTCTAAATGCGCAGTATTCAAGGCGTTGACTTTATCTTGCCATTTTTGCCAAACCAAGCCCACGCTTGCCGCATTTTTACCATCACGGTCTGGGTTGGCCGGATGCTTCTCAATACGTAGCCGCAGTGCTTTTAAATAGCGCGGGATGTGCTGCAATTGCTCCCAAGGTGTTTGGTGAAAGCAGCCTTTGTACACGAGCAAGCCAATTTGCTGCTCTAAATCACGTTTTAGCCGGTTGGCGGCAGCAGCCATTTGGCCTTGCTTCTGTACCAGTAACTGGTATTCACTGGCAATGGCCTGCGCTTGGCGCGCCACTGCTTGCGTCACGGCTGGCAAACGCGTTCTGGCGCGTTGCTTTAACACCATGAACTCTGCATTGGTACGTGGCAAATCATCTTCACCAATAAACGCACGATCAGCAATCGCTAAAATCATATCTTCACGCAAATCATCTGCCTGCATCACATTACGCAAGACCAGCGCATACTGATTAAAGTTCGGCAGGCTTTTTTCCAGCTGCTTCATCTGCTCTTTTAGCTCAAAGCGCATCAGGCGGCACACACCTTTGCGATGGCTAAGCGCAGCCTCACGCTCTGTATCAAACAGCTTAACTGCAATACTGTCATGCGCATCTTCTAGCGCGGGGTAGCCAGTGACTTTTAAGCCATCACGTTCAAAACTCAAAGTCTGTGGCAAGTCGCCAAAATCCCACTGTTTTAAGCCGGTTTTTTCTATATCTGGCGAAGTATTTCTAAAGGTAAGCTGCGCGGCTGAACCAAGCTGCTTTTTCAGGGCATTCCAGTCACGCCCCATTGCCAGCTCCCTGCCACCATCATCCAGCACACTAAAATTCATTAAATGATGTGGCGGTATGTCGCTCAGGTTCCAATCCTCTTTGCTAATTTTAAGCGTGGTTTTACGCTGTATGTAAGAGGCTAGCGCGTCTAGCATGGGTTGTGAGAACTGCTCGTTTACGTCATCCAAAAATCCGGTCACAAACTCTGGCACAGGCACACACACACGCCTAAATGTTTTAGGCAGTGCTTTAATCAAATACGTGATTTTCTCGCGCAGCATGCCCGGTACTAGCCACTCGGTTTGCACTGGATTTAACTGATTCAATAAGGCGAGCGGTACCGTTGCAGTCACGCCATCCAGCACGTGGCCAGGCTCAAAACGATACTTCAAATTAGTTTCAACCCCATCTAACATGACCTTCTCAGGAAACTGCACTGCCGTAATGGCATCTGCACCATGGCGCATTAAATCATCACGCGTTAGGTACAACAGCCTTGGTGATACTTTTTCAGCATCTGCCCGCCACTTTTCAAAACTTGCGGCATTAAAAATATCCGCAGGTATTTTGGCATCATAAAAGGCAAAAAGTTTATGCTCATCCACCAACACGTCTTGGCGGCGCGCTTTATGTTCTAGCTCTTCAACCTCTGCAATCAAGCGCTCGTTAGCGGTAAAGAATGCAGCTTTAGTGTCAAACTCGCCGTTTGCAAGCGCTTCACGTAT
>Ga0207967_1000415_pt1 | contig 14577 bp, 8 predicted proteins | sample LakWasMet20_HOW5_2_FD_183866 | JGI IMG/M metagenome (GOLD analysis project Ga0207967, IMG submission 183866) | Freshwater sediment methanotrophic microbial communities from Lake Washington under simulated oxygen tension - Sediment Metagenome... | ecosystem: Environmental > Aquatic > Freshwater >...
CACCAAATCAGAATTTAAGTGCAGATGTTGTGTTGAAACTAGCAGGTGCGCTTGCCTATCAACTTCTAATCGTAGATCATCTTCTCGAATGCTCAGCATTACAAGCTGGTAGAGCTATTCGCGCAGCAAAAAATCATTGCGCAGATGCTCTTGGAATAACAGATTTGAGTGAATTAGAAGTAGTAGAGTTACTATCTAGCCATGAGCTTATTCAGCGTTCAGCAGATGGTCACCTAAGCTTTGGTCATCAGTTGTTAGCGGGTGCATTAGCAGCGCCTATGCTTTCTCAAGTTTGGCGCGACCATAAAGAGTGTTTGGATTACTCAATCGCCGATGATGCGTGGGTTTTTGCCGCACGATTGATTTCTACAGAGCATGCAGAAGACTTTCTGAAGACAGCGCTTAATATTGACGTTATGTTGGGGGCTAGGTGTGCTAGAGAATTCCCAAATCAATTACAAGTGCTTGCTGAGCAATTGATAATTCAATCCATTAATGCAGGAATATCAGAAATTTTAAGTATAGAAGCATACTATGCCTTAGCAAGACTTGGCTCAAACGGAGCTATAGAAAAATTACGCAAAGAAGCCGTAAATTCTACAAACCCAATCCAACATGTTGTTCAGCGAGCTTTATCAACAGCCGGAGATATATTATATCTTAAAGAGCTCCTACCTAAAGTTGAGATACAGAGAGACTTCCCCGGTAAGGTCTCAGGAGGGGATCTTGGGATTTGGGAAGTTGCTCCTTTGCCTATAAGGCTTGATTTGGCCAGACATTATTTAACAGTTTGTACTCCAGGTAAGCCCGTTAAAGAATCATTATCACTTATAGCCTATGAACGAGATATCAATGACCTTGATATTATTATGAAGCACTTAAATGCAGTATCTAATTATGGAGCATGGCAAGTTGCTCTTTATGCTCTTCACGAGGCTTCACCATTTCACGCTGAGAAATTTATTGAGGGTGAGTTGTTGGAATGTAAATCACCCATCGATAAAGCAAACATAATTAGAACCGCATCGCAAATAGGAATGCAGATTGATATTCGAACTGCCTTTGAATGTAGTCTTATCGAGTTATCTCATGAGGACTCTGTTGGGCCAGAAAAAAATTATCAATTACATCAACTGATTTCGGATGTGATCGTCAAAAACACGTTACCTTCTGACCTAATTACTTTTGTAGAGAGCGAGCTTCTAAAAAGTAACGGGGAAATAAAAGTCCGATTATGGATGATTGCAACTTGTTGCAATAGTGAATCAATTGCTAATTATGCAATGCAATGTATCGAAGAGTGGGGTGACGATCTAGGTTCAGCTTGCAACTACTTTATTGATCAACCTGAGTTGGCATTTGCGCGGCAGACTAAATTAATTGAGATATGTGAACGAGGATTAGTCAACAAGAATAACTGGTTTAAGTGGAATACTTGGCGTGTGCTAACGTTAATTGGTTTATTGGGCTCTACTACAAATACCGCGGCTAGCTTATCAGCTATGATTCAGAGTCTAATGAATATTTTAGATGCTACAAGACATAATGATACTGCTTCACTTTCACCGGAGGAGGCAAAAATATTAGCAGAAACCAAATTAGAAAATGCTCGTTTTATGCTTGGCAATCATGCCTCACATCTTATTTTTGCATCAGCAGACGCCAAAGAACTTCTTTCAGAAAATGACTTGCTCTCACTTCTTCACTTTGATACTCATACATACAGTGGATGTGAAGAGTCTCTTCGTAAAGCTTTATCTGTTGTGAATAGTACCTCAATAGACCATACACTTGTTCTAATATCTGAACCATGGATCAAACTTTCTGGCCTAGTAGCTGTATGCGGTCTCGGCATAACAGATACTCGTATTAAGCTATTAGAACTTGCTCTAAAGGAGTTCTATACACATCCAGCGGGGGTAAGTATGGTTTGCAAAGCAATTGGATATTGTTGGAATCCGAGAGTTTCTGAAATGGTTATGCAAACCGTGGCAGCAATACCATCATGGTCTGATTACGAATCTCAATTCTTTTGGAATTTTATTCAAATGGTTGCAAAAAATGTAGATGCTGATGACCAAATAATAATTGAAAATGCAATATCGGTAGCTAAAACAAGTTTCGCAAAACGCATCTTAGGAATTTGGTCTGAACAAGCATCAGGGGAGCGAGTAGGGTTATCACGATTGGCTCCTAATCAGTTGTAAAGTTATTTGTTTGGCTTATTGAAATTGTCGAATACGGTCTTGGAGCATAAATGCGTTCGGAAGTTGTTTTGAAACTGCGAGAGTAATGAGAAATATTAAAGCATCTCTAAAAGTTTTGTTAGGCAAAATTTCAGAAGTATTTTCAGCGGTTGTTTTTGCTAATAAATCGACAAAAGCTTCAGTTGTAGTAGCTCGATACCACAGATTTGTATGAGTGGAAATTGATGTGGCAATCCATTCAATTCCCTGTATACGTAATTTGGCACCTGCTTTGCTAGTCAGAAAAATACATAGTGAAGCTAAATTATCTTCATCTGAATGTAATCTCAACTCAGCCCATTGTTTATAGTAAGGACTCATAGCCTGAACTATTTTTAAAGCATCCGGCAGTCGTTCTAAATATATTGATGAATTGAGACCCAATACTAATCGTTCTATCTCTTGCGCACGATACCATGGACCATTTGAGGCCCAGTTAGAATCTAGGCAAATGTGCTTAACTAAAGACTCCCATCTTTTCCTGAAACTTTCACTATCTGTGGATGAGGTAATTAAACTAAACCAATGCTGAAAAAAATTACGAATTGCATAATGGCCTCGAGGGCCTAGATTCAGAATCGGTAACCATAATGTATTTGATTGATCTACAGGAAGTGACATACTTAGTTTTGCCAACTCATTGATTAATTCATATGCAAAATGGCTCATAACAGGAAATTCATCTCGCTCCTTATTCATTCGAAGACTAAGTCTATGAACTTCGTGGCTCCAAAACTTTTTGAGCATCTCAACCCTAAAACTTTCTTCATGAAGAGAGTCTTGGGATGTACTCTGCAGGAATATCCAAGCAAATATTTTTGACAGAATATCTGTATTTAATCCGTGAGATATTTTAGTTGTCTGATATAACCTGTTCTTTTTTTGAGAGGTTCCATTTTCTCTGTTCCATTTTATAGATTCTAATCTTCCTATCCTGGATGCTACATTTATAGGATCGAGCTTTTCAATCCAGCCCCCCCCTGCCGACAAGGATCTCACCATTAGCCATTTATGCCACTTTTTCCAGCGCAAAAGACTGGAATTATTATCATCTGAATGATGAGGCTCTAGCATTGACAATCCAGACCATAACAAACCTAAGTACATCAGTCGCCAGTAGCGATCACCCAGATCTTTTTTATGCTGGTATGCAAGACTTGATATTTTGCTCAATGCTAAGTTGTTATGACTAATGAAAATTTTTAATAAACGTTCGTCATTTTCAGCGGATGAATTTTGCAACCATTTTTCAAATGAATAATAGGCTAGAAAAACTGTATGACTGCCTTGTGTTGATTTATATTTACAATCCGAACTCTCTTCAAGCGTAGAAAACTCATAATCTAGTATTTTTTGGGCTTCAACATACCGTGGACTGTCCGAAGAAAACCACTCATGGCCGCGTAGAAGCAATGTAACAGATGCACTTAAACGTGCGTTCCTTAGAAAGTCCTTTTCAAGATCCACAAGATTTTCACTTGAAGCCATTTGCATAAGGCTATATAAATTATTTACTTCCAGTTCCTCTAGGTTTAAGCTTCCCTCAAGAAAACTTTGCGCTCTAGTAGGTAGCGACAGTAATTGAAGTGGTGCAGATTTATCTTTTTGGAATATTTTTATATCTTCATATAATTCTGATGGGCATATAAAACTTGTCTCTAACTGTCCCGTGGTGTCATTGTGCACAGAGCCATAATTTTTATAATTTAATTGGGCGATTAATAGCCTGCTTTCTAACGCTAATTTATTAGCGTTAGGTATTTCCCATTTGCATGTTTCTTGAATCAAAAACTCCGAAAGCTCAACATCTTTAAGAAGTAAATCTTTAATAACGAGTACTAGTGATGTGAGTCGAAATTTCGCAACATTCCATTCTTTTGCTCTATTAAATGTATTTTCTCCATAACGTGACCAGGTGAATGCATCAAAGCTTTCATTGATATCTCTAGCACGGTATTGATCCCAGATGTAAAGTTGATGTACTCCTACTAAGCATTTCAATGAGCTTAAGAACAATGTTGGTTGATATTTTCCTAGATTAACTAAAACGCCCAAGAGCGCTGTAGATTTAGATTCTTTAAGCATCAATTCAATGAAAATTGTGACATCTATCTCTTTTTCAACTAACTCAACAAGCCATTTCTCTAAAGCTGACAAAGTAGAATGAAGCGGTCCAGTGTGATGTGAACTTTCTTGCGACCAATTAAATATCCAACCATCACCTCTATATTCATGAGTATTTTTTTCAATAACCAAATGAGTAGTAGGAACAATGTGACCTTTACGAGATAGATCAGACTCCCAACGACTAGTACAAAAATCAACTAATTGAATCAAGTTTTTTAGTGCAATTTCCGGATTAATTTGTAGAAAAAGATAGAAGGGTGATTTCCAATAGGCAGTTGGGTAAGCATCATTATCATAATTCAGCCCTAAAGTTTGATCTTGAGAATGGCTATCGTAACTTTCTTTCGGCGAATCCTCCACAAGCATCGCCAGTATGATTTCACCAGCCTCCAAAGGGCGCACTTGCATAAATCCAGCAAAAGACATTCCCTCTAGCACAACCTTACGGAACTCGTTATCCACTCGCCCCTTAGGGCCTAAACTCCAAGGTGGAAGAGGAGTGTCAGAGGATAAGTCAGTATGTGAACTCAGTCTTTCATGCCTTTGTCGATAATCCTCATCTGCTTTTAGTCTATTTCGGTGCTCCTCTTGTTTTATATTTCTATGATTTGTTACTTCTTGAAGAATTTTTGAATCTAATGGCTTACGCTTAGCCATTTGTAGAGCCCAAATAGTTACTTCATCTGGAAGATCATTGATTGCACATAAAGCAGCTCGATATATTACTTTGTCTGAGTTTCCGATAGTCATCACATTTAATGCTTGGTCTTTTTGCAGCAATCGCGCCATTGCCAGAGCTATATCTGCAAACTCTTTTCTAAGTACTACATCATCTCCTGATGGCATTTTAAATGGGATTTTCTGTAACCAGCGCTCACAAATAATAGCAATAACAGGTGAGCGTAACTCTGCTACTTTTTCAATATGATTATATAAAAACTGGCCTATTTTTATAAAACGAGTTATATCTGGTGAGCGGGATTTAGCTTCAAGATAGATTCCCATATCACCTGCAATGGATAGCAACTCTTTTGGTACATCTGACACAGATCCTTCATGTTCAAACCTTTTTAACAAGCGGAGTAACCTAGATCCATTATTAGCGAATAAGATGTCGCTTCGTTCTGAGAGAAAGTTTGTAGCTGAAGAGTCTAAATATAGTGCGTCCAAGAGAATATCCACAGCTAATGGGAATTCTTCAAAATGGACTTCTGCCATTTCTAAAACTACATCCCAAGAAGTATGTAGCCCGTTTTCCTCATGCAGTAAATATTGCCCGAGTAATTGTAGTGACCTAGTCCAACGCGGGTTTCCGGTATAAACTCCCCATGCCTTAACATCTTTGGCAATTGATTTAAGTCTCTGAAATCTAGCCCAATCTGCAGCTAAATCATGTTCAAAGTAATAGCATTTATCACTACTATTAAGTACTAATGGTCTGATATCTTCTAACTTTTCAATCGTTACCGCCTCACTTGAATCAAGGTCGCAAATAGCAAATTTATGTTTGAAGTTTGCATCATCCTCTCCAAATCTCATTAGGAGTCTCTGTTTTGAAACAGAACCACCCGTCCAATATTCCCATATCATATTGATAATCGTGATTAATGAAATTGATGCAGTTTTTGTTGAATGAAATTGATCAGAGACTTGAGCTATCCAAGCCAAAGTTTTTAGGTTAGTTAGTGCGTTGAGTGAGTTTTTTTCATTAGCCAACCATTTAAGTGAAGGAATAGAATTAAGTATGAGACGGACATCTACAATACTTAAAGGCTTGATTTCTAATCTAAAATGTTTATTGTTGTTAATTAGCTGATTAAGTGGTGCAAATTCATTTGCGAGGTTCTGACCTACTATTAAGACAGACCAGTATCTATTTTCAAGTTCATTTTTACTTATAAGCTCGGTAATAAATTTGCTAAGTTTAGGAATGTTTTGATTAGGTACTCTTTCTGCAGCATCTATGACAAGAATATTTTGGACTGACGAGCTTGCATGGAATATTGATAAAAGTGAGTTTTTAACTCCAATCTCATCACGTCTTATTTCATTTAGTAACAAGTCAATTTGCTCAGGTTTCAACCAAACATGTTCATATGAGCAATATTCTTGATCTAATAGTGTTTTAACTATCGAAGACTTTCCTGAGCCTGATTCACCGCTAATAAGTCCAATTGAATTGGACTTTAATGACGCTACAAGATATTCAATATTAACTCTACGATCAAGAGTGAAATCGTTAAGGAGAGTAGTCTCAATTTCATTCTTTGAATCTATAGTAATTTTTCGCAAAACCCTCCATGAGGACTCATAATCAGGATGATCTTTAAGCGAAAATTTCTTTCGTAAAACTTTCCATATATCTGTAAAGTCAATGGTTCCCGTACCCAATCTAGTTGATTTAGCAATTTCTATAAGGGATGTCCATAACTTTCCCCCCTCAGCAATTGTATTGTTATTCAACAATCCTCTTGATTCGCCGATAGCACTTGATGTGTCAGTTGAACCAGCCATATCAAAATCGAAAGTTTTAATCTCTATCGCTTTAATTAAGTCAAGAACGTCCTTGTCAGTAACTTCGTACCCAATAGATTTAGCAGGATTTTTTATACTTGCGAATATCTTCTGACGCTCTTTTGTGGCCAATATTTGTTGGAGAGCAAAATAGGTATCTGTGCCATTAGCCCAATTCTTAATATCTGACCATAGAGTAATAAACGCAGGCACTGGAACTCTAGTTGCTAACATTAGGCTGTCATACTCTCTGCTGAAAGGCCCATTTTCATTGAACCACTGTTTCCAAACTGAGTGAATGAAATCTTTAGGAAAACCATTTGCAGATACTTGCTTATTACTTTTACAAGAAATAGCAATATGCTCAAACTGACCTTCATCAATAGTAGTAATCAGTAAATCATCCAAATGCCAATTCAACAAGCTTGTCTGATTCTGAATACGCTGACCAATACCAGTTATTCGCGGAAGAGGCTGGCCTAACAATATTTTTAAAATAAAATATGCTGAAACCTGGTCTTCGAAATCAAAGCCATAACCTCCTGATGCTCGCCTATTTCCGGGAGGAGGTGTTTTTTTTCTACCCATAGACGGATTCACGTTATGTTTCTCTTTTTATTTGTTTTTAAGCAATATTTCCATGAAAAGACTAACAGAAAATATTGTCAGTCAAAGCTTGTTGCGCACCATACATAACTCAATCTCTCTGAATCACCTCTACCTCACTGTATATCTTATCAAGTAAATCTTTCAAAGTTAGTTTTTCATTGTTAATTAAATATGTGAGTGCTAATAATGTTAGGGGATGAAAGTTCATTGTTGTCGCTAACGAGTCAACTTTATCAATAGTGGGGCTTTTGATACCTCTTTCTAATGAACTCATATATGTTCGACTGGAAATGTCCGAGAAGTCTTCTTGTGTAAGTTTCTTGGTTATACGTGCTTTTTTTAGAGCTTGACCAAAAGCTTTGGTTATTGGCATTGGTGATCCTTTAATAGCAAACCTCCATCTAGCCAAAACGACTCCTATAGGGCTACAATCTATAGGGCTCTTTTTTTGGATACGGAATATGTTTATTACAAACGAAAATGCAGCATTTAAAGAATTTAGTATTAAAGATAAACAGTATCTTTGGAGCTCAGTGCAACTTTTATTCAACCATTCATGGTTTTATGTAATCTGCGAAGCCAAATCGCTAGACACGACCAGTACAACTTATTTTTTATCCATGGCAAGTCAAATAAGTTCGTTATCAACTCCCACCTCAATAATAAAAAGCGTGTATTTAGTTACTCAAAACAATAATCAGGATTGGGAGCTATTAAAAATAAATAAAATTCTGAAGTGGAACATAAATGTTGAAGGCAAACGAATAAGTATTGAGGCTTATGAATCAGATCAAGAGGGCAGAGTAATTTTTAATGACCCCATTGTTCATCAAGCCGTTATGACGAACGAGGAAGTGCTATATCCTCTCCAGGGGGCATAAATTGAATATAACTAATACCCAAATTCTACTAAAAAATTTTCCCTTGCTATACACAGAACTAATTGACATTAGAAAAGAGTTGGATGTTCAAGATGGTTGGTTTAATTTGATTTATGACCTATCCAAAAACATAGAAGCCGTTGCTAGAGAAGATGAATTAAGCATAAGTAAATGGCCACGTGCAACTCAAGTTAAACAAAAATACGGTATGCTTAAATTTTATTGCCGTGTAGGAAGTAAGGATGATCAGGAATTTGAATTAGAAGTTTATGGTGAAATGATGAGTTATAGACCATTCCCTAAAAATGAGAAAATTAAAAAACTGATATTAGAGGCAGAAAAAAATTCTCTTTCCATTTGTGAGTTGTGTGGGGAAAGGGGAGAATTAAGAGCAGGAAATAGATATTTAACCCTTTGCTCTACATGCAATAAAAATTAAATTTTTTGAGTAAATAATATTACTTAATTTAGGATAGCTTGCATTTCGAATAATTTATCTCGAATATCTTTATAGTTCTTAAAAAAACCAGCCCATTTAGCGTACCCGCCTAATTCACCTACAGCTCTAATCATGGCTAAATGTGAAGCAATCAGCATATCTACTTGCTGTTCGAGTTCCAAAATTCTCAAATCCTTATTAGCCAAATCATCAGCAATTTTCGATTTTGATTTCTTACTTATACGTAATTTCCAATTTCTGAGTTCAGCTTGTTTGTCTTGATAATGTTTGAGCAATGCCGATCTTGTTGGATCCCGAGTAATTGAGGATGCCGCCTTCAGTTGCGAGTGCATTCTCACCACACCACGAGCTGTTATATTTTCATCGTTATCAATTAATTGCTGTAGTACACATTCCATCTCGATATTAATAGGGGTCAATTGAGAGCTATTTGAATCACTCATCTAATACACTCCTTTGAAATTTAACTTGGACTGAGAGATCTGGCCCATCCGGAAATACTTGTTGGCCAGGCGGTGTTTTGAGGAGACTTCTAACACTTTCAAGTCTTACTGTAGCATGGGAAAGTTGGTTATCTCTGCCAACGGCTCCTGCTGGTCTAGCGCTAATTTCAGCGATAGCGACCTCAAATTTATGTTCAAGAACTTTAAGATTGCTTATATTTTCGGGAAGATTTGTTGCTGTTAAATGGCGACATCCAGAAAAACATTCTAGATGTTTTGGGCATGGGTCTACGGTAAAGCTATTTATACAATGCCCATAAGGTGTGGCATGAAAACCGTCCGCTTCAAATTTGAGAAACTCAAAGGCAGCCGCGTCACCATGACTTTTCTGGATTTTCTTAAATGACTCAACAATAGGGCCGCTGGCTTTTCCCGACTTTATCATTCTTGCGACAGTAGCAGTTTTGTCGCCTAACATAATTTCGATATCAGGCGGGATGTCTACTTCACTTAGCTCTTCAGCAAGTGTACGATGATCATACTCATAGCTTTGAGCTGTGCTGCGACGGTTAAATCGTTTGGTGATAATTGTATCTGCTACGCCCCTAATAAATAACTCGGCGTTTTGGAGGTGCCTTAAAGAATGAGTATTTAGCGTTAAATCACGATCTTCATCAGTTAAACCATAGGTTTTAAACAAAGATGGAACAGTCTGATGACTGCCAAGTGATAAACCCGTAGTAGAAGGATCAAATCGACCAACAGCGTAATACCGAGTAATATCACATAAGCCTTCATTTCTTCCTTCTGCTAAAGCTCGTTTAGGCATTAAAAACATCAACTCCCATATAGGAAGGTCTCTGTCAGATAACTTTAAAGATGTTGTATCGGAAATTTTAGTCGACAAGTTTTGTGAAATATAGTCTTCTAACTCTCCCACATGAAGGTATAGATTAGTCCAATCAAGTCGATGATTTATATTTTTAGCACCATCAGCATTCCTGAATGACACTTTGCCTTTCATACGATTAAAATATACATAGAGAGCTATATTTAACTTGGTATATCCCTTATAAATAATTTGGGTGTCACGAATCTCAGTAAATATCTTAGGGTTATAGTCTCTGCGGTAACTTTCGGAAAAATCTCGTAGTTGAAGTTCATCTATATCCAGAAAAAATGGGTTTCCAGTTAAGTGTACATACAGGTCAGAAGCCGAGATCAATTCATCTTTCTCGAAAAATGGCAAAATACGCTTTTGCTCAATCTGTTTTTTTAGTGTTTCACGTAGTGGTTGTGTTGCAGTAACAACTTTATCGAGTGTCTCAGTGAGAATTTCTTCAAAAATCTTGGGGACATACTGAGCTGTTTCAAAAAGCACATTGCTATCTGCATTTGCAATTTTTTGTTTTTCAGCGAAGTGTCTAAGCATTAATGCTTTTGAGTAACCTCCAAGCTCCCCTAAGGGCCTTCCATTAGGGTCGTAATAATCTCGTGTCCTTTTCCAATCTGCAGGTAAAAGAGCTGCCTCTCCTGTACGCATCCCAGTTAGCAACATAATTTTTACCTGAGCAAAACGTAACATATCAAAAAAGCTTTTAGGTTCTTCAGTAAATACAATTCGCATTAGTTCCCAAAACGCTTTATTTTCAGGTAGCTTTTCCGACTTCTTCCTTTCATCCAAGCTATCTCTAAGCTCTTCGGCTGATTTAGTGAATTTTGTCCTTCTAGTTCTTGCTCCTGCCTGCGGAGACATTAAGGCCGGATATATAGGTCCAATATTTGCTATATGATTGTTGTCGAATACATTCTTAATTACCCCTAATATTGTGTTGGCTAGTTGTCCAGAGGGTTGGCTTTTTTTAGCCAGTTCATAACAGTTCAATATGTCATTAGGCTCCAACTCCCAGGGTTCTTTAAGTGCGCATGTAGCCAGAACTTTAAGGGGCCTATAAATGCCATTCACAACGTGCATAGTTGCATTACGCCTGGAAAATAACTGATCCATAGTGGCACTTTTTATGAGATCTTGCCACGCAAGTGAAATTGGGCTATTCGGAATTGAGGGTAAATTTTGTTCAGCTCTTGCTGAGTTCAAAGCATTTAGTAAACGAGTATCAAACCCAAAGTCATGGAGCCAATGTGTAGGGGGAGGGGAGTCACTAACTATTTTAGTTAGGTTCCAGGCATGATCTTTACTAACCTTCCCTTCTAAATCTAAAGGCATATGCCAATTAAGGCCACGCTCATTTGCGATTTTTTTCCCGAAATTTATATAGGAATTGTAATATTCATTCATTTGCGTCTTCAATTTCAGAAATAATCGACTGCACACAGGAGATGGTTTTAGTTAGTTGCTGAAAGGTAGGATTGCTTTCACCTTCACGTCCAGATGATGCGAAGAAAGTAATGATTTTCCGGAAATCTTCTAATGCTTTTTTATGTATTTCAATATTATTCACAGGCATGAACTTGCGGCATCCATAACATGCCGTAACTGGGTTATAAGGACAGGCTGGCTGCCCACTTGAGCAGCCTCCTATGCCGGAAATGGGCATGCCATGAGGTGCCCCTGCAATCTGCTCACTTTGTTTAAGGCTTAACAGCTCGTGTTCAGTAATAAATCCTTGATGTGCAATTTTGAGAACTTTCTGATAGACGGTAGATAGCCCCAAAGCTTTATTTACTCGTTCAGCTTGATTAGGTGAGGCTTGAAAATAAACCAGCCCAGTATCAATATCGCTATGGCCTAGAAATTCTGCAAGCTCTTCTTCAGATGCACCACTATCGACTAATCTTTGTGCGGCAGTGTGGCGTAATTCTGTTGCACATCTACTTTCAGTAAGCAGTGACGCTGTGGTCTTGGTAATGAGTTGAGCTGTTTCTTGAGAGTTCTTAGTCTGAAAAATTCTATCTTTACCAGACATCCCTTTTTGAATTGACCTACGATACAACTCTACAAAAATAGGGGCCCATTCATGCTTTACTCGTCGTAACAGCGGATAAGATTTTCTTCCTGATCGCTGTTTGATCATTCTGAAAGTTAAATGTACCGACGGTTGATCCTCTTCACTCCATATCCTCACATCACACATTTGTAACATACTTATTTGCATAGGTCTCAGCCCAAATTGATAAGAACAGAGTAGGCATGAGACTGCACATAATTCATCTGGGGTAATTAAATAGGGTTGTGATTGTATTTTCTGAGCCATGTAATCAAAGTGCTCAATAAGTAACGCCTCCTCTTGAATGCTCAAGAAAACATCGCCAGTTCGTACACTTACGTATTTATCCTGCATTGGTAATGGTAAATTCGATAAAAATGTTTTATTAGCGGATGACCATTGGCCTAAATTACAACTAGCAAAAAAGTTAAGGATGCTTTTAAGACTGTTCATTTCAAGTGCTGTATAACTTCTGGTACTTAATGTATGCCATACAGATAAAATTGTTTTGGGTGTTGAGTTAACTACAAGATCAACGTCCCCGGGATATACTCGCAATAAACTTGAAAAGCGAATAACTGCAGTTGTAGGGGCCAAGGTTAATAATACAAATGCAATCCAGCTTTTTATTAGAGTAATGTCTTTTGGTGGATGACAATTAAAGTCTAAAAGTGTTTTCTTTCCACTGCTTATCACTTCCCATACATTTAAATCTTTCGGGTTTTCAATTGAGACATAACACTCGTTGAAGTCATCGAAATATCTAATCCTTGATGGTAGCTCTGGCACCAACATAAAATTTCCTGAATTGGAAATCGGAATTAACTGCGGTTTCATTTAAGAGCCTCAGGTATCGCTCTAAGAATAGCAACTCGGTCATCGAATATATTATTCCAAACGCTGGCTAAACGATCTTCAAAAACAGCCCTGGCATATTTACGTGGCATGTCCGATGACCTTGACCACCCAAAAAATGTCCTCATTTTTTGGAGTGCTTCATCCATTGAGTCACCCTGTTTCAGCAGCTGATTTAGCCTGACAACTGCACACGTATGTCTCAAATCATGCGGAGAAATAGTGGTTTTGCCGGTACGATTTTCTAAATCTTTTAAAATGTTTTTAGGAAAATTAGAGGTTATTTTATGAAAAATTAGGGTGATCGTTTCAGTAGAAAGCGGCTTATTATGCTGAGAATTTATTAAAAAAGAGTGGTTGGGCTTACCCCTGTAATTCTCAATATATTCTTGAATAATATTTGAAGTTAATTCGCTTACTGGTATCTGTCTTATAGAATTGACAGTTTTAATGCTAGGCTTGCTATACCTTGAATCATCGCCGTAAGGGCTCTCCACAATCGTGAGCCACAATCGATCTCTACCCAAACTCTTATCAAAGCCGCTTTTTACAGCATCCGTTGGTAATAATAAAAGCTCACCCCGTCTTATACCTTGATGTAACAAAACAATGAAGATAACGAACACTCTCCATCGGGTCTTGATATTACGAAATGGATTTTGGGAAGAATTTGGATCAAGGGTGGAGTAGAGCGCTTCAACCACTGAAGATGGTAATGATCTTAAAATCTCTTGATTTCGCCGCTTTCCTAGCCGAAGTTGCTGATATAGTAAATTCAGCCGATTAAGATGGGATTCGATACTCCGTATTCTTGCAGAGGGAAAATTACTTTTTGTAAGTCTGAGAATGGTGTCTTGAATAAATAGAAAGGCTGCCTGCCATTTTATTTGAGTGCTTCTATTCAAAACAGGCTGATTTTGAAGTTTTAAGAAATATGCTTCAAGAATCTCGCCTAGTATTTCTAAATTGACATCTGTAATAGCGTCATCTAATTTCCCAGATCCTTTAAGTTGCTCTGAAAAGGTGTAAAACTGTTCTATATATCTAAGCTGCTTTATCTGGCTTGCATCAGCTAAGTCTTTCATAGAATAAAAAGCCCAAACAGTAATCCAGAACCTAGGTAGGCCTGTAGTCTCAATTAAAAGAGGACCTCGCAATGAGTTAGGAATCAGAGATCCATTTAAACTTTTGAACATATGTTTATTTTTCAATTAACACTAGATCATATATTTACATACGAATTTCATAAATGCAAATAAGTTATTGATTCCTATTGATTTATACAATATTTATTGTAGTTTTTGTATTTCCTATTGAGTTAATTTGTTGCGTTACAAATGGTAGTTATTGATATCTAGCGCAACACCATAAAATATGCCATTGGTTCGTATAATGTATATTATGTTAAATAACGCAGTGGCACTTAATTTGCACATTAAGGGGGTAAAAACCTTATGTGCTACATCTTCTACTTATTCGTTTCTATAAGTGCTG
>Ga0207967_1000423_pt1 | contig 14395 bp, 14 predicted proteins | sample LakWasMet20_HOW5_2_FD_183866 | JGI IMG/M metagenome (GOLD analysis project Ga0207967, IMG submission 183866) | Freshwater sediment methanotrophic microbial communities from Lake Washington under simulated oxygen tension - Sediment Metagenome... | ecosystem: Environmental > Aquatic > Freshwater >...
AGATAGGGGCGCCTGAAACATTGGCACATGCGCAGGCAATACGGTCTTAATGTTTATTTAATGTACCACTTAACTATGTAAGTCATTCCTACCCCAAAAAACATAGATATAACAAAATAAATAAAGCTTTCGATTAACTCTTTCTTTAATTTTTGGCCATCTTCATTTAAATACACATTCGTTAAAACAATGAATGAGCCAATTGGTGGCATGTCTTGCAAGTTAAGGTTCGCATTTTTACACTTTATCATTTCAGTAAAAATAATTGGTTGTTTCACTAAAAATGCCAAAACAATTAACCAACTACAGAAAAGAGAAGCAATCAAATCCGCGTAATCCCACATCCGGGAGCACTGGGGTACGAAAGTGTCATGATGTGTCTTGCTTTACCCAAAGTCCGATCACGTACAGAAGGTATGACTGCTTATTCTTAAGTTACCTTAAACACAAGAGACTTTCAATCGTAGCAATTAAATGAACTTCACTAATACCTTCCCCTTAGCTCGACCTTCCTCGAGATAAAGAAGCGCCTCTTTTGTTTGCTCGAATGGAAAAATTTTGTCGATTACCGGAACGATGTGCCCAGCGTCGAGAAGCTTGCCGATCTCTGCGAGTTGGCGGCCATCAGGATGCATGAACAGGAAGGAATACTCGGCGCCACGTTTCCTGGCTTGACGAATTATCTTGCTGCTAATCAATCCGAATATGAACTTCATGAGGAAGTTCATGCCTCTGGTGCGGGCGAACGCAGCGTCCGGTGGGCCTATGAGTGAAACGACGCTACTCTTTGGTTTCAAAATCTGTAGAGACTTCTCAATCCCGTCGCCTCTGATAGTACCCAGCACCACATCATAGTCCTGCAACACATCCTCGAATTCCTGTTTCTTGTAATCAACCACCTCATCGGCTCCAAGGCGCTGAACCAGACCCACATTACCCGTACTAGTGGTTGTTCCCACCGTTGCTCCGAGATGTTTTGCGAGCTGGATCGCAAATGTGCCGATGCCTCCTGAGCCAGCTGGGATGAATACCTTTTGTCCAGGCTTGATGTGTGCTCGCTCTTTAAGTGCTTGCCATGACGTGAGACCGACCATTGGAATCGAAGCCGCGTGTACGAAATCTAGATTTACTGGTTTTATCGCGGCAGCGCTTTCTGGCACAACAGCAAACTCAGCAAGTGCTCCTGTGCCAAGGTCGAAGATGCTGGCGAAAACGGCATCGCCCGGCTTGAAGCGTGTTACGAGACTCCCAACGTCAACCACGACACCTGCCAAATCGCTGCCCATCGTAGCTGGCAGTTTAAATTTTAGTATGGCCTTGAACATTCCATTGGGAATCATGTAATCGATAGGATTCAGACCTGCAGCGTGTACCTGTACGAGTATTTCGTCAGGTTTTATCGTGGGTCGTGGAATGTCTGCAAAATCGAGTTGATCAGACTTTCCATAACGTTTCAATATTAATGCTTTCATCATTTCACTCCTGATTTTTTTATTGATGGTGCTGTTTATTTCCTACGCCAGCCGACATACAAAAACGCTAGAACAAGAGCGACTTCGATAAAAATGGCTACCAGGATGCCGTTGGTTGCGTTACCTGTAGCAAACTCATACACACCGAGCAGCGCCAGCATCGTACATGACGTTATAATTCCGTAGATAAGCGCAGTGCGGGTTGTCGATGGTGCCGCATTTCTAGCCATGAAAAACATCACAGCAATGCCTGCATAAAGTGCTGCTGCTCGCCGGCCAACTAACCCTGCCGCAGTTGATAGTTCCACTCCCCACTCTGACAGCAAATGAAGGGGTGTAAACATCCAAGTCATGGCCAGTATTAAAAATAAAATTGAGGTGAATACGGCTAATCGATGAAAAGATAATTTCATGACGGTCTCTTATAGATTGCTAGCTACTTTGTCGAGCGAGTCAAGTTGCATCTCTTTACGAATGCCCATATCAACTAACGCAGCAGGTGCAAACCTTCTCAGCAAGCTCAAGCGGCATGCTAATTTTCCAGCGGCGTAACGTAGCTTAGGATGTTTGGCATTCGCCGCTTTTAAAACGACATTGGCAACTACCTTGGGATCATCGCCACCTGCAATAGCCACTTTCATTAATTTTGTGAGTGCTTTCCGTGCGATGGTGTACTCATCTATTTTGGTGTCTACTTCTAGCGTGTTGGCTTCGAAATGCGTGTTGGTGTAGCCTGGCTCAATGACAGAAACACGGATGCCACTAGTGCGTAACTCATGGTCTATGGATTCTGAAAAGCCTTCTACTGCGTGCTTGGTAGCGGCATAGGTTGCCATGTATGGCGCTGGTATCAAGCCAAGGATGGAGCCGATGTTAATGATGCGACCTTCACCCTGTTTTCTCATATAAGGCACAACAGCACGCGTCATGCGGACAATCCCAAAAAAGTTGGTATCAAAAATCATCTTGCTTTGTTCAATTGAGCTCTCTTCAGCGCCACCGGGTGCCACACCAAACCCTGCGTTGTTAACCACAAGATCAATCCGGCCTTCAATTTGGATTATTTCTTTTAATGCCGTTTGGATAGATTCTTCACTATTCACGTCCAATGCAATCATCTTGTACGAACGCGGTGTGGCTTGTGCTCCCTTGCGGCTCGTTCCGTAGACTTTATAACCAGAGTTTGCGAGTAGCTCTGCTGTGGCCTCGCCGATACCAGATGATGCGCCTGTCACAATTGCAATCTTACTTTTCATGTTGCGTCTCCTATTTCATTCAAAATTAGTAAAAATATTTCATGTTAATATGATGGTCGTCATATATTTGGTCAAAAAAAAGCCAAAGCAGTTAGCTAAGACATTAATCATTCTTTGGCATCGTAGTGTTTTAAAGCTGCTTGGCGAAAAGCTTCGCTAAGTTCAGGGTCATCTACCGCACGGGCTAACAATAGTGTTCCTACCATAGTTGATACCAAAACAAGTGCCTCTTCACGCGCATTGGGCTGCTCTGATAGGCGTTCTTCAATAAGTGCTACCATTTCCTTGATGCGGCAAGTTGAGGCGTTCCTCACTTCAGGTGCTTGGCGCGGCATTTCCGAACCTAGCGCTGCTAAAGAGCATCCTGATTCTATGTTCGCTATATGCTCATTTGATAAATAAGTATTCATCAAAGCTTGTAATGCCTGATCTTGAGGTGCTTTAGCGAATATACTCTTCGCAATAGCAGCAGTCTCTTCCCCAGCTCGATCTGCCGCCTCTGCAAGCATTGCATCTCGTGATGAGAAGTGTGCGTAAAAACCTCCATGTGTAAGGCCTGCCTCTTTCATGATATCGGCTACACCTGTTCCATCATAACCGCTTCTGCGGATTGCCCGTGCAGCGGTTTCCACAATCCGCGCATGTGTAATTTCTTTACGACTAGAATTATTTCGTTTTGTAGTGTCTTTTATCATGATGATCATCATATATGATGGTTGTCATATATTGCAAGTAAAATAAACTTTTCCTAATAAGTTAAGTTATTTGAAACATATCTAATGTCGGTCATAAGGCGTTGTTACCCTATTAAAATAGGCTGAATCTAAGGTAATTATGTAAACTATTATTAATTCAATCAATGATGTTTTTATGACCGCACAACGTACATTCTGGACGCTGGTAATTTCTGCCGCCGCAATTTTGGCTGTCACTATGGGGATACGCCAATCATTGGGGTTATTCTTATCACCATTAAATACGGCCACGGGCCTAGGGATTGTGACGGTGAGCTTTGCAATGGCAGTTGCCCAGTTCACATGGGGCTTAGCGCAGCCGCTGTTTGGAATGCTTGCCGATAAAGTGGGCTCTTACAAGGTCATTGTGTTGGGTACTTTGTTGTTGGCTATCGGCTTGGCAATCACGCCATTCATGAGTTCCGGCTTCGGCTTGATGTTTGCAATCGGGATCCTCACCGCAGTAGGTGCTGGTGCTGGTAGTTTCTCGATTCTCATTGGTGCTGCGGCTCAAAGATTGCCTGTGGAAGGTCGTTCTAAGGCTGCAGGGTTTATCAATGCTGGTGGCTCATTAGGCCAATTTATATTTGCCCCAATCACGCAGGCTTTAATCAGCTCATTTAACTGGGTAATTGCCTTATTTGCACTAGCTGCCACTTCATTGACTACCATTCTTTTAGCACTGCCATTACGCGAAAAACAAGACATTGCTGATAAGCGTGTAGCTGTGCCGGTAGATGGGATAACTTTACGTGAGCAGCTGCGTATTGCTTTTAAGGATAAAAGTTATCTGTGCCTGAATGCAGGGTTCTTCACCTGTGGCTTTCATATTGCTTTTTTAGTGACTCACCTGCCTGGGGAGGTAAGTCTATGTGGCTTGCCAGCATCTGTAGGGGCTGTGTCACTAGCCATTATTGGACTATCGAACGTAGTTGGCAGTATTGGCGCTGGCTTGTTAGGGCAGGTCAAGCGTATGAAAATGATTTTATTCTGGATGTATGCCTCACGCGCTGTAGCAATCGCCATCTATCTGGTTGCACCTAAAACAGAATTCACCTTTTATATCTTTGCAGCCATTCTTGGGCTCACTTGGCTGGCAACCGTACCGCCGACGGCTGGATTAATTGGAAAGCTCTTTGGCCCACGTTATTTAGCTACGCTGTTTGGATTTGCGCTACTTAGTCACCAGATTGGCGGTTTTTTTGGAGTATGGCTGGGCGGAATCACATTCGTGCAAAGTGGTAGTTACCAATGGATGTGGTACGCAGATATTGCGCTTGCGGGCATTGCTGCGTTAGTTAATCTACCTATTCGCGAAGAACATCCCAAGCTGTCTATGACTCCCGCTTAGCGCCTAAGTCACAGCCTTGAATCTCTATAAAATCCGCAATGTAGATTTATAATTAAGCAGCACTGTTGATGTAGTAACGGTGCTCCTTAGGTTGCATGATCTAACTCTGGTAACGACTAGCTGCTTGTGTGTGTGATAAGTTTGGCCCAAGTGCTTTACGCGCATTATCTAATGCATGCCATTCTTCGATGTTCGGTAATGATGGGATAGTCACCACTTCGCCTAAATCAAAGCCGGCCAGCGCAGCATCAACCAAATTCTCTGGGCTCATCACGATCTGAGTAGGTAGGTTATTCACTGGCAATCCACTTTTGTCCCAGAACGGGGTGTCAATGGCACCAGGTAATACTGCCTGAACTCTGATACCTTTATCTGCAAGCTCGTGATGCATTGACTGTGTGAAGTTAACGACGTATGACTTAGAGCCGCTGTATGCGCCATTTAAAAGCTCTGGGGCGAGTGCAACAATAGAGGCAATATTGATGATTGCACCATGAGCATTTGCAATCAAGCCCGGCACAATTGCTGCAGAAAGTCTTGTCAGTGCGATTACGTTTAATGAAATCATTGTTTCAATATCATCCATGTTGGATTCCGCAAGTTTGGTCACTGCACCCAAGCCTGCATTATTGACCAGCAGGGTAATGCTTTTATCAGACTTTAGCAGGGCTTCTATCTGAGCTAACTCTGATTTTATGGTCAGGTCAGCAGGTGCTACTGTCACGTTAACGTTGTAGTCAGACTTAATTTTGCTGGCAACAGCATTTAGCTTTTTCTTATCACGAGCAACTAAAATAAGATCATATCCTCGCTTAGCAAGTCTATCTGCATACACTGCGCCCATGCCAGTTGATGCCCCAGTTATTAATGCTTTACCTTGATTTACTATTGAACTCATAACAACCTCGTCTATTAAAAATAATGAAAATTAATATTTAAATACCAATCGGTAAATAAATATAATTCAGCGCAACTTGCTTTGTCAACACTTTTTTGTAACAATTGGTATATTATTTAATTTTAAGAGTTTAGCTATGTCTATTGATGTTATAAAATTACGTGGTCGACCTAGAGTTTTTGATATGGATGAAGCGCTTGATAAGGCGTTAGCTATTTTTTGGGAAAGAGGCTACGAAGGCGCATCACTGGCGGAGCTAACTGAAACGCTGGGGATAAATAAACCTAGCTTGTATGCTGCGTTTGGTAACAAAGAGGAGTTATTCAAAAAGTCGCTATCAAAATATACGTCAGGGCCAGTTGCCTTTGTGAAAGACGTGATTAATGAGCCCACAGCCTTCAAGGTGGCTGAGCGTTTTTTATTTAATGCAGCAGAATTCCTTACCTCCACTGACCATCCCAAAGGTTGCATGATTGTTCAGGCCGCATTATCTAGCGGAGAAAGCTCAGATATGGTTAAGGGTTTATTGATTCAATATAGATATGCTTATGAGCATCAGTTAGCAGTGCGCTTTGAAAAAGCCCAAATCGATGGGGATTTACCTCGCGATGCAAACCCTAAAACTCTAGCCAAGTATTTGGCTACATTGCATCAGGGCATGTCAGTACAAGCAACCAGCGGTACTACAAAAGATGAGCTTTTAGAAATTGCTGAATTAGCGCTTAAGAGTTGGCCGAATCAAAATAAATCAAGTAATTAAGCGCAGGGTTGCATAACTTAACTATCAATCAAATAAGCTGCATATGCGCGTTGGGCATGCAGTTGCAAATCAGCACAACTGCATCCCAAGTATCATCTGTCTCTATCAAACGCCATGACTCGTAATCTTAATAGTCCTTAACTGATTTTAGCCGCCGCATTGGCTCGCTCGGTATGCAATTTCCTGTAGCTATCAATCAGGCGGTGGTGTCTGTCTAGCCCTTCCAGTTTTGTACTGGTTGGTATCAGGCCGAAGAAGCGCACGTCACCCTCTACCGAGCCAAAAGCCGCATCCATGCGGTCATTGCCAAACATGCGGCGGAAATTGAACTCGTAATCTTCGATTTCTAGCTCGTCGTCCAGCAGCACTTCTAACACCACATTCAAGGCTTGATAAAACAATCCGCGTTCGACCGTATTGTCGTTGTATTGCAGGAAGGCACCCACCAGATCATGCGCATCTTCAAATTGCTGCAAGGCAAGGTTAATCAGCAGCTTCAACTCTAATACTGTGAGTTGGCCCCAGGCCGTATTCTCGTCAAATTGGATGCCGATTAAGGTGGCGATGTCGCCATAATCATCCAGCTCGTTATTCTCTAAACGTGTTAGCAGTGCTTTCAGGCTGGCATCGTTTAGCTGATGCAGGTTCAAAATATCCTCGCGGAATAACAGCGCTTTGTTGGTGTTATCCCACACCAGATCTTCGACTGGGTACACTTCAGAATAGCCCGGCACCAAGATGCGGCAGGCAGTCGCGCCTAGCTGGTCATACACCGCTACGTAAGCTTCTTTGCCCATGGCTTCAAGAATACCAAACAAGGTCGCAGCCTCCTCGGCATTAGAATTTTCACCTTCGCTTGTAAAATCCCACTCAACAAATTCGTAATCCGATTTGGCACTGAAAAAGCGCCACGACACGATGCCGCTGGAATCAATGAAGTGTTCAACAAAGTTGTTTGGCTCAGTCACCGCTTCGCTGGCAAAAGTGGGCTGAGGCAAGTCATTCAGGCCTTCTAAACTGCGGCCTTGCAGTAATTCGGTCAGGCTGCGTTCCAGCGCCACTTCTAGGCTGGGGTGTGCGCCGAACGAGGCAAACACGCCGCCGGTGCGTGGGTTCATCAAGGTGACGCACATCACTGGGTATTCGCCGCCTAGTGATGCATCTTTGACCAGTACCGGAAAGCCTTGCTCTTCTAAGCCCTGAATGCCGGCTACTATGCCCGGATATTTCGCTAGCACTTCCTGTGGCACATCCGGCAAGGCGATTTCACCTTCCAGAATTTCTCGCTTAACCGCCCGTTCAAAAATCTCCGATAGGCATTGCACCTGCGCTTCAGTCAGCGTATTGCCGGCACTCATGCCATTGCTGACATACAGGTTTTCAATCAGGTTAGACGGAAAATAGACAGTCTCGCCGTCCGATTGACGCACATAGGGCAGCGCACAGATACCGCGCCCAGCATTGCCGGAGTTGGTGTCTATCAGGTGCGAGCCGCGCAGCTCGCCATCCGGGTTATAAATATCTAGGCAGTATTCATCCAGAATTTCTTCTGGCAACGCATCTTTACGGCCCGGCTTGAACCAGCGCTCGTTTGGATAATGCACAAATTCTGCGTTGGCGATGTCTTCGCCCCAGTACGACCCGGCATAGAAATGGTTATTACTCAGTCGCTCGAGATACTCGCCCAAGGCTGACGCCAACGCGCTTTCCTTGGTTGATCCTTTTCCGTTAGTGAAACACATGGGCGAATGCGCATCACGGATATGCAATGACCAGACATTAGGAATGATATTGCGCCATGAAGCGATTTCAATTTTGATGCCCAGGCTCGCCAACAGGCCAGACATATTGGCGATGGTTTGCTCTAAAGGTAAGTCTTTGCCGGTAATGTAAGTACGCGTATCGACAGATGGATTTACCATCAGCAAGGCCTGCGCATCTTCGTCCAGATTCGCGACTTCTTCAATTACAAACTCCGGCCCGGCTTGCACCACTTTTTTAACAGTACAACGGTCGATGGAGCGCAAAATCCCCTGGCGGTCTTTGTCTGAAATGTCCGCTGGCAACTCAATCTGAATCTTGAAAATCTGTTGGTAACGGTTTTCCGGATCAACAATGTTGTTGTGCGAAAGGCGGATGTTTTCGGTAGGAATATTGCGCGTATTGCAGTACAACTTCACAAAGTAAGCCGCACACAAGGCCGATGAAGCTAAAAAGTAATCAAAGGGGCCAGGAGCTGAGCCATCGCCCTTGTAGCGGATAGGCTGGTCGGCAATCACCGTGAAGTCATCGAACTTGGCTTCCAGACGTAGCTTATCGAGAAAGTTGACTTTAATTTCCATGGTGATAATTCCAAAAATGGTGCAAAAATATAGTGAAAGCTATTTTAATCAAAAGTTTACTGCGGATAGGGAAATGCGCAGATTGATTATTTTGTTAATAAAAAAGCTGAAACCTTTTTGGAGTCAGCCTTTTCATTTTATGGCGCGCCCGGCGGGATTCGAACCCACTACCCTCGGCTTCGGAAACCGATACTCTATCCAAATGAGCTACGGGCGCAAAGTAGCGTTGCATTATAGCAAACTGAAGTGCTGTATGTTGCCTTAATACGCGATGGAGTCGAGCGTATAAGTCATATTTTTTGTGGTTGTGCTTTTTGTCATAAGCTAAAGTGTAGGTATAATGAGGTTTTTATCCATATATTTTCAGGAACAAACGTAATGAGCAATGTAGATAATGAAGCTAAAGGCTACTCTCTAGGGCAGATTCTGCTCGCGACTTTTGCTGGTGTCGTTGGTATTGTTGCATTTATAGTGATTGTCGCTAAAGTTTTTGGTGTAACAGATGCGGTAGAGGTTGATGAGCCTGTGGCAGCGGTAGCAGCTAAGCTTGAAGAAAACATTAAACCTGTTGCGGTTGTAGAGGTGGCAGAAGAAACTACTGGTGCGACAGCTGGTAAGAGCGGCGCTGAAGTGGTTAAAGCGGTTTGTTCTATGTGTCACGCTGCTGGCTTGATGAATGCGCCAAAAATTGGTGATAACTCACAATGGGCTCCACGTATTGCTCAGGGCTACCAAACATTGGTAAAACATGCGCTTGAGGGTATTCGTAGCATGCCGGCTCGCGGGGGTAATCCAGCGTTAACCGATGATGAAGTTGCGGCTGCCGTGGCTGAAATGGCAAACGCATCAGGCGCTAAATTTACTGCACCTAAACCAAAAGCGGCTGACGCAGCACCTGCTGCAAAAACAGCTGAAGCTGCGCCTGCAGCGACTGAGCCTGCTAAAGCGGTTGAGCCAGCAAAGGCGGCGGCCAAAGGAGCTGACCTTGTTGCCGCAGCTGCAGCCTCTGCGCCAGTTGCAGCTGGTAAAAGTGGTGAAGACGTATATAAAGCAGTTTGTTCTATGTGTCACGCTGCAGGCCTGATGAATGCGCCGAAATTTGGTGATAAGGCACAGTGGGAGCCGCGCGTTAAACAAGGCTACGACACATTAGTGAGCCACGCAATTAATGGCGTACGTACGATGCCAGCTAAAGGTGGAAACCCAGGGTTATCTGATGCAGAAGTTGCTGCGGCAGTAAAACATATGGCAAATGCTGCGGGTGCCGGGTTCTAAGTAGGGATTTTTGCAAGGTAGTACACTAAGGCCACTTGATACATTAAGTGGCTTTTTTATTGGCGGTATATTTTAATTATTGAGGCGGTATAGGTTCGTGGCTACTTATGCAATAGGCGATATACAAGGTTGTTATCATGCTTTTCAGGCATTATTAACACGCCTTAAATTTGATCAGGATAAAGACCAGCTTTGGCTAGTGGGTGATTTAATCAATCGCGGCAGCGGCACGCTGGAGGTGTTGCGCTGGTGCTATGCACACCAAAACAGCTTGCGTATTGTGTTGGGTAATCATGATTTGCATGCCATCGTGGTGGCTGCCGGTATCGTTGCTGCGCATAGGGGTGACACTTTGCAATCGCTGCTGGCTGCGGATGACTGCGATGTGCTGCTAGATTGGCTGCGTCACCAGCCTTTGGTGTATCAGGATGCTGATTACTTAATGGTGCACGCAGGTTTACTGCCGCAATGGACTGTGGATCAAACCCTAGCTTATGCGGCAGAGGTTGAGTCAGCATTGCGCGGTGAGAATTACCTACACTTTCTAACCCATATGTATGGCAACTTACCTAATTGCTGGACGCCCGATTTAACTGGAGTTGATCGCCTACGCGTGATTACTAACGCGGCAACACGCTTGCGTATATGTACGGCAGACGGTGAAATGGAGTTTAAGTTTAAGGGCGAACTGCAAGATATCCCTCACGGTTATATGCCTTGGTTTGACGTGCCCTCACGCGCAAGCCAAGATACGCAGGTGATTTTTGGGCATTGGTCTGCGTTAGGGCTGCAACAGCGTAAGAATGTATTTGCGTTAGATACTGGTTGCTTGTGGGGCGGCAAATTAACTGCCATGAATTTAACTACTAAAGAAATTGTGCAGGTGGATGCGCACCCTTTAGATCGGCCGATAGCGATACAAAAATCAGAGCATTAATTGCTTGCGAATTAAACCTTCAATATGCAAGGTGAGGGTGCGTCTGTCCATTGCTTCATATTCTGCTGGCGTGATTGGCGCTAAAAAATGCAGCACGATGACGGGTTTCTTTTGCAATAGCATACTGCGCATGGATTCAATCAAGGTGGTTTCTCCTGCGTAAGCAATCTGGGTATTGATGCTGCTATCAGCATTGGGGTAGTGTAGGGCCACTGGCCAAATCGGTGACTTTGCCAAAATGGCAGCCTGAATTAAGCTACTCTTAAATGGCTTCATCTCTGTGCCATCTGTAGTAGTGCCCTCGGGAAACAAACACAAATTATCGCCGCTCTGCAGGCTGGTATAGGCGATATCAATCGTGCGTTTAGCATCCTGTTTTTTACTGCGGTCGATGAATAATGTATTGGCTTTGCTGACGAGATAGCCAAAGATTGGCCAGTTTTTAATCTCAGATTTGGCAATGAAGCGTAACGGAATCACGCTGTTGAGTGCATGGATGTCAGACCATGAAACATGGTTAGCCACAAACATGGTGTTGGTGAGTACCGTGTTTTCGTTAGGCGGTAAACCGGTCTTTTTTACTTCAATATTAAATGCGGCTAGTAGGCCAGTGCACCACCATTGAATCAGCCTGGCTTTTATTTGATTGCCGGCAAATGGAAATAAAACTGATGCCACAACCAAGCCCACGCATGTGTGGGTCACAACACGTGCTACTCGGAAATAACGGGTGAGGATATTGGTTGGGTGTAGGGTAGGTTGTGTGGTTTGCAAAGTAACAGAGCTAATCAAGGGCCGGGCTTTTATTTTACATGAGTTATATGGCGTTGCATCTGGCAATATGCCGCAACTGTGGTGCTTACAGTCTTAACGTGCGATAAGTGGCTTACCGCACGGCAATGTAGCTAAGATAAAGCGCATTAGCGCTTAATTTATTTTAAGAAGTGCGCTGCGTATCTTGGATTGATTCTGGATAGTGGCAACATCACCAGCATATCTGCCGTATTGAAGTAGGGATCCCAAGCTGGCTCGCCGCAAATATAAGCACCTAGACGCAAATAGCCTTTAATTAGAGGCGGGCATGCGACTTGTAAGTTGTCATGCAATGCCTGGATTGGCAATGGGTTGCGCGCAAATACACGGTACTCTAAAGGTGATAAATATTCGTCACGTAATTTGTTGTAAAGGCTGGCTGCGCTGTGGCCACCATCCGACATGCTCATGCTGCCGCAGCCAATCATGTACTCGTAGTTATGAATCTGCATGTACTTTGCAAGGCCTGCCCATAACATGGTAATGGTTCCGCCGTTGCGGTAGTTCTGGTGTACGCAGGCTCTGCCAACTTCAACAGTACGGTCAAACAGGTGCGAGAGGCGGCTTAAATCAAACTCACCGGCAGAGTAGTAGCCACCAGCTTCGTTAGCCTTGGATGGGCTTAATATTCTATAAGTACCAATCACTTGATTGGTGCCGCTATCGCGTACAATCAAATGATCGCAAAATTGGTCAAAGCCATCAATATCTAAACCCCCGGTGCCTGAAAGCTGCGCGCCCATTTCTTCAGCAAATACTTTGTAGCGCAAGCGTTGTGCCTCTTCAATTTCAGCCTGCGTGTGTGCTAAATTCACATACAGTCTTCTTTGTGATGCTGACTCTTGGTTACGTGCATTGATGCTTCCAATTAAGGTTAAATCTTTACGCATGATCTGGCTACTCTCCATGAAATTTATCTTTTATGCTTGAACAGCACTTTAAAGATGGAATATGAAGAATTAATGACGTGCAGATGATGCTTTGTTGACAGCGGTTTAGTATGCAGAAAAGCTGCATTTAAGTTTGATGTGACAGGTGTAAGCGCTTAGCTTTGGTTTGCTAAGTTGTTAAGCGCATGGTGAGTATTAGGGGATAAACTGTGCACATGATGTCTAAGCTGTATCTACAGCTTAGACATCATGGCGGTGGTCAGCGTTAGGCGCTGTTTAGTGTGATACGCGAGTGGTGCCGCCGTTTTCAATCAGGCGTACTCTTTGCCCTGCAGAGAATGCTTCATCAGCTTCTTGCACGACTGCAAGCATGCCGCCGCCATCTAGTTTGACGGTGATTTCCAAAGCATCTTTTCTGGTGGCTACTTCTTCAGCAGCAGAGCCTGCGATACCGCCAACTACAGCGCCAAGCACAGCGGCAATTGTGCTGCCTTTGCCGCCGCCCACTGAGCTACCTGCGATGCCGCCAACTGCGCCACCAGCTAGGGTACCAATCGGTGATTTGGTGCCTTCAAGCTTTACTTGGCGCACGCTTTCCACAGTACCTGTTCTCACGGTTTGTGTTTTTCTGGCATCTTCTCTGCTGTATACAGAGCCAGAGTTAGAGCTGGCGCAAGCCGCTAAAAATACACTGAGCAAGCTTATTGCGATAAGTCGACTGATATGCATTTTATTTTTCCTTTAATCAGTGAATGTAAATTTTAAAAGTTTTACCTCTACGTACATACTAAAGCAGCCAGTACTTAGTTGGCTAGTCCTTCTGTTAACGCCGTTTCATTAACAAGTGCTTGAGTGTAAATGATCTCAATTTCTGCACGTGTTGGCGCGTGGTTTTGTCCGCCACGGTGCGCAATCTTAATTGCGCCCATGGTTGAAGCAAGTCTGCCACAAGTTGGCCAATCCCAACCTTTAGCAATACCATACAGCAAGCCGGCGCGGTAAGCATCACCACAGCCGGTTGGGTCAACAATCTTATCTGCCACAACGCATGGAATATCAAAGTGTTGACCATCAGCATAAATTTGTGAACCCTGGCCGCCTAGTGTTACGACCAGCGCTTTAACTTTTAGTGCCAACTCGTCGAGTGATAAGCCGGTTTTATCTTGAATAATTTGTGACTCATAATCATTAACCGCTAGATAATCTGCCATTTCAATAAACTGCAGCAGCTCTTCACCGTTGAACATAGGTAAGCCTTGTCCCGGATCAAATAAGAATGGAATGCCAGCATCGTGGCATTCGCGTGCATGTTGAAACATGCCATCGCGGCCATCAGGTGCAATCACTGCCAAGGTGATATCTTTAGCATCTTTCACACTGTTTTGGTGTGACTCTATCATCGCGCCCGGGTGGAATGCCGTGATCTGGTTGTCATCAGTATCCGTAGTAATGAAGGCTTGAGCGGTAAAGCTGTTAGGAATGATTTTGATATGGGCTGTGTTGATTTTGTTTTTATTCAGCCATTGTGTGTAAGTGCTAAAATCCTCACCAGCGGTTGCCATGATAAGCGGGTTGCCATCAAGTAGCTGCAGATTGTAGGCAATATTACCTGCTGTACCGCCAAATTCGCGGCGCATTTCAGGCACGTAAAACGCAACGCTTAACGC
>Ga0207967_1000444_pt1 | contig 13718 bp, 12 predicted proteins | sample LakWasMet20_HOW5_2_FD_183866 | JGI IMG/M metagenome (GOLD analysis project Ga0207967, IMG submission 183866) | Freshwater sediment methanotrophic microbial communities from Lake Washington under simulated oxygen tension - Sediment Metagenome... | ecosystem: Environmental > Aquatic > Freshwater >...
AAAAGGGTGAACGCGGGTGAATGATATGCGTGTCTAAAATATGACGCTATGCTTGCAAAGCATAAATCGCCGGTAAATTACGCCACCAACCATAAACATCCATACCATAGCCAAAAACATATTCATTTGGCACTTCAAGGCCAACAAAGTCTGCCTTGATTGGTTTTTCATGATCCAGTTTTTTCTCAATCAGCACCGCCGTAAGCACGCGAGCGGCACCCAGCATCATACATTTTTCTTGAATCGCCTTTAGGGTAATGCCTTCGTCGAGAATATCATCTAGCAACAGCACAGTGCGGCCTGACAAATCCAACTTAGGCAAGGCTTTCCACTCCAGCATTTTTCCTACCGTTTTATTTTGGTATCTACTGGCATGTACATAATCAAGCTCTAATGGAAAGCTCAACTGTGTGAGCAACTGCCCAGAAAACACCACACCACCACCCATCACACAGATCACCACAGGGGTTGTGGCTGCCAATGTGTTAGTAATGTCACTCGCCATTGTGGCAATTGCAGCCTCGACAACTTCTTTTGAATGAATGATATTTGATTGCTCTAAAAGCTTTTGGGGATGTAATGTTTCCAATTGTCGATTAACCCGTAAAAATTACAATGAAAAGAAATGCTTTTAAGCTATAAATCTGTTTAATACCATTCACATAGAGGCCGTGTACTTGAGTGCTTTAAGAATAAAGCTTAATCTCATTCATCACGCTAATGTACAGTGATATGCTGGGTAGACTTTGGCATATGCGCCTCAACACTACTCACCATTTGCGGGCTGTACTCCTCCACCCACCCAGATAGTTCAAGCTTCATTTGGGTCTCATGAGTACCGTGCAAACCTTCAATCCACACCAGTAAATTATTTACCCAGCTCAAGTTTGCAGTACGAGCTTGCGCAATTCGCAGTTTTTCATGTGGTGTTGGCATTGTCTGCTCATCATCAGCCAACAACTCCTCATAAAGCTTTTCACCTGGCCGCAACCCAACATACTCGATTTTAATCTCATCGGCACTAAAGCCAGATAGCCGTATCATATCCAAAGCTAAATCCGCAATCTTTACCGGCTCACCCATATCTAATACAAAAATCTCGCCGCCTTTACCCATTAACCCAGCCTGCATCACCAACTGTGCGGCCTCTGGTATCGACATAAAATAGCGTGTAATTTCCGGATGCGTAATCGTGATTGGACCACCTTTAGCAATCTGCTCACGAAACTTGGGAATCACACTACCGCTGCTGCCTAATACGTTACCAAATCGCACAATCACAAAACGAGTGCCAGTATCACCTTGCAAGCCCTGGCAAACCATTTCAGCCAAACGCTTACTTGCGCCCATCACGTTGGTTGGGTTCACCGCTTTATCTGTAGAAATCAATACGAACTTAGCAACACCATTGTCTTTACAAGCTTTGGCAATAGTATGTGTGCCAATTACATTGTTAGATAATGCCTCCCAAACGTTACCATTTTCCATCATCGGCACATGCTTATAGGCTGCCGCATGGAACACAACTGACGGCTTATACTGCGCTAATATATAGTTAATTTGAGTGTTATTTTTTACATCAGTAGTCAAATAAATCAATCTAGTGGGCAAACCTAATGCACTTAACTCCTGCTCTAGCTGATAGAGAGAGAACTCTGAAATATCCAAACAAATCAAAAGACTAGGCTGATACTTTACAATCTGACGGCATAATTCAGAGCCAATAGAACCGCCAGCCCCGCTCACCATGACAACCTTCTGATCAATCAGCATCTGCAAGCCTGAGCTATCAAGTTTAACAGCATCACGGCCTAACAAATCCTCTACGTCAACCTTGCGGATTTGCGACACGCTGACCTTGCCACTCATCAAGTCATCAATCGCAGGTACGGTCATAACCTCTAGCTCAAGCGCATTTGCTAACTCAATGGCCTCTCTGCGCTTTTGGTGATGTACTGACGGCATTGCAACGATGACATACTTAACACTTAAGTACCTGCTTACCGATGCCAACTGCTCTATTGTGCCTCTAACTTTCACACCGAATATTTCACGCCCCTGCATGGTTAAATCATCATCCAGCAACGCTACCACTCTCCATTGCGTGCTACGAGCCAAGTCTTTAACCAATGCGATGGCAGCCTCACCTGCCCCCAACACAATCACTGGTTCCCCCTGCCTCAAGGTCGTGCCATATAGCACATGCTCTTTCCAAGCACGGTAAGCAAAGCGGCTTCCGCCCATGAACAATATTAACAATAGTGGATCAAGCACCAACACCGAACGAGGAATCACAACATCAGTCTTGAGCATAAAAAAGAATGCAGCTAATAGAACAGCAGCAGAGCTTACCGCTAAAAAAATACGCTTTAAGTCAGAAACACTGGCAAAACGCCAAACACCACGATACAAGCCAAAGCCAACAAACACACCCACTTGCAACATCACCACCCACCCTATCGTGGTCAACATTTCTGATGCAAAATCAGCAGGAATTGAAAAATTAAAACGCAACAAATAGGCAACAACCCACGCAAATGCAGCTGCAACAATATCGTGAAATATCGCCAAAAGAGTACGCGGATTTGTCATTGTTTTTTTCATTTAGTAATTAAGTATCGTACATTTTAATGCGTGCTGCCATTCTAATGCTGAATGCCATCTCTTCTTAAAACTTTTACAAAAGTTAAAACAATAATTTTCACATCAAACCACAATGATTGCCGCTGCATATAAACCACATCTAAATTAACTTTATCAGGGATTGGCAACTCATCCCGCCCATTGATTTGAGCCCAGCCAGTTAACCCTGGCACAAGTGCATCCACCCCATACTGGGTACGTAAAGCAATTAAATCCTCTTGATTAAACAATGCCGGGCGCGGCCCCACAAAACTCATATCCCCTTTAATAATACTCAATAGCTGAGGCAACTCATCCAAACTAGATTTTCTTAAAAAAGAGCCAATTGGTGTCAAAAACTGCTGAGGGTTATTGAGTAAATGTGTAGCAACTGCAGGCGTATCAACCCGCATAGAACGGAACTTAGGCATTTTAAAAATAACATTGTGACGCCCTACCCGATCAGACCAATACAACGCAGGGCCTTTTGAGCTTACACGCACCATCAGCCAAACAATCGCAAATGGTAAAGCCAGAATTAATGCTGCGATTAACGCTAAACATAAATCAAATAAACGTTTCATTATTCATCAGTCAAATCGTTACAACATTATAAATTAAAGAGTTTAGATCGCGTGCACATGCACCATAATCACCTCACAGACCCATGCTTGAATTGCTGCAGAGCAGCTCAATTAAAAGCAAGTTAACTCCGCAAAGCAGTTGCTACATCTTTAAGGCCGTCCTCAACAGTAAACTGTGGCTCCCAATCAAGCAATTGACAGGTTTTAGTAATATCTACCTGTAAATTACCGCACAATCGTTGTGCCAAGTTTTCTTTACCTAGTATCTTTGCAGCAACCTCTAGAAGACGCTGAGGTACCGGCAGCAGCCTGGGACTTACGTCTAGGGATTGTGCACATGCTTTTAATAGCTCTGTAGTGGAAAGGTCATGTCCATCAGAAACCAAAAAAACTTGATTTGCGGCTGATGGGTGGTCAATACACTTCAAAATTAAACTAATCAAGTTGCCAACATATACAAAGCTACGCTTGTTATTAATCGCACCCAAAGGCAATGGAAAACCACGCTTTACAGCCTTCATCATACTGGCAAAATTTGCTTTCACCCCACCACCATAAATCAACGGCGGTCTGATAATCACTACTTCCAACCCTGTTTCTTTAGCCAGATTTAACAGCCCTTGCTCGGCCTCGTATTTGGAAATACCGTAAGCATCCTGCGGACAAGGCGTATCTGACGCTGTAAAAGGCTTATTCGCTTGCGTAAACTCACCATTGACCTTGATTGAGCTAACAAAAACAAAACGCCTTACACCCGCTTTCACTGCTTGGCGAGCCAAGTTCAGCGTACCATCTACATTCACTTTACGGAACTCCCTTAATGGGTCTGTCGCAGAATCATTCATGATATGTACACGAGCAGCCAAATGCACGACTACATTAACCGTATCAAGCGCTACCGACCAGTCAGTAACAGCGCCTATATCGCCAATTGCAAACATCTTAACATCTGTATCGTTATGAGCCTGACTACGCACGGCCACGACTACTTCATATTGGCTTTTTAGCAAATCACGAATAAGCAACTTACCAACAAAACCATTGGCACCAGTTACCATGACGTTATTCATACTAGCTCTCAATTTAGCACTCTAGAATAAACCAAAAATAATCATTAATGCGAGAGAAATACGGTCAGATAACTTCCGACGTGCCTGTGGAATAAATCGTAATACCTTAAAACGCGACAACAAATCTGACTTTTCCAGTAATTTTGAAATAGTTAGCAGTTTAGGGTCATTAGATAACAGGTAAGATACCGTTAAAACCTTTAACACCTCTCCCTTATACCAACCATTAAATACTTTTTGCAATCGAGTCAGCTTGGCTCTCAAACCACTATTAGCGCCAACCACATTCTTACCATGCTGGCGGTACTGTAGGGATGACTTTGAATCAATCAACCACTTTTTACCAGATGCTCGACAAACTGCATATACTAACCAATCGTGCAAAGCTACTTCGCTAGCTATATTTTTAGGGTCGTTTAATAATCTCTTCACTTCCCCCACAAGCCATGTTGACATTAAAAAAGTACATCCAGGGCCAGCCGATTCAAATAAATAATCCAAGTTTCGTTGATGCTGTGCTTTATGAATTAGCTTGGTTTTACCATCCGGCCAAAAAGCTAGTACATTAGATGAAACGCCATCGACACCATATTGTTGCATTAATTTAACATGCCTAATCAGCTTATCTTGCTCCCAAATGTCGTCTTGATCAGCAAAAGCCACGTAGTCATAACCAGCTAAATCTGCACTTAAAATCAGTTTATAAAAATTTTTACCTGCACTTCCTAATCGTTGATTACTAGGCAATACCTTTATACAACGATTACTTTTTGCCAACTCATTTATATCATTTAAAGTGTTATCCTTTGACAAATCATCAGACACAAATAAAGTAATCTCAACATCACTCTGATTAAAAATACTTTTCAGCTGAGTAGCAAGCCATTCTTGACCATTATAAGTTGCCATAAGAATAGCTATTTTTGGATATGATTTCATTTAACGAGCAGTTTCTTGAAAGTTTTTATATTTAACCTGTCACTATTTATCAATTTTAAATAGTAGCAGGTTCATGATTCTCTAAACTTAAATCAGCCAGTCTATGCAGCGCCACCATAGAAATTAATACAATAGCCATTCCAATGGGATTTGTTAAAAAAGCATTAGTAAAACTGACAATATAAATAAATACACTTGAAAGTATGAAAGGCATTGCAACAGGTCTGTACGAATTGCTTAACCTCACAGCATTACTCATAATAAATATTATTGGGAACAGCCAGAACAAAACTCCAAAAATACCAAATTTTAAAAAGATATCAAGGTAAGTGATCTCTATCGGGTTCGGAGTGGGATAGCCAGAACCGACACCAAATAAAATATTAAAATAAGAAAAATGACTTATGACTAAACTGGCGAACAGCTGAAGATCAGCCATTTTATCGCTATCAGAAATATGTGCAGCAGGCAAAATAGTAGAAACTACAAATACAAATACAAACCCTACAAAAGTCAACAAAAGCGAATAAAGTAAGTTTTTTAACTTATTGTTAGTTGTTGTAAATGCATGTAGAGCTAGAGTCAAAAAAACCGCAAGCCATACTCCGCGAGTCATTGTTAACGCAATTGTTAAAAGTAAAATTGCAATACAAATATATTTTTTTGTTTTGCAATTCTCGCCCATATAGAAAAAAGTAGCTATCGCTACATAAATCAAAGATTTAAAGTAAAACGTAATATCATTTCTAAAGATAAACTCCTTGCGTGGGTCATCATACGGATTTAGCAAAGCATGCAGCTCATTGTAATTTACAAAGCCTAACTTCCACCCTAAAAATGTTGCAATAAACAAGGCAGATATTATCAATGCCGACATTTTAAATATTGAGCTAATAAGCTTAATATGCTCGACATCGCGAATTGCTATAGAAAAGAAAAGTAAGCTAAAAAAATAAATCGTAGGCTTTAATTCATTGAATATTGAATATAAGGGCAGCCGGTTCCCTAGCGAAATCATCGCAGATAAAGAAATCAAAACAAAAAATGTAAGAGTAACCTTTAAAAATACTGAATTTATTGATTTTTTATATTGAATCACCCCATATGCAACATAGCAAAGGCCTAAAGCAAAAAGATACATTCGGATACTTAATGTACCAAAATCAAATAGTCGACCACCGCCGCCAAGGCATGCCTCAACAACAATCAGCAGTAAAATAAATTTACCAAGCACATCGTAGTTAATACGATGTGCTTGTGGACAATTACTAAGCATTCGACTTGTACTTACCTAGCTTACCTTGAATACCATCTACCATTCCTTCGAACATTTTACTCAAATGCTCAAATCGATTAGTTGGTAATAATGAATAAAAAACGAAAGATCTAAACATGCGCCAAAAAACTATAAACCTCCAATTAATTGGGATATAGCTTTTTTTAAGCAAGCTCAGTGCATTTCTAACCAGATAATAGTGTCTTAAAGGGGAATGCATGGGAAATTGCTTACCAAACAACACCAATGGAGCATCACCTAGCGCATGCTCCATGACAACACCGCTAAAGCCAAATAGTTTGTAACCTTTAGCAATAGCCCTAAAGCACCATTCGGTATCTACGTAATCAATAAATAAAGACTCTTCCATTAAACCTACATTATTAACTGCATCTAATGTAAGCAAAGTACCGGAGCTAATTAGAAAATGTGCTTCTATAATTTTCGGTTGGCTGTTAACTTTAATTTTTTTTAAAGTCCAATTTCCAAACTGGATAAATGGTGCATATTTATTTAATCGGGAGTTAAAGTATGCAGGTCCAATAGCTGCGACGTTATTATCTGTATTTATAACGTCTAAAGTTTCCAGCAAATGCTTGACCATTGCATGAGGGACAAGGCTATCTTGATCGAGCATTAAAAAATGCGTACACCCTTTTTTAATAAGGTCTTCTAAGCCAATATTTAACGCCTTGGCAATCCCAAAGTTTTCGCCATTCTCAATAATGTCTAAATGTTTATTATCTTTTCCAACTAACACGTGCTGCTTATCAATCTCGATAGGAGTTTCGCTATTATTAACCAGCACTAAAAAATCTACTTCATTCAATGCAGCTTTAACTACATTTAAAAACTGTACTTCTTCAGGGTAATAAGCAACTATTACCCCCCCAACGATTGGTGAAGAAATTTGCTGAGAGTTAACAATCATATCCATTCTACTTGTATGCAATCAATATGAGCTCTTCACCTGATGATGGTGAAAAACGATGTGTTAGATTAAGATAAAATCTAACTAAATGACCAAGGGATCTAATAAGTGAGCCGTCAAACATATTTGCTGTTCCATACTTCCTGATTTTATAACTCATCCACCAAACACCAACTGCACTGTAATTCCCAGTTTTAATTTTTACCGATTCAAAATTAATTTTTTTTGTAAGTAAATCTAAGGACTGCGGGTTGAAAATATGCAAATGTCTTGGCGGATCCAACTCCCTCCAATCAGACTGGAATGCCTGGTGCAATTTTGAAGATGAATTAGGCATGACTGCTACAAAGATGCCACCGGGTTTTAGAATACGAAAACTTTCTTGCAGCAATAATTGTGGGTCTGGCACATGCTCAATTACATGACTTGAAAAAATAGCATCAAAAGTATTGCTGTCAAAGTTTTGTGAGAACACATCACCATGATGAACATTCAAACCTTTACTTAAACCGTTTTTAACAGCCTGCTCATCAAAATCCAACCCCTCAGCTTGCCATCCCCAATCGTTAAACAGCTTCAGAGTCGCCCCACTACCACTTCCTAACTCGAGAAGCTTACCCTTGGGTTGGTTTTTAAAATATACAAATGGATAGTCCATATGCTCTTTAATAAAACCAGAGTATCCTAATAAGCGCCCTATAAATCGGGTTAAATATGTTGTTTTATTAACAAGAAAACCATATTGATAAGCACGATAACCTGATACCAACTTACTAAATAATGATACTTTCTTTGTGCCATGGTCTACATGCGTATAATAATTTTGGTAAGCTTTGTAGATATCCTGTTCTAATGGGGCAGGATCAAGCCAAATTAGACCGCATAAAGCATTGTTGCATTGCTTCAAATTCCAATCACCACTTACACCAAAAAGCCTATCTTTAAGTGATTTATATAGGTATGTGCCATCTGAGCCGCAGCACTTACAAAGCAACTTAGCTTCTGTACGTATCATATTTTCCATATGTAACTTTAATAATATTGTCTAATATAAGAAAAGGCGCCATCATACCTCAGTTTAGCTACTGATATTTTGCAATATATCAGTGCAATTACTACCACTAAAATTACTCTTATTGCAAAGCTATCAATAAGAATTGAAGTGATTACGGGAAGAACAGCTAAACTAGTTAATAAAACGGGGGCTTTCATTGCATTTTTATTTGCTTGATTTATTTTATTTGCGGCATAAGCCAACCCAAAAAAGTCAACACTAACTCTAAAAAACCAAGCCATTGCAGCACCTTCCAAACCAAAGCCCTTAAGTGCCATCCATAAAAAAATCCAATAAGGAACAGACTCAGCGAGGTGCAGTTTTGCAGTCCAATCAGCTCTACCCACACCCTGAACTTTTGCATACAACACCTGTGCCACACTATTAATCAGAACCCCTGCTGCCAACCATGGGACCAATCTAGCACCCTTAATTGCAAACTCCTTGCTCAGCCAAAAGGTTAACCACTCATTAGCAAAAACAGCTGCTATCAATATAGCTGGATAAAGAATCATCAACACATAGGCCATGCCCTTATTGAGGATACTTGCTGTGGCATTAGGGTTTATTTGCCAATCTTTAGCAAACAACGGAAACAGTACACCTGATATTGCCGCTGGTATGACCCACAATTTAGTAATAACCTCATATGGCGCAACATAATATGCTACTGAAGCTGCGCCAAGCATACCCGCAATTACAAATCTATCTAAGTAAACCATTAGTGGACCAACAATATTACTTATTGTCATCCACCCCCCAAATACAAATAATGGTTGTAACAAACGAGACTGAAAAGTACTAGTTTTATTTTTTAACAATGGCGTATTATTAACGACAAACCAGTGCATTACCCATCCCAAAAGCCTTACTAGAATTAGAGAGTAAGCAGCATATTCTAAAGATACCCCATAGAATGAAGATAGATAAGGGCCTAAGAATGTACCTACGCCAAGAACCATTCTTATCAAATTGGCTTGCTTAAATAGATGCAATGCATCCATTACACCTCTTAACGCAGCTGTGTGAACGACAAAGGGAATTGATATTGCTAATACAGTAAATGCTCTAATAGCTTCTTGCTGAATCTCAACGGTGACTGTAAGCACATGGCTAACTAACCATGGTGATATTAGCCATAAAAAAACGCCGCCCAACACACCAAGTAGCAACATAATACGGAACGCTGTGTAAATTAAAGCAACAATTTCGATCTCATCAGCTTTTCTTGATAACTTCTCTGACACAGTCTGAGTAAGTGCACGAGATAGCCCCATATCAAACAAACTAAAATATCCAACTAAAGACCAAGCAATAGCAAGCAATCCAAATCGCTCTGCACCGTAGACGTTAATAATCAAAGGAAAAACCACGACACCGACTAAGAGAGGAAGCACCCCACCCAAAAAATTCCAAGCTATATTTTTCTTAATCACCTAATGAATAACCTTCAAAAATTAGAACACTAAATCTACCCTCACAATAATGGCATCTCAGTGAGGCATAAAGTACTAACGAAATGACCAACGTTTATGACCTATATAGCTAGTAAATACAGGGAAAATTATTCCAGCCATGTGGGAAATCTCTGGCGCCATTACTGATACCCCCATAAAAGGCAAAACATAATATGCCATCCCCATACTAATCAACCAGGTTTGAATTACAGCCACTAAGTTTACAAGTGTAAAAAAAATAGCAGACTGATGTAATGATTGTTGGCTTTTATTGAACACGAATAGTTTTGCAAGAATAAAGGCAGTGATCATTCCTGAAATATAAGCAAGAATCACCGAAGTAGAAAAGCTCAACCAGTGATTATAAATGACTCTAGAAATAAAATTTACTAAAGCAGCAACCCCACCTGTTAATAAAAAAATCAGGAACTGGCGAGACTTAAATGCACCAATCATGCAGTTGCTTCCTTTGCCATTTTTCTTCCAAAATCAATACTTTCAGATATACCCCTATCTTCAGGATAATAATAAGAAGTATCAGCAACCCATAACCCATCAACAGGTAAGCTTACTGGTGGGAGAGTATCAAGATAACCTGGTTGGCAAATAGGTTGCGCATAACGATATCGGCTTGCACGTATGTCAATGAAGTCATCGTCACTTAACTCTGGGTTAATCTTTTTCAAGTAACGCCTAACTTTATCAATAAAAGCTTGATCAGGTTCAGAGAACTTTGGATGCTCTCCTGGCATATAAAATGGGACATAAACGATATGTTGATTGAGTGGTCTTAAGTTAGTGTACTCAACCAAGCCCGGAATATCCATTTCAGGGTCATTTGTATTTAACCAAAAATTCTCGGTTAATGCTTTCTTTAACTTTACAATTACACACACTACAGCAATATTTTTGATTGCCTTAAACTTATCTAAGACACTACTCGGCAAGTCTGGCATTACACGAGGCACAAAAGGTAAAGGGATGGTGCTAATAACTTTAGTGAAAGGCTCAAAATGACCAGAAACTTCGACACCTTGCACTTTAGCGTCACCGATAACAACTCTGCTCACGGGAGCGCTTAACCGAACTTCCCCCCCATTTGCCTCAATGGTTAGCCGCATGGCACGGAGTAACGTTTCAGAACCACCTTCTAAATATCCTAATTTTTCACGGAATAAACTGTAGCGAGAGCGGCCTATGCGACGAATCCGGCTCCAAATCCATGCTGCAGACAGGTTGCTAGTGTAATCATAGAACTTATAGTCAAACAATCTACGCCACAAGACCTCATAGGCCTCTTTACCTACCCAGCGTTTAATCCAACTGATTGCCTCAACATGATCTAGAGGCTTCCAATCATTACGCTTTGTGCATAAAAAAGCATGTAGGCCATATCTAAATTTAGCAAAAAAGCTTAGCCCTTTAAATTTTAAAAGCGCTATTGGGTTCCCCCAAGGCTGAAGTTTCCCCTGATACCAATACCCCATCTTAGTTTCTACCCAATGCATTTTATCGGCTAAACCTAGCTCGTCTAAAACTTTTAAAAAGGCATGATCAGATATACAGTGAAAGTGATAATACCGTTCTATGGATAATCCAGAGAAATCGAAAGCAGCTGTCATTCCACCGACTCTATCATCAGCCTCAAAAACAACAGGGTGATGCCCATCTTTTGCCAACTGGTAAGCTACTGCTAAGCCCATTGGGCCTGCACCAAGTACTGCTATTAATTCTTTTTTATGCATAAGCTAACAGATTTAAAATTATTGATGACTAAACGAAAAGTACGTATGTAGGTAATAGCTCGTTAACGTGAGTGAAGATAAAGCCATGAGTTGAGCTACTTCTGGTGCATAGTAAATGAAGCCATAATAAGGTAACACATGGAGAGCCAATGTTACGCTAATAAACCATACCTGAATCGCTCCAAACACGTTTACAAGAAAAAACCTATATGCAGACCGCTTAATTGTAGTGTTAGATTGGTTAAACACATAATATCTAGCTAAAACATAAGCAAGAATAGTACTAATAGTATAAGCAAGAAAAATTGAAACTGAATAACCGAACCATTGATTAAATACGATACGACTAAGCATATTTACAAGAACTGAACTCAGGCCAGTAAGCAAAAATAATAAATAACGGTGGTAATTAGCCAATCTCATTTTAATTAACGCCTAACGCTAGCTTTTGGTTATTGCTTATGCAACACAAATATATTGTTAGGGCTAAAGCTAAACCAAGAGTTTGTAGGATACTGAGCCTGAACAGCATAACCTTCCGTTGCTATAAGCTCCTCTTTGTTGTTAGCAATCAAATATTCATTATCAACCACCCACCAGCCTTTAGCATCTGGTTTTGTGTTGCTTTTTGAATACAAATAAGCTCCATTAAACTCAAAACCTCCATCTATCCTGTTGGGCGTTATACCTTGTTTAACAACCAAATCTGACAGAGCTTCCCATCTTGCTCTATTCCAACTCAGATAGTCATGCACCATTGCTATTGAAATCATTCCAATAGTACCAATCAATAAAAACACTAATTTATTTACTTTTTTTGAGTGGGCGTCACCAATTGGCAAGACGTAACCACATGATACTAAAAATAAAATAGTTGTCAGAAAAGGAAGAAGTAAATACCTGTCAAAAATTCCTGGTGAGCTTACAATAGGCAACAAATAAATGACTGTTATAGCACCAAAGAAAATAGGAAGGCGGACATTTATAAACTTATGGCACCGAACATTCACCCAAATGTGCTTGATGGATTGATGAGTCAGATAAAGCAAGATGCATCCCGATATCGCTACGAAGAAGCCAATTACTCTCCAGATCCATTTAACAGCTGAGGGTAGATCATATCCTATTGAGCCATGCTGAAGCATAGGGCCAATGCCATAACGATTAAGAATGTTACCAATTAGAGGAAAGTTACGTAACAAAGCCAACCAAAGAAGTGCCGCAAAAATAAAGATGATTACCTTTTCTCTATTAGTCATCTTTGTCGCTCGAGCACATAACATATAAATCAATATTGGAGACGCAAATACTGCAAGGTAGGTAACGATGATGAGAGCATTTTTGCCATAACTCGCAAGAATGCTAAAAATCGGTAAAGATAATGCATCTATAATCAACTGGATTTGATGACCATACATAGTTGGTGTTTGACCAGCCCAATCAAGCCATGCTTTAAAGCTTATTTGTACAACAATACAAAGTATTAATGGAGTTAATGCCTTTAGGAGAGAGTCAGTGGAGAGTCTTCGCCCTATCATGTAAGACAAAGCAAAAGCTAGTGGAATAGCAAACCCAACCTGTCTTACGAGCAATGCAATGACTGCTGCTATAGTTCCCAAACAAATATCAATCCATGCATCACTATGAAACGCCCGCACAAGATAAAACAAAGCAAGTATAGAAAATGCAAAAAAAGGCACATCGGTCATAAATGTATTGCTTAACGCAAAATAAATAGGATTAACAGCTAGCGTCAATGCACCCATCACAGATATGGTAGAGGACAGCCCTAACTCTCTCATCAGTCTAAATGAGTAAATTACTCCGACCAATCCCAAAACTAGTGTTGACACACGTAGAACTGTGTATGAAAAACCAAACAGTTTGCTAAAAATCGCCCCCCAAACTATCTGAGAAGCAATATTTGCTGCGCTCCAGTCAGGTATTACCAGATTTCCACTCAGCAATTTCTTTACAGATGCTGCATACGCCCAATCATCATTCAATGGGAAATTGCCAACCGGATTAACCATTACAACC
>Ga0207967_1000446_pt1 | contig 13694 bp, 29 predicted proteins | sample LakWasMet20_HOW5_2_FD_183866 | JGI IMG/M metagenome (GOLD analysis project Ga0207967, IMG submission 183866) | Freshwater sediment methanotrophic microbial communities from Lake Washington under simulated oxygen tension - Sediment Metagenome... | ecosystem: Environmental > Aquatic > Freshwater >...
GGGTGTTGCAATCAGCTATTGCTTCTCCAGCAATAGCCGTTGATAAGACACTTGCTACGATAATCATGTGCTTCATATTGTTAACTCCGAAATTAGGTTATAAATAAAACAAAAAAGTCCCAAATACTTCTATAAAAACTCAAATGGCTCAAACGTGGCTAGCATAGCAGTTGATCTGCATAGTTGCCAACAACCAGGGCTATGACTAAAACTAAAGCCTGAATCAAGACGTTACCCATAAAATGCATTTTTATTGCTCCGTAATAATTAGATCATCAACGCTAAATTTAAAGCTGGAATATCTAATTAATTTGACGCCCTGTGTACCTCTTCTACCGTTGCGGGCTGTCTTAGCGTGGGCGTTTGCTGCGTGGCTTACTTTCATTCTTCTATTCAAAGCTGAGGTTTAACAATGGGCGTTTTGCTGTCGATATTAATACACGCGGCCTTTAAAATCGCGTACACAGTGCTTTACATTTCTATTGTTGTTGGCGCTATTCACGCCTATGTCGCGTCTTATCGAACGTTCGTTAATAGCATTTCTCCAAACCATGCCCGAGATCGTTAACGGTGTATGGGGCTGGGTCATGCCTTCTAATGCTCACGCCTGCTTTCTGGTTATCTTCGCCGTTATCATCCTGCGCTTTGTTACTCGCCAATGGTTAAAACTCATCAACGCTAAATTTAAAGCAGGTATCAACAATTAACCCCAAACGCGCGGCCACGCGCATAACATCACTTTTGTAAGCGATTTCGGTAGCAAACGAATAAGAGCGGTATTGATGTGGGGCTGATGGTGGTGATGTTGCTACCTGAAGGAGTTCGCAACAACAAAAATCGGGGTTGATGCTGGTTTTGCCTGTTTGAGTGAAAATTGAACATCGGCGCCACAGGTTTTTTTGCGCGTTGTTGCGTCCTGACGGTGCATCTCAACACCTGCGACAGAGAAGATGAGCGAGCAACGCATGAGCAAACAAAAGCAACTGCTTAGCGTGGCCGCGCGTCTACCATCTAACTAACTGAGACTATCAAAAATGCCAGGCTGGATAATTCAAGGCGTCAGAGGTGAAGGAAAAAGCCTTTGTGCCGTCGGAAAAATTAAAGAATATATGCTTCGTGGCCGTCCTGTTGCCACTAACTTAGATTTGTTCGTAGATAAATTTTTGCCAGAAGATAACGCGACAATCAGTTATCGCTTACCAGATCACCCACGCCTCGAAGATTTCGAACTACTTCCGCCTGCTTACGATCCCAAATACAAAAAAGAGGACATGAATGGCTTGCTCGTGCTTAATGAGCTGGGCACCTGATTAAATGCTCGTAACTGGAACGCTAAAGATCGCTTAAAAATGCTTAACTGGCTTTTCCTCAGTCGCAAAGACCATTGGGATGTAATTCTACTGGCTCAAGATTTTGAAATGATCGATGCCCAGATAAGAACAACCCTTTGTGACTACCTGGTTCAATCCTCGCGTTCAGATCGTCAAAAAGCGCCGACAGCTTGGCTTTAGTGGAAAAATGCCCCTGGTGCATCGTTACGCCGTTTACTACGGCATGACCACGGCTGTTGAACCCGAGGAAATGTGGTCGTTTACTGGTACTGACTTTTATGATGGTTATGACACCAACCAAAAGTTTCGCGATGGCATGGAGGCTTTAAACGGCGCCCTGGTTGATATGCGCGCCACTTATTCAAACATTCCGGCCAACTATCTAACCAAGCGCGTTTTTGTTGACCGGCTCAACGATAAAATCATCCAATTACGACAACTAACAAATTCAGAGGTTAACGACATGGCAAAAGGTAAGGGCGGCTCCAAAGGCTGATTTCATGAAAATAGGCTTTCTCGTTGTTGCCTTGATTGGTTTTCTTGGCTGGCGTTTTTTATTAAGTGGTGGCTTAAATATGCCTAAAACTGAAAGCGTTACACCACAACCGGCCGCTGCTGCGCCTGTTGTGCTCACGCCTGCTAAACCTGTTCAACCGGCGTCTGAAAGCGTGCCTGTCGAAACTAAACCGGCCGTTTATGTTGCACAGCAAACCAATGAATTTATTGAATACCTGTTGAAAACTTACCGGCCACGATTATCAACCACGGCTTACTCTCCCGAATTGGGCATCATGGGAACAATACAGTTTTATGATAATTTTGAAGTGGTTGAGTCATACACCGTTAAAGAGCTGCATTCGCTAGGTGTAACTTTGCTTCGTAAGCCTTACGGCGTTGATCTTGTATTCGCTGGTAAAAGCCTCATCGTTTCTTCCTGGAAATTGCCTCACGAATCAGACAACCAAGAGCCGCAAGCCGCACAACCAGCACCTGTTTCAGTGTCTCAAGCTGACACACAGCCTGCGGCGTCTAAAGGTAAGTTTTTTGATTAACAGTTGTTAATTCAATATATTGTGCATACAATAAATTATGCAAATTACGTTCGATTTATCAAAAGACCAAACCAATCAGATCAAGCATGGTTGTTCATTATCTGACGCTCAATTTATTGAGTGGGAAACCTTGGTTTTTAAGCTTGATGAACGTTTTCAATATGGTGAGACTAGATTCGTAGGGTATGCCTAACATAGGATTACGTCTTTACTGTGTTGTTTACACTGATCGAGACGACCAACGGCGCATTATTAGCCTTCGCAAAGCCAACAATCGGGAGATTAAACACTATGCCAGCACTTAAGCCTGGAACCATATACCCAACTGACGAAGAGGACGCCGCAATCAATGCAGGCATTGCGGCAGACCCTGACACTTACGAATTAACCGCTGAGGAATTCGCCATGTTAAAACCATTAGGTCGACCGCCCTTAGAAATTACTAAAGAGCGGATTACAATCAGACTATCAAGAGACGTGGTTGAATCCTTTAGATCAACCGGGGCAGGGTGGCAAACTCGCATTGATGCTGCGTTAAAAGACTGGTTAGAACACCATCCAACAACGCCTTAAGGCTTATCGTTACGAATCTTCGGCGGAACCGGTTTAGGCGCTTTAACGTGTTCCGGTATTTGATACCAACTACAAAGCGCCGTTTCAATTAGCATTGCTCGGCTTTCCGGTTGTCTTTCTAGCCATTCCAGTAAGTAAGGCGGTAAAGCCAAGCTTATCGTTTTCTTCTTATCGTCTTTTTTGGGTCTGCCCATTACACGCTCCTTTCACCTTCAGTTAAGTTAGTAAAATCATATAACAAAACAAAATAAATCCAAGTAAAATTATGTAACTAAACGAAATAAAAAAGGTGCTTTTGCTTTAAAGTAGCGAAGCGGCTACGGGTAGCCAGTGAGCAAGCGCAGCGCGCCGAACGGTGTCACACGTGAGCCAACAATTTTGCATTGTTCCAACTAGGTGCCGTTTGAAGATAAAGGTTTGCTGTACATGAATACGGATAGCTTGATGAAACCGGCAACATGCAAGACAGGCACTTCGTACACTATCAATAAAAAACCAACCTAGATCATTACGGATTAACGTAGACCTAGGAGAGCCGGAAGGCGTACCTTCAACACGGTTACTACGCCGGGTAGGGTTTTTAAACGATGCACTTCGTTTTATCAGCTCATCCTTATCACGTTGACTCAACAACAGCTCAGGCCGCCACCGTTGCCGCTTGTAAATCAAACACCCACGACTAAACAACCAACCATCCCAGCCAGGGATTCCCACGTTTTTACGGTCCCACAACAACAAAAGGCGCTCGACATAAATCGGAGCGCCTTCGTTATCCCACATCAAAATCTGTTCAACCGTAACGCCAATCACCTCAGCCGCTACGGTTTCATTAATGCCAACTCTATGCCAGCGAACCTGGTAGAAATTCGACTTCTTTTTTCGACCGGGTGCTTTCTTTGCCGCTATTGCTTTTGTCATGTTTTTGGCTCCATTTGACTAAAACCAGACCTAACGCAATAACCAGGCCGACAATAAACAACTGCGCATAATGTATATTATGTCAAATTGTCAAGCCCTGGCTAAAACCCAGTAAATCAGCTGGCATTTAACTTGCAAAACCCTTGTTTTATTGCAAGGAGCCAAGAAAATGACACCAATACAGGACTTTAAAACGCTACGACAACTTGCCGGATACAGTAAAAAAGATTGCACCGAAAAATTCCGAGTAAACGCACGTACTGTCGAACGCTGGGATGCTGGAAAAACTCAACCGCCTTACGCGGTTTTTTTATGCCTGATGATTTTTAACGGCCAGCTGGATTTTTTAGGCAAAAAGTGGCGAGGCTTTAAAATTACGACCGATTGTATCGAATCCCCCGAAGGCGATTTTATCTATCATTATGAGATACGCGCATTACGGTATATCTATCAACAAGCGGAAATTAAACGGTGGCGCGTGTGTCGAATGCTTAAAGAGCAACATCAAGAGCCAAAGCAAAAACAAAAGGAATTTCAGCTAGTTGATATAAAAGCCCAATCTGGTGGGAACGCCTAGCGGCTGGTTGTTTATCTCGTTTTGTCGCTCCCTGACAAAGGCTGGTTTTATTTATAGTGTACGAAGTGCCTGTCTTGCATGTTGCCGGTTTCATCAAGCTGTCCATATTCATATACAGCAAGCCTTTACCTTCAAACGGCGCCTAGTTGGATGCAATGGGAATTTGCTGGCTCACGTGTGACACCGTTCGGCGCGCTACGCTTGCTCACTGGCTACCCGTGGCCGCTTCGCTACTTTCAAGCAAAAGCACATTTTTAGTTTAATTAGCTGGCACAACTTGTATATACATTTTCCTTGACAACGATTGTTATTGTATATACAATAACATGTCTTAAATGGAGAGCAGAAATGAACATTCAATTGAACACTAAAAACTTAAGAAGTGACACGTAATGGCCAGGCCAAAGAAAGACGATAGAAAACAAGCAATAAGCTTAAGATTACCACCGTACCTATTGGATTGGATGGAAAGACAACCGGAAAGCCGAGCAGTGCTAATTGAAACGGCGCTTTGTAGTTGGTATCAAATACCGGAACACGTTAAAGCGCCTAAACAGGTTCCAAAGAAGATTCGTAACGATAAGCCTTAAGGCGTTGTTGGGTGGTGTTCTAACCAGTCTTTTAACGCGGCATCTATGCGAGTTTGCCACCCTGCCCCAGTTGATCGAAAAGATTCAACCACGTCTCTTGATAGTCTGATTGTAATCCGCTCTTTAGTGATTTCTAAGAGCGGTCTTCCTAATGGTTTTAGCCTGGCGAATTCCTCAGCGGTTAATTCGTAAGTGTCAGGGTCCGCCGCAATGCCTGCATTGATTGCGGCGTCCTCTTCGTCAGTTGGCAAATAAAATTCACGAATTGATTTTGTTTGCATAGCTTTTTACCTCTCGCTTGTTAGCTTTACGTAAACTAATGATTCGGCGCTGTTGGTCACGATCAACATAAACAACGCAATAAACGCGGTCATTAATAGGCGCGTATCCCACCATTCGACATTCACCATAATCATTACGATTATCGACAGTTGTTAACAATAACTGCCATTCAAGTTTTACCGCCGTAGACAAAGAAACGCGATGTTTTAGGCGGTTAGCTTCATCTTTAGTGGCATCAAAAGTAATTTCCATTGCTTTATTGTATGCACGATATATTGAATTAACAACTGTTAATCAAAAAACTTGCCTTTAGAAGCCGCAGGCTGTGTGTCAGCTTGAGACACTGAAACAGGTGCTGGTTGTGCAGCTTGCGGCTCTTGATTATCTGATTCGTGAGGCAATTTCCAGGAAGAAACGATGAAGCTTTTACCAGCGAAAACAAGATCAACACCGTAAGGCTTACGGAGCAACGTCACACCTAGCGAATGCAGCTCTTTAACGGTGTATGACTCAACCACTTCAAAATTATCATAAAACTGTATGGTGCCCATGATGCCCAATTCAGGCGAGTAAGCCGTGGTTGATAATCGTGGCCGGTAAGTTTTCAACAGGTATTCAATGAATTCATTAGTTTGCTGTGCGACATAGACAGCCGGTTTAGTTTCGGCCGGTACGTTTTCAGAAGACACTTGAACCGTTTTAACAGGGTTGGCCAGAACAGGCGCAGCAACGGCAGGTTGCGGAATAACGCTTTCAGTCTTTGGAATGCTGAAGCCACCACTCAAGAAACGCCAGCCCAGAAAACCAACCAGGGCAACGACGAGGAATCCTATTTTCATGAAATCGGCTTGTTTAGAACCGCCCTTCCCTTTTGCCATGTGGTTAACCTCTGAATATGTTAGTTGTCGTAATTGGGTAATTTTATCGTTTAAGCGGTCAACGAAGACGCGCTTGGTTAAATAGTTAGCCGGAATGTTTGAATAAGTGGCACGCATATCAACAAGCGTTCCGTTAAGTGCTTCCATGCCATCGCGAAACTTTTGGTTGGTGTCATAGCCGTCATAAAAGTCGGTTCCAGTAAAAGACCACATTTCCTCAGGTTCAACAGCCGTGGTCATGCCGTAGTAAACGGCGTAACGATGCACCAGGGGCATTTTTCCACTAAAGCCGAATTTCTTCAGGGTGCCTGATAGGTACGGCACTTTTTGACGATCTGAACGCGAGGATTGCACCAGGTAGTCGCAAAGGGTTGTCCTTACTTGAGCATCAATCATTTCGAAGTCTTGAGCTAATAGAATTACATCCCAGTGGTCCTTACGACTCAAGAAAAGCCAATTGAGCATTTTTAGGCGGTCTTTAGCGTTCCAGTTACGGGCATTTAACCAGGTGCCAAGCTCATCAAGAACGAGCAAGCCATTCATATCTTCTTTCTTATATTTAGGATCGTAAGCAGGCGGCAACAGTTCGAAATCTTCGAGGCGTGGGTGATCTGGTAAGCGATAACTAATGGTAGCGTTGTCTTCAGGTAAAAACTTGTCTACGAATAAATCGAGGTTGGTAGCCACTGGCCGACCTCGTGACATGTATTCTTTAATTTTTCCAACGGCACATAAGGATTTACCCTCGCCCCTTACGCCTTGAATTATCCAGCCTGGCATTGTTTGACCTCAATAGTTAATAACGGGAAGCGCGGCCCCGCTTAAGTGTCAGTTAACCGCCCTACCCTTTGATTTCCACTTCGCAGAACATTTTTTAAATAAACGAGGCCAGCGCGACAATGAAATGGCCTATTAGAAAAGGGCCATTAATTTGTGGAAAATTCCCCTTGATGAGCAAGGGCATTGATAATATGGGGATAGCTAACGTTCAACCTCGAACTACCTTTCCACAAATTACCAACACCCTATCAAGCGGTTTTAACACAGATTAACAGCCCTCAATATTAGGTTCGCTAACGCTTCCATTTATTTAGATAGCGCCGTCTTTCTCGCCTATTTATAAAATAACCCGCTCGTCATTTCTCATGCACTACAAGCAGCACGTAAATGAAACGCGGGGCCGCGCTTTAAATAGCTGGTGTTGCTAAGCCAAGTTTTTCGAAGCGTCTGTTTACTCTGCTAACTAAGCGTGTCAATAAATCGAATTTGTAATCAGTAAAAACACCATCTAATAAATCAAACCAATTCAAATAGGTCATAACAGCAAGACTATGTAATTTACGGTTAAATTGAGTTTCCAATTCAGTTATTAAGTCGATTAGATCTAATTGAATGTTCATTTTGCTCTCCATTTAAGATAGGTTATTGTATATACAATAACAATCGTTGTCAAGGAAAATGTATATACAAAAACAAATTAATTAGAGATTCCGGCCTTGAATTTTGCGTTGATAAGCTTGAGCCATTGGCGAGTAACAAAGCGAAGGATGATAACGGCGAAGATCACCAGAAAACAGGCGTGTGCATTGGAAGGCATGACCCAGCCCCATACACCGTTAACGATCTCGGGCATGGTTTGAGAAATGCTATTAACAAGCGTTCGATAGGTTGAAACATAGGCGTATATAGCAGCAACAACAATGGATATATAAAGCACTGTATAGGCGATTTTGAACGCCGCATGCATGAATATAGTGCCAAAGGTTTTGACAAGAAACTGCATTAATATCGACAGCAAAACGCCCATTGTTAAACCTCAGCTTTGAATAAAAGGATAAAAGTAAGCCAGGCAGTCAGCACAGCAAACGCCCAAGCTAAAACGGTGCGCAATGGCTGAAGCGGTACGCAAGGGGCCACATTAAAAGGATGTGGCCCCATAAATGGAACGTTTACAACCTGATGAATTTCATAGTTGCAAGCCGATGTAGGCATGGACGGCAAGAAAGAACCAGGGTCAAAATCAAACGGGTTGTTAGTGGGCAAAAAGTCAAAATATTTATATTTGTCGTCATAAAGCTCAGGAGGAACAGGCGGCTGGTCAACTATAGCAGTCGGATTAATAGGCCCCGTAGGAGGCGGTGACGCAGGAGATGTTGCCAGCGGCGAGCCGGTCGGGTTCGGGTTGACCGTAGGCGCGTAAATAGTAGCCGTAGGCGTGTAAACCGATGGACTAGCAGGCGTTAATGTTGCCAACGGCGAAAGAGCGCGCACTTGTGACAAAGAAGGCGTGGTACGCGGTGCAAAATAATCCTCAAAGACGCTGAGAGGGGATGAAACACGAGTAAATTCAGGCGTGGTAACACTCACGGGCGTAGCGGGTGCGTAAGCTTTAGGAAAAAATTGAGGCGCGGCTTGCGTACTCAAATCAAATTTAACAGCAGTTTGAGCGGCATTAAGCCAGGGTATACGCTCGGGAACGATATATGTTGCAACTTTATCCAACGGAATAGGTTGAACAGCATTTGCAGAGCGCACGACGTCGGAAACTTGGTTCAGTGAATAAGGCGTAGTCGAACCAGATGGAGTAATAACACCCGTCGAAGGGTTGATAGTAACAGGACCGGACGGACCGCCTAACAAGTTAGGCAAAGACTGCACATAAGGGTCAGTAGGATTGTATTTAATCAAATCAGTGACAGCTTGACCAAACTCAGATTTAGGCACATCGGCACGAATGACAGTATCAACGATTTCACCAGCAGAATTGCGCCACACTAGCGGAAAATCGGCAGCTAAAGAAGTGGCAACATTAGCAATTGCAGTACCGGCCAAGGCTATTTCTGGCGCAGCAATCAGCAATAAAGCGGTACCAATTTGAAGGGCTTGAGAGCTAGCCCAGTCATCAATTTTTTGAAATAAAAGCGGTTCACATGCTGAATGATCTGTTTGATTTGGTAAGCATAACGGCTTAGGGGCCGGAAAAATATCTTGCCACTTGCCGCCCTGACTAGGGCAAACAGACGGCACGTAAACGATAGAGCCGTCCATACAATTAACAGGAACGCCTTGATTGGTTGGATAAGTGCATGAATCTTTAACGGGATTTTGATTTAAAGAACAAACAGGAACAGAAGGTACTGAACAAACACCAGATGGAAAAGTCCGAACCTGGCCGGAACTACAATTAACATAACCATATTCACAACGTAGATGAAAATGATTAACGTAGGCATCAGAAACATAAGTTTGATAATAAAGACCTACAGCAGTTTTATCAGGGCCTAAACATTGAGCAAAACCAGGAGAAAAACCAGCAGAAGAACAGTTAGCACCTGAGTGAGCAGCAACACAACCAGAAGTTAATGAAGAAGCAGTCGAATACCAAGCATCAATAACAGCAAAAGATATATTAGAAAAACCGGCCAAAGCCAGAAAAACAAACGTTTTAATGAACATGGCCGGAATCCTTAAACGTTATTAAACTGCTTTACCCGCAGCTTTCTTGAAAAGACCCAGGATGATGAAAGCAACCGTTACGGCAATAACAACCGGCCAAACCAAATCAACCAACGCTAAAGCGTCAGTTTGTAAAGCAGTAAAACCAGCAGCAACGCCAGAGTTTAAAGTCGCGTGAGCCGATTCAACAGAAGCGATCATCAAACCCATAATTGAAGCGAAAATAAGACCTAATTTTTTAAACATGATAAAACCTCAAATATTAAAATTAACGAGTAAAACCGGCGGCATGCCGGAAAATTTTGATAAGCAGACCAGCACTTAAACCAATACCAAACGAGCTTAAGAAATAACCAATCAACTCTAAAACGTCAGAATCTCTCATAAAAGCACCAGACCGGAAATAAAGCCCAAGCCAAAGCAAGAGACCATAAAACCGGCTTCAAGAACAAATACGACAGCGTCCAACGTCATGGTTTAACCCACCTTAGACAGTGGGGTTTTTTCATCTGGTATAGGTTTGAAACCACCACCAACTGAAACAGTTGCTACAGAAGCAGTAGCGATTTTTTCAGGCTCACGCAGAACAAAGAACTCTTCGTCTGAAGCCGCAATGGAAATCATAAAGCGCCCATCCATGAGCATTTCACGAGCAGGAATGGAAACAACACCACCCACATTTTTCATCAAAACACCGATTTGTTCGGCATCACAATTTTTAAGATTAACTAAATGCGTACGTGGTTTCAGCTCACGGACCTTGGCGCGGATGCGCGGTTGTCTAGTAGTGGCGTCAATATCTTCAACGATTTCCAAGATTTCTAAATTTAAAGCCATTTTGCAATACTCCGATTAAGCGACTAAGCGCAGGTGGTTAAGATGCTTTACAGCAACAGTGGGATTTATTGGTTGTCGATACCAATCCGGGGCCGAAATTTCTCGAACTTCGATAATTTCAGATTCTTTTAAGCGCAAGGGAGCGCGGGTAATGTCTAGCTTTTGGCTGATGTCGATACCGATCATCAACAAGCGGCGCTTGTGTTCACGAAATTGGCTTTTGGTTTTATCCATGTATTCGCCATGCAACCATAAGCTGTAATACATCTGGGTTGAATTGGCAGATTGACGATTAGTGCAAATACCTTCAGCGAGCAGTTGATCTGCGATAGTTTCATATTTCATATTGGACACCTCAAGACGGTTTCTAATTTCAGTGATTGCTTGTAGTTCTTGTTCGAAGTCCTCTTCTTTAACGAACCCATAAGCACATAAATCGTTGCGTTTTAAATATTCTCGTTTAAAGCTGTGTTCTTCGCGTACCACACCATTCACAACCGTGAATTGAATCAAATCATCGTAATATTGAAAATCTTCATCGCTAACGTGCTTGGTGTTCTTTTTTAAATGCCGAAGCAAATCAGCCGTTTTTGTGTAAACCTTCAAATAACGATAGGTGGAACCGTTTTTTTGAATATTCTTGCCGTACCATTCAACGGTATTCTCATCCGGGTACAAATAAGGCGACACAGAACGCCCGACCGATTGCGTAGACAAGCCTTTCAAAAATGGCCTTTCGTTGCCCATACCCACGGCAAGATTGCGCGTAAAGTCGATATGAGTGATAAGAGCGCCGTTATAAACTTTTTGCGGTGCCTGGCCGTCCCTAGAGTCGCTAAAGAAGTAATCAGTACATTTTGTGAATTGTGGCAAACCCATGGATTGCAAAATCACGTTGTAAACCTGGACACACTCGTCAATCGTTTTGTAACCCCAAAGGTTGTCAATACGACCGTAACGCGATGGATTGCCATAACACTCAACACGGTGACCATCACAGCGAATTGTCAGCGAAGACGAATAAGAGCCTTCCAATTGCAAATGCGTAACGCTTTCGGTCACTGCTTGAGTACGCAAATTGACCTTGAACCATTTTTCTTTACCGACTGACGGCAACTCGATCATTCGAAGCTCTTCTTTACCGTCTTCGTTAATCACAACTTCAGACTTCAAAAAGTGCTCCTGAACAATATTTAATTTGTCAATAAAAAAGTTTTCCATGACTGATTACCGAGCGAGGTATTCGCGGCGATTTATGGTCATTTTTGCCGGAGCTCCGGCGATAGTTTGGGTGTTACATAACCCAACCCCGCCGGGGGCCTTTTTAAAGTCAAAATAAAAACCAAAAAAACTTTTATTTCTTTCTGACTTGGCAACAGATGGCCGCAACGTTTGCCCGTCAATTGTCAAAATCGTCAGCTTGTCGCCTTCCACGCTCTGAGAGCGTGACGCGGCGCCTTCGCTACCAACTTTTCGAAGTTCCCGGCGCTCGGACGCGAGCAGCTGTTGAAACTCATCAAAAATAAAGTTCTCTTGGTCTGTCATTTTGTGAACATGGCAGATAGGTTCAGGCGGGATGTAGTCGGGCGACCAATAGCAAACGGGAATCATGAAAGTTCCCCATCAATACAGCCGGCGTTTCGTAACGTTAAGAAAATTTGACCAGTTCCGCCGGCTTTTGGTAACGATAAGGATCGAACAGCAGATGAAACTCTAAAGCGACGAAAACCATTTTTTCTAAAACGATAGGCGGCTTGTTTACACGAACTTGAACAGTAAACAGGTAAACGACCAACACCGGACGTGTTAAATGATGAAAAACAATAAAGACATTTAGGCATCATGAAGCCCTCAGCAATAAGCTAATTTCAGCCAGCCACAAACGGCGAGAGCGTTTGACGGTATACGCCTTGCGGATATGGGGCGCGGCTTGTTTGGCGATTTGGGAGCCTTTCATAGTGGACCGCCTTTTTTACGAGAAAGACGCAAATAAACACTTAGACGATGAAGAAAAAAATACGCGGCATCGTAAACAAATAAAGCGACCAGAACAGATAGAAAACAATCAAGAAGGATTAAGGGTTCTAACGAATCTATTAATTCTTTTGCGGTTATTAAGTCCATGACTATTCCCCAACGACAAAAGGATAAATGGTCACCTGGTCCACAACTCCGGACGGCTGAACAGGTGACAGGTCAACGCCGTCAGGTTGTAAGGTGAAAAAATGGCACCTCAATCGACCAGTTAGGCGAGCGGATTCGAGGCTGAAATCAGTAAAAGGTACAACGCGAGAAGTATGCTCATAAAGAACTGTAATTAAGTGCTCTAACTCGTCAGAGTTAAATTCGATTTTTACAGTTTGTGGTGCTTGCATTAGTTGCCCCCCCTGCGAGACAGCAGTGGCAAACACAAGCGGGGGGGCGACCAAAAGAAGTAAATCCTTATAAGCTCGGTTGCTGACCTGAAGATAGTTAATTAATTCGGGTGATTTTGCGGTTTTTAATCGTTGAAGATTGCGCGCTATTTCATATCGAGCGTAAATGGCGTCTAGTTCATTGTTACCGCTGGGTGTTAATGGTGTCATTGGTTTGCCTCAATGTGTTTTTTGATTTTAAAAACGCTTCGCATATTGCGAATCGTTGACACATTGAAAAGCAAAGAAGATGATGAAGTCAAGATAATTAATTCGCAACTTGAGAAGTAGGTGAGGAAATGAAAACAATAATCGACTATCTTGATGATTTAAAAGAAAAAACAGGCAGCGACTATAAAAGTGCGAAATTGTTAAAAACAAATCAATCTTCAATATCAACAATAAGAAAAAGAAGCCAATGCGGTGATGAGATAGCCATAAAAATGGCAGATTTGTTAGAAATTAATCAAAGTGAAGTTTTAATTGCAGCGGCAATTGCACGAAGTGAAGGTGACGTGAAAAAAGCTTGGACAAAGGCAGCGGAAAGGCTGGGAATAGCGGCGAGTTTTTTATTAGTTTTGTTGAGCGCAGAGGGGCTAAGCGCCCTGAATAGGGCGCTGCAATGTATATTATGTTAAATTAATATATATTTTGTATGGGATCTAGTTGGAGCGCCTTGTAAGTAGCTTTAATCTATAGTCTCAGTCCAGCGACAACGTTCATTAACAATTTTAGCGGTGTTATTGTTGCCGATGCCTTTAGCAACTAATGCAACAACTCGGTCAT
>Ga0207967_1000453_pt1 | contig 13443 bp, 10 predicted proteins | sample LakWasMet20_HOW5_2_FD_183866 | JGI IMG/M metagenome (GOLD analysis project Ga0207967, IMG submission 183866) | Freshwater sediment methanotrophic microbial communities from Lake Washington under simulated oxygen tension - Sediment Metagenome... | ecosystem: Environmental > Aquatic > Freshwater >...
ACGATTTTGCGGCCCCTGGGCGAACCCCGGATTCATCTGGCCATTGTCTGCGCCTCGGTAAGCTGCCCGGATTTGCGCGACGAGCCTTACAGCGCCGCCAAACTGGCGTCGCAACTGGACGATCAGGCGCAACGCTTTCTGAGCAATACCGGCAAGGGCTTGAGCGTCGGCGTGGATCGGATCAAGGTGTCGAAAATCTTCGACTGGTTTGAAAAAGACTTTGCCGCTGGCGGCGGCGTGGCCGCATTCATCAAACGCTATCAACCTGAACTGCCCGATCTTAAAATCAAGGCCGCGATCGATTACGATTGGTCGGTCAATGGAAAACAACATTACTGACCCAAAAAATGCTCGATCTCATGCAACGACGTAAAATCTATGCCCGCTGGCAGAGGCCCAAACGCTTCGACAACAATCTGGTGGTGATCGGCGCCGGCTCCGGGGGACTGGTGACCACCTATATCGCCGCCGCGGTCAAGGCCAAAGTCACCCTGATCGAAAAACACAAAATGGGCGGAGATTGTTTGAATACCGGCTGCGTGCCGTCCAAGGCGCTGATTCGCTCCGCCAAGTTTTTGTCGCATGTCAAGCGTGCCAAGGAGTTCGGCATCGACAATGCAGGGGCCGATTTCGATTTCGCCGCCGTGATGGAGCGGGTGCAGCACGTCATCAAAACCGTCGAACCGCATGATTCGATCGAGCGCTATACCGCCCTGGGTGTTGAAGTCATCCAAGGCACGGCCAAAATCGTTTCGCCCTGGGAAGTCGAGGTAACCACCGCCGAGGGCGCCAAGACGCTCACCACGCGCTCTATCGTGATTGCCGCCGGCGCCCGGCCGTTCGTGCCGCCGATTCCCGGCATCGACCGGATGCACTATCTGACCTCGGATACGGTATGGGCTCTGCGCGAACGGCCCAAGCGCCTGCTGGTCTTGGGCGGCGGCCCGATCGGTTGCGAGTTGGCCCAGAGTTTCGCCCGCCTGGGCAGCCAAGTGACGCAGGTGGAAATGGCGCCGCGCCTGATGTTGCGCGAAGACCCGGAGGTGTCGGCCGCGGTGATGGCCCGTTTCCAACAGGAGGGGATCGATGTGCGCGTCAACCATACCGCCAAGCAATTCGTGATCGAGAATGGCGAGAACACGCTGTTGGCGAAATTCGACGGTCAAACAGCCAAGATTCCTTTCGATCAGGTGCTGGTCGCGATCGGCCGCGCCGCCAATGTACATGGCTATGGCGTCGAGGAATTGGGCATTGCCTTGTCGCCGCGCAAAACCCTCGATACCAACGCCTTTCAACAAACCAATTATCCGAACATCTTTGCCGTCGGCGACGTGGCGGGGCCTTATCAGTTCACCCATACTGCCGCGCATCAGGCCTGGTACGCGGCGGTCAATGCCTTGTTCGGCCAGTTCAAAAAGTTTCGCACCGATTATACGGTGATTCCTTGGTCGACTTTTACCGATCCGGAAGTCGCCCGCGTCGGCCTGAATGAGCTGGACGCCAAGGCCCAGGGGATTGCTTACGAAGTTTCGACTTACGGTATCGACGATCTGGACAGAGCCATCGCCGACAGCGAAGCGCATGGCTTCGTCAAAGTATTGACCCGGCCCGGCAAGGACAAAATTCTTGGCGTGACGATCGTCGGCGAACATGCCGGCGACCTGATCGCCGAATTTGTGCTGGCGATGAAATACGGTATTGGTTTGAACAAGATTCTGGGCACCATTCATATCTATCCGACGCTGGCCGAAGCCAACAAATACGCCGCCGGCGTCTGGAAACGCGACCATGCGCCGCAGGCATTACTGCATTGGGTAGAACGCTATCATGCCTGGCGGCGCAAGCATTAAAATGAACAGATTGACTCCACAACTCAGCATTATCGCCCCGGTTTTAAATACAGCAGGACAAATCGCCAGCACGCCAAAGTCATTACAGCGTCGAGACGCTGGCAAAAGTACGGTATCCTCAACACTATCCTGCTGATGTGGCGTTTACGGTTGGCCTATTTCTTCGGTGCCGATCCCGATAATCTGGCGGCATGCTATTACGGGAAGCTCTGATGGAAGCTAATGAACGTTTCGCCTTAATGGGTATTTTATTTATCTGTCGCCGTCCATCGCTTGTGGCGGCCCTCCGGCCCTTGAGCAACTTATAGACCATGACGTATCTATTTCCCGACAGCGTTCTGTTGATCTTCTGCAAAGCTCCGATAGCAGGCCAAGTGAAAACGCGTTTGCAACCGGCGCTAACCTCCGAACAGGCCGCGGCAGCCCATCGTCAATTGACGCGGATGACATTGGAGCGAGCCTTTCAGCAGCCGTTGTGTCCAGTCATACTGTGCTGCGCACCCGATGCTGAACATGCTTTTTTTCGGCAATGCGCGGCGGATTATCCGCTCAACCTAACCAATCAACGCGGTAATGATCTGGGCGACCGCATGCAACACGCTTTTGTTGAAGCGCTATCACATTACCGGAAAGCGATTTTGATTGGCTGCGACTGCCCCAGCATGACGACGGACGATTTACGTCAAGCCCTGACGGTTCTGAAAAACGGCAACGATGTCGTGATCTCTCCCGCAGAAGATGGAGGCTATGTGTTAATTGGCGTGACAGCCCATCAACCTATTTTGTTCAGCGACATGCCCTGGGGTACCGATAGTGTCATGGCAGAAACCCGCCGACGATTAACCAAGACAGGGCTCAATTTTTATGAGTTAGAGCCACAATGGGACGTCGACACTATCGAGGACTGGATGCGCTATTTAAATCGACAAAACACCTGATGCGGTAGCCAATCCATAGCCAGCCGCATCGTATCACTTTTACCTTTCAGTTCCGATTTTCTTCCATCGCTATAGTTCGTGAGACAAACACCCTCGCTCAGCCTCAAAAATTAAGTGAATTTTTTGTAAGGTTATGGACTTAAAATACGACGAAACACCTTTGTAATGAATTTGTCTTTTTCAGGTGTTCGAATTGTGACTTCAATGGCTGTTATGCATGTTTTCTAATCTCTCAAAATCTTCAGTCAATACAGTCATGCTTGTCGATGATCAATCACTGTATCGAGAGATGCTGGCTGAAAAACTTGCGAAACAGGATCATCTTGACGTCATCGCCGAGGTTGGATTTGCCCAAGACCCCTTGGGACTCGCATTAAATTTAAAACCTGATCTGATCCTTGCCGACCCCTGCTTGAATCATGAAGAAAATATTCCTTGGGTTTTCCGGTTAGCTCAACAATGCAGGGACAGCCATGTTCTGTTGATCACTTCGCCTTGCGCCGCCAACTATTACCTGGATTTTCTCAAAGCCGGCGTCGCGGGGATTGTCCTGAAAACTCAACATTTAAATGTTTTACTGAATGCCGTGGACAGAGTGCTAGCCAATGAACTGTGGTTTGACAGAACCATCTTCAAGGCCGGAGGTCCTGAAGTTGCGCCTTCAAATCACTCGGATGCGCATGAGAAATTCAGAATGTCCAGCCTCTCCAGACGAGAGCAACAAGTGGTTAATCTTATCGTTAAGGGACGCAATACTTCTTCAATTGCACATTCTTTGCATATCAGCGAAAAAACGGTTCGAAATCATATTTACTCGATCTATAGAAAGCTGGAAGTCAAAGACCGGCTCGAACTGATGCTGTTTGCAACCCGTAACGGATTGCCCCTAAAACCAAAGGTCTAAATAGCTTGCATCTTGAAGAAACGGCAGCCTGTAAATTTCACTTGCTTCAAGATAACTCTTTTTCATAAATCGCCTTAGGTCCGCGATTGACTCCAGCTCAATTTGAGCTTCTGCCCCATCATCCGCAGTAAAACTTAATTTTTTAGTCCCATTTCAATTACGCCAAATGATTTGGCTTTACGAGGATGGCATCCAAATAGCCTCTACCTCGCCAACAAATAGGGCAATTGACCCAATTGATTAAGCCATCTATCACAATCGCATTTGAGGCATCCCCGCCGAAGAATTGATGCGAATGGCTCAAGACATCCGCAAATCTATTCACTATCTTTAGCGCAGCAGCGGGATCTGTTTTAGTAGTCCATGCCGTAAGTCGCGATTTGGAAGAAATCCTTACAGGGGCCAGGTCAACAGCGAAATAATTCAATGACAATGAGGGGATGATATGGCAACAAGGCGTGATGTTTTAAAGATTGGCGCGGCGGGCGCCGGCTACGGGCTGCTGGCGCCCAAGGTCGGCAAGGCTGAACTGGTCTTTCCGGACGGGTTCAAACCCAGTATTCAGGAGGCTCCAAGCCCTCCGGTTAGACCGTTCGTGGTGCCGCTAAACGTCATGCCGATTGCCAAACCCGTTGACGAAGCATTTCTGTCAACCGAGGCGGGTGGAGGACTTCCGTCCGATCCGCAAAGGCATCAGCGCTATGATGAATTTAAACCGCAGAAATTTTATGTCCATTATTTGGAGGAATTCCTCTGGCGGTATCATGTCGATCCGCCCTATAACCAGGGTTCCTGGTCCTGGGGCTTTCGCGAGCCGGGCATGCCTCAGGGCATCACGCCGGGCCTGACCTTTCACGCGAAATATGGCGAACCGGTTTTTGTCCGGCGCCTCAATCGATTGCCTCCGGTTGGAGCGGGAAAAGTAAGGTTCGCGCTACCCAGTACGACGATCCATTTACATAATGCGCATACCGCCTCGGAAAGCGACGGTATACCCCAGGACTATACCTGGCCGGGGGAGTATTGGGATCATCACTATGGCAATTTTCCTGCCGGGTTCGACAAACGCGAAATCATGAGCACCTTGTGGTATCACGACCACCGCATGGATTTCACCGCCCCGAACGTTTATGCAGGCCTGAACGGTTTTTACCTGCTTTTCGACAAGAAGGACGCGAACGACGAAACCAAAAAGGGAACGTATCGGCTGCCGAGCGGAAAATACGACGTACCGCTGATACTGCATGACGTCCAGTTCGATCAGAACGGCCAAGCCGTTTGGGACTTTTTCAACCCCGAACCGACCGGAAACGACCTGCCCAGCGCGCTTTATACGACACACGGCATGATCGGCGACCGTTTTACGGTCAATCGAATCATCCAGCCTTTCTTTATTGTCGAAGCGCGGAAGTACCGCTTCCGGGTTTTGAATGGCGGCCCGTCCAGACTGTACGAGCTGTATGTGCAAAAAGAAGGCGGCTCGGATCAGGGCGAACAGTTTTTCGTCATTTCCACGGACGGCAACCTGCTGCCGAGACCGATCGAAACCAACAATATCAGGCTCGGTGTCGCCGAGCGCCACGACATCATCGTCGATTTTTCCAAATATAAACCCGGCGATAAGTTGTATTTGGTCAACCGGATGGAAATTCGCGAAGACGGCGCGGGCTGGACCGGAAGATTGCTGGATCAAGGCAACCAGATCATGCGCTTCGATGTGGTGGCCGCCAAGGCGCCCGATCCCAGCCGCATCCCCGACCACATGCGCGCATTGCCGCCGATCAAAAAGCGGCTGGTAAGAAAAGAAAGATTATTTGTTTTTGACTACGACAACGGCTTATGGACGATCAATGGCAAGCTGATGGATCCTAACCGGCCTGATGCCTTGATCGAACAAGGCAGCGCCGAAATCTGGACCTTTCGAAACGCCGGCAACACCTGGATGCACCCCATTCACAGCCATTTCGAGGAGTTCCAGATCCTGGAAATCAACGGTAAGCCGGTGGACCGTCACGACGTCCGCCACGCCAGAAAGGACGTGGTGATGTTAGGCCCCAACGAAGAGGTGAAATTTTACTCGCGTTGGCGCGATTTTCTTGGCAAGCATGTGATGCACTGCCATAACGTCGTGCATGAAGACCATGCCATGATGATTCGATGGGATATCGTGCCGCCCGGTGAAGGCGATTGATAAGAGCATATAGCACGCCCCCCATTCGACACACATAAAGGTAGTTATGAAAGACAAAAATGTTCAGGATGCTTCATCCACTACGTCATCAAAACTGGAGCTGAGAAACAAATTAGCGAAAGCCCTTTTGCCACCGCCCACTCAGGGCCGCGGCGGCAATCGGATGCCGGATGTTCCGGTGACTTCCCATAACGGCAAGAGTTACCGTTTTTACAGCGATTTAATTCGCGACAAAGTGGTCTTGGTGCAATTCATGTCGATCGATGGACAGAAACATCATCCGACGATCGAGCACATTGCGGAGATCGCACGCCGTCTTGGCGACAAACTGGGAAAAGAGGTCAGCATCTATTCAATCACCACCGACCCTGAAAAAGATACCTTGGACAGGCTCGCCGCCTATGCGAAGAAACATCATATTCCTAAGGGCTGGCATTTGCTGCGGCCATCGGATGAAGACGCCAAAGCCATCAGCGGACGCTTCGCGAAGCACTTGTCCAAGCACCATCAACATGGCGGCATCAACGTGCGGATGGTGCATTACGGAAACGGCGGTGTCGGCTTATGGGGCGCATTCGCGTCGGACGCCGATCCCGATATGGCGGTAACGCGCCTCGGATGGCTGCAAAAAGGCAATTCGGCGGGCGCTGAAATCAAGCGCGCCGGCCCCGTGAATCTGGCAGGCCGGCACCATGACAAGAACAGCAACCGCGATGTTTAGCATCTTCGGTCTCTGATGCTGAACTTTCAAAGCTATTTAAGGAACAGAGTTCGTTATGTTGAAAACTAAATTCACCTATAGCCGTTTGCTGTTTACGGTAACGTTGGCCCTAGGGGGAAATGCCGCCATCGCCGCCGATTGCACAGACGTTATGCCGCGGCCGCGCCCCCCTCAAGCCAATGAGTGGCAAACAGTCGACAACGGGGTAACCACCACGCATATCATCACCCCTGAAGGCGCATTCCCAAGCCAGGATCCTTTCACCAATCCGCCGGGCAGCAACCATCTGGACACCGTTTACAAGAATGTTTGCGACGGTAACGGCGTCGAAATGGTCAATACCTTGCCTTCCACACCCGAAAATCCCTATAACTTACATGACAACCCCGTCGTTTCAGTGATCGATAAAACCTCGCCTACCGATGATTTACGGGAAGCTTTTCAACTGATCAAAAAATCGAAAGGGCATGATAAGCTGGCCGTACAAAAGGCTATTGATATTCTGGAAGGTAATCCCATTCCAAGCCGTACCTATAGCGGCATGGCATTATTACATTATAAGGGGCCGGAAAGGATAAAGCATGTGCAAGCGGTGTACGATGCAAATAACGTCAAGATTGGCGGTATCGTCGATGTACATCAAGTCTGGTTCGACGGCACTATCCAGTCAGACGCGGCGATGATCGACCCCAGCGATGTGCTCGATGTGCCCTGGACCGTCCGCTTTACCGTCGATACCCTCAATCGCGGCCACGAGGATTTCGCGCCGATGGTAATGTATTTCGACGATCCGGCGCTCAGCCCTCCCGGCATGCCGCCGATGCCGCATGTGCTAATGGATCAGACTTTTTTTCCGATGGAAGACGGTACCCGTACGGTATACGAAATCAAAATGGCTCCGGGCAAATATTATAATCTGACCTACAACTGGGGCTGGCGCAAGCACCCTCCCCGGGTTCAGGTTTCTGAAAATGCCCGTAAAATGATAGCGGGCAAAAGCTTGCCGCAATGGGAAATTGACGTCTTCGGCCCACACCCAAGCGCTAGCGAAGCTGAAAAACTGGCAGCCATTGCAAAAATCGGCGATCTTGCGCCCGAAAAGCGCATGTGGAATCTCTTGCGGTCTATTAAGGCTAACGGCAAAGCCTCGGCCAACGATATTAAAAGCCTGAACCGTGCATTCGAACAATCGCAAGACCGAAACAAATTGCCTGACGGAGTAACGGCCGATCCTGACAGCGACTGGACCTTGTTCTTCGTGAATAATACCATTTACGGCCAGATCAAAGGGATCAGGGACGACAGCCATGTGGAATATCCCGATTGGAAACTTAGAGGCAAGACCGTTAAAATCAAGCTGTTGAACGGCGATCATTTCGATCATGCCTATTTCAACGTGGACTTCGGCGGCCGGCGCGGCTGGGAAAACACCTTCCAGTCGACCCAGGCGATCGGCGGCGCCGGACAATGGTTCACCTTCGGGCGCGCGCACTGGTGGGTTAACGCCGGCATGCCCACCGCAGGCAAACCGGGGTTGATCATTACGCCGCCGGCGACAGGATCGGGCGATAATACCGTGGTCGGCCAGCATAACATCGAGATGCAAATGAATTATGAACCTTCACGGCGTTTGCGCTGGTACCAGTTCGACCCGTTGCATCACGACTTCGCGATATGGTCGATTCACTAACCTGAGCCGGATCAACACCTAGATTCCGTCCCATTCAGGGAAAGCGCCGCTTTGATAAACCCAAAGCGGCGCTTACTCTTTTTTACTTTTAGTACTTTATGTCTGGATTGCAAGCCGTACCGTTTTTCAGTGCTATTTTATTACTGGTCAATTGTCAGATGGTATGTTCCGGCGAAATGACGCAAAGCTGGGTGCTTTCCGATTCCAAGCTGATGGCAAATTCCCCGCAGGAAGACCCGCGCGGCAATCAGAATGAAAAAATTTCTGCTGCCGTTCCTGAATTTAGCGAAAATTTTTACGATCTCCCGAACCTGACGCTTATCGACAAAACCGGTAGAGAGGTCGACTTCCTTCAAGTGATCGATTATGGCGGCCCGGTCATGCTGCAATTTATTTTCGCCACCTGCTCTTCGATATGTCCGGTATTGAGTGCTTCATTCGCCAGTGCCCAGCCGGTACTGGATACTCTAAAGGCTTCCTACCGTCTGATTTCGATCTCGATAGATCCCGAGCAAGACACGCCTCAAAAATTGGATGCCTACGCCAATCGCTTCAAAGCCGGAAATAACTGGTATTTTTTTACCGGCAATCGAAAAGATATTGATTCGCTCTTAAAGGCATTCAATGCCGCTTATCCAGGCAGTAACAAGATGTACCACAAACCGCTGACCTTTATGCGTTCGCAGGTTAATGCGCCATGGATCCGAATCGAGAGGCTGCTCAGTAAAAACGACATTGTCACGGCCTATAAAAAACTCATCGAGCCCCAGCCCTTGCCAAAATCAAACCAATAAGAGCTGGCAAGCCATTTCGCCAGATCAATAGACCACACCAGTTTGTAACAATGGGATCCAGATTTTTAACCTCTCGTGCCGGAAAATTCGGCGTAAGCCTGCTATTGATAATTTCCATGGCTTTTTCAGGGTATTGGGCGATGCAATTTTATGGGATGTACAAGAACTCATCACAATTGTCATTCGGCGAACGGATTTATAATCAGGGCCTTGACTCGTCCGGCTCCCCATTACAAGGACGGACCGAAGGCGACATCGATTTCAAGGACGCGAATTTCAATTGCGCCCAATGCCACCGGCGGAGTGGTTACGGTTCCAGCGAAGGCGGAAACTATGTATTGCCGATCACCGGCGCCAGTCTTTTCAATCCCCGAAGTTTCGATCGGGCCGATCTCTTCAAAAAATTGTTTAAAGAGAGTCAGTCCAAACTGTTTTGGGCGCGCATGAGATCCGCTTATCAACGTCCGGCGTATACCGAGGAGTCTTTGGCAAAAGCAATCCGCAAAGGCATCGATCCATCAGGAAGAACCTTGAACCCGCTGATGCCACGTTATCAAATCAGCGACCGCGATATGTCGGGTTTGATAGCCTATCTGAAAAATCTGTCTTCCCAAAACGATCCTGGCATCGACAACCAGTCGATTTATTTTGCAACCGTTGTAGGTAAAGGCGTCGATGCAGACAGCAAAAATGCCATGCTATCGACAATAACCAAGTTTGTAGAATGGCTGAATTTGGAAACCAAGGGAAATCAGGACCATCCTAATTTTTCTCCGAACTATCGTTCCGATTTCGCGAAAGCCTTTCGACTATGGCAACACGACATTTGGGAGCTTTCCGAAAATCCGGCGGATTGGCCAAAAGAATTGCAAGCCTATTATGACAAAAAACCGGTCTTCGCATTGATCGGCGGCATGGCGCCAGGTGATTGGACGCCGATTCACCGATTTTGCGAACAAAATCATCTGCCTTGTCTTTTTCCGATCACTGAGTTGCCGGCGCAGGAGCAGTCCGGCCATTATTCGATCTATTTCAATGCCGGCCTTGCATTGGAAGCCCAAGCAATTGCGAAATATCTCAGCAAGGAAATAAAAGGGGATACGACGGATTCCATTGTGCAGATTTATAGGGATGAAGAAGCTCAAGGGCAGATCCCCGCGAATATTTTCAACGCCGCGATGAGCGCCGAAAGCCCGTTGAAAAGCGAAAAAATTTCCTATAAAAAAATCGAAGACTTCCGGCAAGCATGGTCCGAATATAAACAGAATCATTCGCATATCCGCTCTCTCGTAATTTGGCCTGATAAACTCGGAACCGAGGTGTTAACGGAATTGGCTTTACAACCCGAGGCCATCGAACGCATATTTCTGCCTTCCGGCATGCTGCAAAAAGATTTAAGCACCTTTTCCAAAGACTTTATCGCTAAGCTTATTTTCGCTTATCCTTACGAATTACCCACGGCTTATCATCCGCATGCATTCAGAGTCAGGGCCTGGATGAATACCAGAAGGCTTCCCATTACGAATGACAGAATTCAATTCAATTCCTATTATGCGCTGAATTTGCTGCAATATAGCCTGGAACATGTCGTTGATCACTTTTCACGGGATTATTTGCTCGAATACATAGAGCATGAAGCCGAAAATGCACTCAATCCGGGTACATTCCCAAGACTCAGCCTTGGCCCGGAACAACGATTCGCCTCAAAGGGCGCTTATTTGGTTCAATTAGGCTCTAATCGGTCAATTATTCCTATAAGCGACTGGATTGTTCCATAAGGATGAAAAAATCAGAGCAAAGGATTTAGACAGAAAAAGTGTACAAAACTAAATATCACCACATTGAGAAATCAACAACTTATAAATGTCTTTGCCCAAAGTTACATCCAGCTAAGTCATTGATTTTACTTATATTAGCAACAGACTGTTAATCACCGGGTCGGCGGTTCGAGCCCGTCCGGGGGAGCCAAATAAATGAAGGGCTTGCAGCAATGCAAGCCTTTTTTTTGCCTGAGCGGATGACTATGGAAGTCTCCGGGGCGGTATTTTCGGACACCCTCCCCTGATTTTATACCCGCCGTCAGCAAGACGTAATATTCATCCCTCACGGAACATAATCTTTGTCTTTAAATGCGAGGATGAACGTGAATTAGCTCATTGTATTCGCTTGAACCGCCGTGTAGCAGTTGACATCAATGAAAAGCAGGGATTGCTTGGGGATATAATCATTTCACAGAACGGTAACAATACCCCTTCATACTAGCCATTACGCGTCTGGCTGGCCAGTGAAAAGGCAGCCGAAAGATGGGGCAGAGCCAAATATACAAGTAACAGTTGTACTTGAAATTTCCTGCCATGGCTAACAGTTACTCAAAAAAACCCATGAAAGGTCAATCACTGGATAATGACGCCTTGATAAACCAGGCGCGTGAGCTTTATGCCACGTTGCTCATCAGACGCAATGCACACCCCATAGCAAGTGATCGCATTGACAGCTTGATTCTGTCAGCCCATCGCCGCTATGTACGCCGGTTAAATCGCTGCGCTGTTTGTTATCGACATCGCTTATATGACTGCAACCGCGAGCCTGGAAAAGATCATACTCCTTGCGAGCGTCATCGATCATCAGATCACTGACATCCGTCGACAAATCGTTTATAAAAATGAAAACCTACACGATACGTCCTTTAGATACCACGTCACTCGCATTATCTGATGCGGTCGATTTGCTATGTTCCAATTGCCCCGGTGAATCTGAACGCTACGAGAAAAGCAGGCTAGTCACTGAGATACGCCCGGTGGATGCGCAGCCTTTCTATAGAAAATTTTTCGGCGCCTATGATTTTGACGGAACGTTGATCGGAGTGGGGGGCATTAAGGCAGCCGATTGGGCTTCAGATACGCATATTCTCTACATGATGGCCGTGAATAAAGACCATCGCGGTAAAGGCGTTGGGTCTGATTTGGAACGTACCCGGATAGAGTGGGTGCTAAACAACTTTCCTCACGGGCGCTGCCTGGTAAGCACCAGCCATAAAAAGCGCTTTGAGCGCTGGAGTTTCAAAACGGCGAGTGAAGTTAACAACAGGCATCTAATGATCTTGGAATTTTGATGCGGACCCTTTTTTGCCTGAGCGAGCGACTATGGAAGTCTCAGGCTCGGCATGGATTTGCCCGACTTGGCACACCTATGACAAGGGCATGGCAATACCCTAAATCCGCCTGAGTCAGGGGAAAATTCAGAATGCTTGTGCTTTATGCAACAAAGCCCGCACCGAGTTTTTGATCAAGAAAACGCGCCAGGGCCGCGAAGATATTTTGGCGAAAATCATTGTTATAAACTAAATGAGAATTCAAAATGAAAGCCTATGTTTACAATTTTGAAAACCGCAAGGTTATTGCTGTAATCTTGGGAGATAACGAACAAACGATTGAGGATAAATACGATGAATGCTTTGACTCTTACGCTACCAGTCTAACTTACTCACCGGAATTCGATGACGTAAACGTACTGGTGAGAGATGATAACTTCAAGGTCATCGTTGCTAGTGAATAACGATATGCAGGCAAAAAAACCGGCTTAGCGCCGGCTTTTTTTGCTGCTTGCGTGATAACCAAGAGTCGCTATAAGACGGAAATCCCGTTTGGTTCCATGAGATCATATCCATTCCTGTTATAGTGAAATGAAGGCCGCCACAGGCGCTCCTGAAAATAACAAGAACCCCACCCTGCCGCCAATCGCGGTTTTTTCGACACGCTTCGGCTAACCCGCCAGCCGCAAAACGCGCGGCTAGGATATTGAACTGGTTGATTTAATCCGGCTCAGGGCACGCAGAATATAAAATGCCGCGACAGCAGAAGAAATATAAAGCCATGCATGAAGCGAAACCGCCCACCAAATAAAATCCACGATGTACAAAAGCCCAACAAAAGCGATAACCTTGATCAATGCAGTTCTTCCCCCTGATCTGTCCAACTAAAAGCGACTGAAGCAATAGCACCCTTGCTCGATCTTAATGACCAACATTCATTCGAGAGAATGTTCTCTGATGTTGAGCGTCAGTCTTAAATCGACTTCAAGTCCCCCTTACTCTTCCAAAGTTTGAATGTTAAGATGCGCGTGGGCGCCTATCCGCCCAATAGCCGGCGCTCCTCTGGCCGTCAGCGATGATGCGGAGCACCTCGCTGTCGTCGGCAAGTTAGCCTGCATGCCGGCACAAACCCTGCCGGCATGACGGACTTGTGTAAAGGGCATGGGCTGGCCTTAATACGCCATTTTGGCAGCATCCTGATCGGTTATCTCGAAGTGTGGCGCGGACCTGCCTATTTTTAATGTATTAGGCTATTCTTTTATAA
>Ga0207967_1000459_pt1 | contig 13252 bp, 10 predicted proteins | sample LakWasMet20_HOW5_2_FD_183866 | JGI IMG/M metagenome (GOLD analysis project Ga0207967, IMG submission 183866) | Freshwater sediment methanotrophic microbial communities from Lake Washington under simulated oxygen tension - Sediment Metagenome... | ecosystem: Environmental > Aquatic > Freshwater >...
TACGGCATTGCACACTGGTTTTTTGATGGTCGGATAGCCGTCAGGTCTCAAAACGACTCATGGTCTGCAACGATTGATTGGAATCATGATGAAAGTCAGGAGAAAATCAAGTTGTCTGGGCCTTTGGGGCAAGGCGCCATCAAGGTTAGCTTGGCTGGTAATCATGTAACCATTGATCGTGGTAACGGTAATCTGCAAACGTCTGAGGATGCCGAAGCCTTTATCAATAAGGAGCTGGGGTTGTTGGTGCCAGTACATTTTTTGCGCTACTGGGTTGCTGGTGTGCCAAATCCTGATATGCCTTATATCGAAGTTGCAGATGGCTTTACCCAGGCTTCCTGGTTATGTGAATACAAAGAAATGGTTAAGGTGGATAACCGACTTTTACCCAAGAAATTGATGGTTACCAATGGCAAAATCAAATTACGCCTGGTCATAGATCAATGGAGTTTAGAGGCACGATCATGAGAGAAAACTTAAGTGTCTGGCAGCAAAAGTGGCCAGCACCTGCAAAGTTGAATTTAATGTTGCGGATTACCGGGCAACGACCCGATGGCTATCATTTGCTGCAAACCGTGTTTCAATTTATCGATTTGTGTGACTGGTTGGTTTTTCATCCAGTTGATGACGGAAAGATCAGTTTAAAAAGCACGCTGTCTGGCGTGCCTGAAACCAGCGATTTAACCTATCGGGCGGCCAAGCTGCTTCAGGATGAGACTGGCTGCAAACAAGGCGTTTGTATCGAAGTTGAAAAAAATCTGCCGATGGGCGGCGGTTTGGGTGGCGGAAGTTCTGATGCCGCAACAACCTTAGTAGTATTGAATAAGCTGTGGGAATTGGGCTTGAGTTCTGCCAAACTCATGTCATTGGGGTTAAGTCTGGGTGCGGATGTGCCCGTTTTTGTTTTTGGATATTCCGCATGGGCAGAAGGTGTTGGTGAGCAATTAGAGCAAATTTCTATTCCTGAACAGTGGGTTGTGGTCATTAAGCCGGATTGCCATGTTGATACCAAGCAAATTTTTTCAGCTAAGGAATTGACACGCGACAGTAAATCAATCAAAATAGCTGACTTTACAGCTGGGCTTCACAATAATGACTGTACTGCAGTTGTGTGTAGCCAATATCAGCAAGTTAAAAAAGCCATGGATGCTCTATCTGAATATTCTGAAGCTAGATTGACAGGGACTGGTGCTTGTGTATTTGCACAATTTACTTCTGAAGAGAAGGCTCGAAGTGCTTATGATGCACTAAGAAAAAATTGGCAAGTGTATATTGCTAAAGGTGTAAATAAGTCACCATTGTTTTCGACATTTGAAATGTTTTGAATTTCTTTAAATTGGGTCGTCGCCAAGCGGTAAGGCACTGGGTTTTGATCTCAGCATTCCAAGGTTCGAATCCTTGCGACCCAGCCATTTATCTCCGCAAAGTTAACAGTGATGGGAGTCTTGCATGAATGACACCGCTATGATGGTGTTTTCTGGAAATGCTAACTTGGCTTTGTCCGAAGGTATTGTAAAGAAACTCAATATGCGCCTAGGGATGGCGGCAGTTGGCAGGTTTAGTGATGGTGAAATTGCCATAGAAATTGAAGAAAACGTCAGAGGTAAAGACGTTTTTGTAATACAGCCGACGTGCACACCAACCAATGAAAATTTAATGGAATTGTTGGTGATGATTGATGCCTTAAAACGGGCATCGGCAGCACGAATTACGGCAGTGATGCCATATTATGGCTATGCAAGACAAGATAGACGTTCACGTTCAGCTCGTGTGCCGATCAGTGCAAAGTTAGTTGCAAAAATGATCGAGCAATCTGGTGCGCACAGAGTATTAACGGTCGATCTACATGCTGATCAAATCCAGGGGTTTTTTGACATTCCTGTTGATAACGTTTATTCATCACCGTTGTTGTTGGGTGATATATGGCGTCAGCAATATAAAAATTTAATCGTTGTTTCGCCAGATGTTGGTGGCGTAGTAAGAGCCAGGGCACTTGCTAAACGACTGGATGATGCAGATCTTGCAATCATCGACAAGCGTCGCCCCAAGCCTAATGTGTCAGAAATTATGCACATTATTGGCGATGTAGAGAATAGAACTTGTGTGCTCATTGATGATTTGGTTGATACTGCCGGGACTTTATGTCACGCAGCTGAAGCCTTAAAAAAGCACGGAGCGTTAAAAGTGGTTGCTTATTGCACCCACGCAGTTCTTTCAGGAAAAGCAATGCAGAACATTAACGGTTCTCAGCTTGATGAATTAATTGTGACAGATACCATTCCGTTAAGCGAGGAAGCTGCTAAGTCTGAAAAAATCAGACAACTGAGCGTTGCGGAAATGTTGGCTGAAACAATAAGACGAATAGCGGTAGGTGAGTCAGTTAGCTCGCTGTATGTTGATTAATAGAATTTAAAGAATGCCTTAACGGTGTGGAATTGAGGGGAAAAATGTCTAACGTATTTGAATTTGTTGCTGAAAGCCGCGGAAAATCAGGTAAAAGTGCAGCCAGAAAAGTGCGCCGCGAAGGTAAGGTTCCGGCAGTAATTTATGGCGGGCATAAAGAACCTGAATTACTGGTGTTGGGTCATAATGATGTTGTAAAACATTTAGATCATGAAGCTGTTTACTCACACTTGCTGGACATTAATGTCGATGGCAAAGTTGAAAAGGCAGTTCTAAAAGGCGTACAACGCCATCCTGCTAAATTTCAAATATTGCATTTGGATTTTATGCGCATTAGTGCCACAGAATTGGTTAAAATTCACGTGCCACTGCATTTCATCAACGAAGCAACATCTGTTGGCGGTAAAAAAGGCGGCGTTGCCACACATTCATTAGTGGATGTTGAGGTTTCTTGCTTACCAGGCGCCATTCCAGAATTTATTGAAGTTAACATGGTAAATTTGGATGTTGGTCAAACTATCCATTTATCTGACTTAGTTCTACCACCAAGCGTACAAATTGTCGCTTTGGCTCAAGGTTTAGATCATGACCTGCCAGTCGTCTCTATGGGCGTTGCTAGAGCTGGTAAAGAAGAAAGCTAAACCAAATGGTTAAACTTTTAGTAGGCTTGGGAAATCCAGGTTTGCAGTACGAAAGAACCCGGCATAATGTCGGGTTTTTGTTTTTAAGGCAGTTGGCTTTAGAATCTGGCAAACCTTGGGTGGATGAATCGAGATTTCAAGGGCTTTTATCAGAGTATAAAACGCCTGCCAAAACGATAAAACTGCTCATGCCAAAAACGTTTATGAACTTAAGCGGTCAATCGGTAGGCAAGGTCGCGCGGTATTTTAAACTGGCACCAGAAGAAATTTTAGTTGTACATGACGAACTGGATTTTGCAGTGGGTGTTGCAAAGTTAAAGAAAGCTGGCGGTCATGCTGGACACAATGGACTAAAAGATATAATTGCTCATTTGGGTTCAAATGATTTTTATAGATTAAGGATTGGAATTGGTCGTCCACCTGAAGGTGGTAATGTTGCCAATTTTGTACTGTCTAATCCATCCCAGAAAGAGTTTGAATTGATCGAGTCCGCCATGCAGGAAGGCAGATCACTTATCGATAAATTATTACTGGAAAATTGATTGCCCTCACTGAAGCGAATTAGGCGTTAACCAACGCATATTTGGCTTTGTCGAGCTGAACAGAGACTCCGCTTATACAATCAGTCTATCAAATGTAATTTGCCTAAATCAATAGTCCTTTTAGGCGATATCATTAATAGCGGCTCTAATTATTTTAACAAAGTTGGTTGTTCAGTTAACCATAGAAATCATTTGTTACTACCGCATAAATCCAACTTTCGTAAAACTCCACTACATTTTTGCTTTTCTAGCGTGACAAATCTGCGCTTTATGTCAGAATCTTCTTGTTTATCCCGCCAATAGCGCCGTTTTAATGTATTAAATACACAAAACCGAATTGATATGTGTTAATTTGACGATATGGTAATCATTAACAAAAAAATTGTTAATCCCTCAGCAGCAGGATAAAGTTTAAAGATGCACAAAAACGACTTTGTAATTCAACATGTCAGCATGATCGTGGCAGACACTCAAACGTCATTAAAATTCTATAGTGGCATATTGGGACTGGAACAGATTGATCGGCCAAATTTAGGTTTTCCCGGCGCTTGGCTGGCAATAGGTAATTCACAGCAATTGCATTTATTGGAATTGCCAAATCCTGATCCTATAAGTGACCGGCCAACTCATGGTGGAAGGGACAGGCATGTGGCGCTAACCGTTTCAAGCATTGCTGACGTAAAAGATACATTAAATGATGCGGAAGTATTTTATACCCTGAGTGTGTCAGGTCGGAAAGCCTTGTTTTGCAGAGATCCAGACGGGAATGCGATTGAAATTATCGAAAGATAAAGAACGCGGGTTTTTATAAAAAAGTTTATTTATTACAGAATTTGACATTTTAAAAACCCGTGTAATGATAAAGCAACTTATCAGTGGAATTTCACACCGTGATACATGTCAACGGTAAGTTTAAAAAGTAATAAATTTTTGGATGTAATAGCCTCCAGTTTTTAAAGATTATTCGCTAATAGCAACCTGAACAGGTGATGCAATGGGCAAAAAAAGTTATTTAACTGACAATTCCAAAGCTTCAGTACATGACATCGTTAAGGGCATCGATAAGGATGTTGAACGTGGCGAAGACATTCTCATGTTTGGATTTTGCGTAGTCATGCTTTCATCAACATTTGCCCCTATTGCTCCGCCAGTTGTTGTTTTACCGGCTGTCGCATTAACGTTTGCTTTGTCAGCTAGTTTTGCTCGTATCAACTACCATAGAATGGAAAAAAAGTTGGCTAGTGCAATTGTAGAGCTGGATGGGTATGAGCAAGTTTTAATCAGACCGATAGCGAATGTGTTTGTGGAACGCCCAATGCCACCGCTAACCATGTCTTTTAATCCGTTAAAAAACTTAATGCGTACAGCAAAAAGTTTGCTTGGATCGTTAATGTTAAATCCGTTTTGGATGCCAATTTTTTATGTTATGGGCATCCAAATTCATGAAGAAAAAAATCTGATTGTTTTAAATAAAGTCATTTGTGAAGTAGAGCAGAAGCTTTTGGCAAGGCCTGCGACCGATAAAATTTTATCTAAATAAAGCTTGACAATCACTGGGTTATTTCACCAAACTCAACAACACGCCCGCCGCCACAGCCGAGCCAATAACGCCCGCTACATTTGGCCCCATTGCGTGCATTAACAAAAAGTTGTGCGGATTGCTTTCCAGGCCGATCTTATTTGCCACCCGGGCGGCCATTGGTACGGCGGATACGCCAGCTGCGCCAATCAACGGGTTGATTTGGGTCGTGCTGAATTTATTCATCAGCTTGGCCATTAACACACCCGCCGCTGTACCTATGGCAAACGCCACCGCACCCAACGCCAGGATGCCTAATGTTTTCACTTGTAAAAAGGCTTCCGCGCTGAGCTTGGAGCCAACAGATAAGCCCAAAAAGATGGTAACAATGTTGATTAACTCATTTTGAGCCGTTTGGCTTAAACGATCAACCACACCGCAAGCATTCATCAGGTTACCAAACGCAAACATGCCTACTAGCGGCGTTGCTGAAGGTAATAGCAGAATTGATAATAGCAGCAGCATTAAGGGGAATACGATTTTCTCGGTTTTGCTAACCGTGCGTAATTGCTGCATTTCAATCTTGCGCTCGTCTTCGGTGGTTAATGCGCGCATGATAGGCGGTTGAATCAACGGCACCAGCGCCATATAAGAATACGCCGCAACCGCAATCGCTCCCAACAAGTCCGGTGCTAATTTGGACGCCACATAGATGGCTGTCGGGCCGTCTGCACCACCGATAATGCCAATGGCGGCGGCATCCCGCAAGGAAAACTCCAGTCCGGGGATGGCATTTAACGCCAGCGCGCCCAGCAATGAGGCAAAAATACCAAATTGCGCGGCTGCGCCCAAGAGCAGGGTTTTAGGATTGGCCAGCATGGGGCCGAAATCGGTCATTGCGCCCACACCCATAAAAATCAATAACGGAAAAATGCCCAGCTTAATGCCGTAATACAAAAAATACAGCAAGCCGCCTTCTTCAGAAATGCCGGCCACAGGAATATTGCTTAAGACGGCACCAAAGCCTATCGGCAGCAGCAGTAATGGCTCAAAGCCTTTTTTTATGGCTAAAAATAAAAGTAAAAAGCCGACCAGCATCATAAATGCCTGGCCGCTGCTAAAGTTATACAAGCCGGTGCTATGCCACAGTGAGATCAGATTTTCCATGCAGGGGTTTCAGTTGTTATTCAGGTAAAGGGTTTTTATACCATGAACTGTTATGGGTACGAAGCTTAATGTGCTAAAAATCTGCAAATGCTAATCTTGATTGCGAATTCTTGGTTTTTTAACTCATCCAGTATGAGATTATTTTTTCAAGGTATCATAGCTAAAACTCTGATATCGGATAAACCTAATTATTAACCTGGCCAATTTATGTGGCACCAATAACTTACTGGTAAAAAACTGACCATGACTGATCAACCTATTCAACATTTACTTGATTTTATCGATGCAAGTCCCAGCCCTTGGCATGCGGTTGCCAGTGTTGAGCAGCAATTATTGGCATTTCAGTTTACCAGGCTGCTGGAAACCGAAAAGTGGCAGTTAAAACCAGGTGGTCGATATTATGTGATCCGTGATGATTCCTCGATCGTCATTTTTGTGCTTGGCCAAAAACCGTTGCTGGAAACCGGTTTCAAGATTATCGGAGCACATACCGATTCGCCCGGATTGCGTTTAAAACCCAATACCGCCACTGCAACCGATGGCTTTCTGCGGTTAGGTGTAGAAGTTTATGGCGGCCCTATTTTGGCCACTTTTGCGGATAGGGATTTAAGTTTGGCTGGACGCATCAGCTATAAAAACGCTCATGGTTCGCTGGAAACCAAGCTGGTCCATTTTGAGCGACCCTTATTAAGATTGCCCAATCTGGCGATTCATATGAATCGCGGCGTAAATGACGATGGCCTAAAATTACAAAAACAAACCGAATTGCCATTAATTTTAAGCACAATAACTGCAGAACAGTTGCCAAAGCCCTATTTTTCCGAGTTATTGGAACAGAAATCCGCTATTAGCGCAGATCAAATTCTGGCTTGGGATTTGGCTGTTTATGACACCCAAAAAGGCACCGTTTGGGGAAAAAATAACGAATTCTATGCAGATAGTCAGCTGGATAACCTGGCTTCCTGTCATGCGGCCTTGCAAGCCTTGTTAAGTCCATCGACACTGGCTGCCGATGGCACCGCGGTATGTGCATTTTTTGATCATGAAGAAATTGGCAGTGGCAGTAATAAAGGTGCTGATGGCAGTTTTTTACCTGACATTCTGCAACGCATTGCTTTTTCTGCGGACACTAATCAGGAAGATTATCGACGTGCGCTAGCTAAAAGCTTTTTGATTAGCGCCGATATGGCGCATGCCTATCAACCTAACTTTCCAAATGCCTACGAACCTGATCACAAGGTGCTAGTTAACCAAGGCCCGGTGATCAAAGTTAACGCCAATCATCGTTATAGTTCCGAAAGTGTTTCAGAAGCCCAGTTTGCCAATTGGTGTGAACTGGCTAACGTGCCTTATCAAAAATATTCCCATCGCTGCGATTTGCCTTGCGGCAGTACCATCGGTCCAATTACCTCGGCGCAATTGGGAATACGCTCTGTTGACGTTGGCAATCCCATGTGGGCAATGCACAGTATTCGTGAAAGTGCCGGCGTTTTTGATCATCAATATTTAATCAATGTATTTAAAATTTGCTTTAGTCATTGGTAAAATATAAATAGTTAACTAATCTTGAATGGAGGAAAACCCTCTTCACGTCAATCTCATTTGGTGCCTAATCGTTGGGAGCCAAGAATTGACTCCAAGCCCATGTTAACAAATGAAATCTTTTGCAGGTAAGTACGGTTGGCTAAGCTTTATGTTGTTTTTAAGTTATTGGCATCCAGTTTCTGCTAAAAACGTTAATGTTGGTCAAAAAATAAATACTGGCTATTTATACAGTCTGACTGACCTTGTGGCCTGTCCAGAACACATTCAGACCACTTTTAACGTTAGTGATTTGGAAAACAATCCCTTAGGTAAACTAATAGATTGCATCGAAAGCAAAACCGCGTTTGGACGGCCTGCCAAGCTGTCAACATTAAAAAAACTCAGTACCGATTCAACTTGCCATCTTTTGTGCGTAACCACTTTTGTTGCTGCAAATAGCATCCCATCCAATGCATTAGTGGTCGGTGATTATGGTCATCTTTTAACTTCAGAAAAACGTGATGGCTATACAAACCAAGATGACATAATTAGTTTTATCAATAGTGGTAGCAAAACAAAACTTAAGTTCAACAGGATTAAAGTTAAGCAGTGTGGCTTTAAAATGAGTTCTAAGTTGCTTGAGGTTGCTGAGCTAATCGGAGTAAGGTATGAATAAGTTTATTCGCAGTCTGCCAATTACCCGAAAACTCTTACTGATGTTATTGTTTTCAGGCTTTACGTCAGTCATGTTTGCCGGTCTATTTTTAATCATGTTGGAGATTTCCGAATTTCAGAATAACACCCAGGAAGATTTGACCGCATTAGCTGCATTGGTTGGAAACCGAAGTACCGCTGCTGTATTGTTTGACGACCAAAAAGTGGCAAATGAAAATTTGGCGGTATTTAATAACGTATCCACAGTGCAAACAGCCTGCTTTTATAATGCTCAAGGTGCTATTTTTGCCAAGTTAACTAAAAAGAACAGCTCTAAAAGCGACTGCCCGGATGTTATCGAAAATGAAAAAACGTATTTTAAAGATGAACATCTCTATATTGTTCATCCAGTTGAATTAGAATCCGAAATAGTAGGCACAATTTATATCCATGCCGATTTAACCCAGATTTATTGGCGCAAGCTTCAGTTTATCGGCTTATTGTTTGTGGTATTGATTTGCACATCGGTACTTACATTTGTCCTGTCAACTCCCCTGCTAAAAATTATCTCAGATCCCATCCTGGGGCTACTGAAATCAGTTGAAGAAATCAGCAAAACCAAAAATTATACGTTGCGCGCAACCGTGGTCAACAATGACGAAGTTGGGGTTTTAGCCGAAGCCATTAACGAACTCATCAGTAAAGTAGATGTGCAAAACCAAGCCTTAATCCAGGCAAAAAACCGTTATTTAGCGCTTTACGATGACAACCCTACTATGGTCTTCCATTTAAAAGAGAATGGTCGAATTCTGTCCGTCAATAAAACCGGCGCAAAATATATCGGGTTAACGGTAGAAGAACTGCAAGACAGATTTATATTCGACTTTATTCATCCTGACGACATGTCACAACTTAAAAGGCTGTTTGACCGATGCCGTCTTAACCCCTCTGTGGCCCAAAAACAAGAATTAAGAATTATTTGCCAGGACGACCGGGTAATTTGGGTAAGGGAAACTGCAAAATGGATAGAAAACGAAAATCAACAAAGCAGTCTGTTACTGGTTGGGGAAGACATAACCGAGGCACATTGGTTAAATGAACAACTGCTGCATCAAGCTACGCATGATTCATTAACCAATCTGCCCAATAGGGTCGAGTTCCATAAACGCATAGAACACGCGGTCACTGCCGCACAACTGATCGGCTCCGAGCATGCTGTTTGCTATTTGGATTTGGATCAATTTAAGATTATCAATGATACCTGCGGACATTATGCAGGCGACGATGTTTTAAGACAGCTGGGTGAGTTGCTCAGAAAAAAAATCCGCCGTTATGATTTTGTGGCCCGCTTAGGCGGGGATGAATTTGGCATCTTAATGAATGACTGTAATATGGCTGAAGCCATTGCCGCCTGCGAAAACCTGCGCGATGCTGTGCGAGATTTCCGCTTTGCCAGCCATAACAGAAGTTTTTCAATTAGCGTCAGCATTGGCTTATCGATTATTAATTCAAGTAGTCCCAATGCAATAACCTTACTTAAAGAAGCCGACGCCGCCTGCTATGCCTCAAAAGACAGGGGCCGAAATCGTGTGCATGTATTTCGTGCAGATGACGAGGAATTAGCCTTACGCAGTGGTGAAATGCAATGGGTGGAAAAAATCCAATCAGGCTTGGCCCAAAACAAATTTTGTTTATTCGGCCAACCCATTCTGGCGCTAAACAGCCAAGAAACCGGCTTGCACTTTGAAACTTTGGTTCGATATAAAGATGAGGATGGCCACATCTTACCGCCCGGCGCTTTTTTACCTGCGGCGGAACGATACAATCTTGCCCCTGCCCTTGATCGCTGGGTTATCAGCACGCTTTTTGCCTGGATGTCGCCACAAGCCAGTTTTTTGGACAACTTGAATATATGCTCAATCAATCTATCAGGCCTGACCTTGTCCGATGAATCCATGCTGGGGTTTATTAAAGCCGAACTCGATAAATGGCAAATACCTTCCCATAAAATTTGTTTTGAAATCACCGAAACAGCCGCCATTGCTAACCTTACCCTCGCTGATAAATTGATAACCGGCCTAAGAGAGCAAGGCTGTTTATTTTCTTTAGATGATTTTGGTAGTGGTTTATCGTCCTTCGCTTACTTACGAAATTTGCCAGTTGATTTTTTAAAGATTGATGGCTTATTTGTAAAAGACATCCTCGACGATAAAGTCGATCTCGCAATGGTTAAATCCATTAATGAAGTGGGTCATATTCTTGAGAAAAAAACGATTGCTGAATTTGTAGAAAACGATCAGATTTTAAATCTGCTTGAGCAATTAGGCGTGGATTTTGCCCAAGGCTATGGCATTGGCAAGCCAGTGCCTTTAGATGAATTAAGCTTGTTCAACCAAAAAGCTATCCTCAATTTAATACCCTAGCGACAAATCGATTTTGACATTTATTTTAGGTTTGGTATAGCACTGTTCCGCTTTTAAACGCCTCCTGTGAATCTATCTTTCATCATCAGATGGACTGATTAAATTAGTTGTTAAATTGACGTTTAATCAGAAATAACTTAACAACCTATCAATAGCCCATCAACATTGAATGTGCCTTCATTGAGTGTTACCATTTGCCGCGAATTTATAATGCGCATTCAGCATTCTACCTGCCAATTTAACCTCACTTTCAGTTCAAACTTATGACTGCATCATCGACAACAGCGGAACTTGGCGGTAAAGCCTGGTTAGACACTAACAATAACGGAATCCAAGATGCAGGTGAATTGGGGTTAGCGGGGGTTAAATTCACATTAAACGACCTCTATTCCGGTGCCAAATTCCAAACAGTTACAGATGCTGCTGGTAATTATGTATTTAGTGACTTGGTTCCGTCCTATTATTACGCGGTACTTGATAAAACTACCTTGCCCGCTGGCTACAACATCACTCTCCCATATCAAACAAGCGATATAACACTGGATTCAGATTTTGCAACCTGGAATGGTAGTGCCTACTTCGATTTAATTGCTGGCCAATCGTTGCTCACTGCTGATGCTGGCGTTTCAGACAAAAAAGGCAGTATCGGAGATAAAGTCTGGTTGGATACGTCACCGGCTCACTCAGGCAATGTTGGCTTAACTGCTCCCGGGATTCCCGGGGTAACAGTAACGCTGTATCAAGCAGGTGACGATACTCAATTTGGTACCGCTGACGATGTCGTTGTTGCTACCCAAATCACTGATGCCAACGGTAATTACAAATTTGAGAATTTATTAGACGGCGCGTATCAAGTTGGCTTTAGTAATATCGGCGCTAACAATAGTTTTACCAAATCTTACGCATCCACAGTCGGCTATTCTTCGGTTGATCTGTCAACTGGTCGTACCTATGAAATTGATTTGAATGGTGCCCAGAACATTGATTACGCCGATGCCGGAATACGCAATAACCTAGGCAGCATCAGTGGTTTGGCATGGGATGACATCAATGGTGATGGTTGGCAAGTTGAAAATGTCGGCACAAACCTGCCTCTGCCTATAATTGCTAATCTAACTGTCAAACTTTATCAAGCAGGCGCTGATAACGTGTTTGGTAATGCTGATGATGTCTTGGTAGCTACTCAAATCACGGATGCCAATGGTCAATATGCATTCGGTAACTTGGCTGCAGGCCAGTATCAAGTTGAATTCAGTCTGCCGAATGCAAATTCTGTGCTTACATCATCGGATGGCACTGGCGATTTCGTTGGATTCGTAGGAGGCAATGCCGTCTACTTTGCCCCAAGTTATTACGTTAACTCCGATATAGTCGGCAATAGCCATAGAACTGCCACTATCGACATTGCGCCGCTTCAAGATGTTAGCAGCATTGATGTCGGAGTTACCAGCAATCAAACGGCCATAGGTGACCGCGTTTGGGAAGACACCAACTTTGATGGCATTCAGGATGCTGGTGAAAACGGGATTGCTGGCGTAACTGTGCAATTATTGGATACCAACGGAAGTGTATTGAATAGTGCTGTAACCGATCAAAATGGACTTTATCTTTTTCAGGGTTTAACTGCTGGCAATTATGCCATCCATGTCATTGCTCCAACTGGATATGGCTACAGTCCGCAAAACATCTTTACTTATCTAGGTAACTCAAGTGTCAATTTGCAAGGCAGCACGCCTGTTTTTGCCTTAAACACCTATGAAAAAACCATGGAAAAAGACGCTGGACTGGTCAAGTCAGCGACTATCGGCGATACCGTTTGGAATGATGAAAATCATAACGGTATCCAAGATTCTGGTGAAAAAGGCATGGAAGGTATTATTGTCAATATCTACTCAACAACCAACTCAAACGCTCAATCGACTGTCACTGACGTTAATGGGCACTATTCGTTTAATGTAATTCCCGGACAATATTACTTGGACGTTAGCTTACCTAGCAATTATGCCTTCTCTCCTTATCAACAAGGCTCAAATCCGCAACTGGACTCAAACTTACTGTCATATGGTTTTCATGAGTTTTTTAACGTAGCTGCTGGCGTCAATAACCCAGACGTAGATGCGGGCATCTTTGCAGTTTCTACCATCGGAGGTAAAGCTTGGATGGACACTAACGGTGACGGATTGCAAAATCCCGAAGAAGTTATCGGTGCATACGGCGCTTCAGTTGAATTACTGGATGAATCCGGCCAAGTGATAAGCACTACCAGCACTATTGAAGACGGCAGCTATGTTTTCTATAACTTTAACTATAACGACGCCGCCGGAAATTACCACAACGAATCGATCACTGCGGGTAATTATAAAATCCATATAGTTCCTC
>Ga0207967_1000469_pt1 | contig 13080 bp, 12 predicted proteins | sample LakWasMet20_HOW5_2_FD_183866 | JGI IMG/M metagenome (GOLD analysis project Ga0207967, IMG submission 183866) | Freshwater sediment methanotrophic microbial communities from Lake Washington under simulated oxygen tension - Sediment Metagenome... | ecosystem: Environmental > Aquatic > Freshwater >...
AATTGTTAAACTAAGGTATCCAATGATTGAATGGTTGTTTATTCCTGCGGCGTATTTAATAGGCTCAATTTCCAGCGCAATTTTAATCTGTCAACTAATGGGTTTGCCGGATCCGCGTGAACAAGGCTCTGGTAATCCCGGGGCCACCAACGTCATGCGGATTGGGGGCAAAAAGGCGGCAGCTATCACATTAGTAGGTGACATGCTCAAAGGACTGTTGCCGGTTTATGCGGCAAATATGCTTAACGTGTCAGCAGAAATTCTGGCATTAACTGGCGTGGCCGCGTTTATTGGGCATTTATATCCCATTTTCTTCCAGTTTAAAGGCGGCAAAGGTGTGGCAACCTCACTAGGTGTATTATTTGGCATCTCCTGGTGGCTGGGTCTGGCTGTGGCTGGTTGCTGGTTGATTGTGTATAAGATTACCAAAATTTCTTCTGTATCTGCGCTGGTGGCTTCAGCGTTATCGCCTATTTTTGCCTGGTATTTTAACGGTACCATTCCTGTATTAATCGCGGCAGTATTTATGACGGTACTATTGCTATGGCGGCACAAAAGTAATATTCAGCGGTTGATGGCAGGCCAGGAACGTTAAATTTTTAGCAAATCATTAATCGGCCAACGGGGTCTGGCAAAAATTTCCAATGCTTGTGTTTGCCCGGCAAGCAAGCGTTGGCAGCCAGCATAGGCAATCATAGCGCCATTATCGGTACAAAATTCCGGCCTTGGAAAATAAATTTGGGCGTTTTCTTTATCAGTCATGCCAGTTAACTGCTTTCTGATTTCTGTATTAGCGCTAACGCCACCTGCGACGACTAATCGCTTTATGCCGGTTTGCTGCAAGGCTCTTCGGCATTTTATGCTGAGAGTTTCTGCAACAGCTTGCTGAAAAGCGGCCGCAATATCGGCCTTTGCTTGCGGAGATTGGTCGGTCGCACTGAGTGCGTTCATGGTAAATGTTTTTAGTCCGCTAAAACTAAAATCAAGCCCTGGCCGATCAGTCATGGGTCTGGGAAATTTAAAAACTGGCTTGCCTAGTTCGGCAAGTTTTGCCAGCTGCGGACCGCCCGGGTAATTTAAACCCAGCATTTTAGCGGTTTTGTCAAAGGCTTCGCCTGCGGCATCGTCCAGTGATTCCCCTAGCAGCGCATATTCACCAATACCAGTCACTTTTACCAGCAACGTATGCCCGCCTGAGATAAGTAGTGCGACAAAAGGAAAGGCTGGTGGATTTTCTTCCAACATGGGTGCCAGTAAATGTCCTTCCATGTGATGTACGGCAATGGCAGGAATCTGCCAAGCCCAAGCCAGGCTTCTTGCAGTGCTTGCGCCCACGAGCAGCGCGCCCATTAAGCCTGGGCCTGCGGTATAAGCAATGCCATTGATGTCTTGGTTTTTTAAATGACTGTCTTTAATAACTTGCTTGATTAACGGTGCCAATTTGCGGATATGGTCGCGCGAGGCCAGTTCCGGCACGACTCCGCCATATTCATTGTGCATGTCAATTTGGCTATAAAGTAAGTGACCGCACAGCCCTTTTTGGGGATGATAAATAGCGACACCGGTCTCGTCGCAAGAAGTTTCTATGCCTAAAACGTACATTGAGTTTTAAAAAAATAAAAGTGGAGGTATAATTAAGGGTTCATCTTGGTCAGTGGGCCAATAGCCCTATTTTTTAGATATTAACACAATTGGATTATTAAGCATGCCATCAGTAAAACTTAAAGAAAACGAACCTTTTGATATTGCCATCCGTCGCTTTAAACGCGCTTGCGAAAAAGCCGGTGTATTGGCAGAAGTGCGTCGCCGTGAATTTTATGAAAAACCAACTGCTGAGCGTAAACGCAAAGGTGCAGCAGCTGTTAAACGCCACTTGAAAAAATTAGCTCGTGAACGTTATGCGTTGAAAAACTTACGTCGCGGACGTCCAGCTCTCTAAAATATAAGGTTTAGGCGATGGAATTGTTAACTACTCGTATCAAGGAAGATATGAAAGCCGCTATGAAAAGCGGTGAGAAATCAAGATTAGGCGTTATCCGGTTAATCCTGGCTGCTATTAAGCAGGTTGAAGTCGATGAGCGTATCGAGCTGGATAACGAGCGGACAATTTTGGTATTAGACAAGATGCTAAAGCAACGGCGCGAATCAATTCGGCAGTTTGCTGATGCGGGTCGTGACGATCTGGTCAAAATCGAAGAGGCGGAGGTTATTGTCATACAAGACTTTATGCCGCAGGCGCTAACCGATGCTGAAATTGAAGCGATGGTTGCAGAAGCGGTCGCCGAAACCGGCGCTCAATCCGCTAAGGATATGGGTAAGGTCATGGCGATATTGAAGCCAAAAATGCAAGGGCGGACAGATATGTCAGCAGTTAGCTTAAAAATCAAGGCGGCTCTGGCTGGTTAATTTGACTATTCTCTGGCCGGGTGGGTAATGTCCGGTAGAATACCTCGTGAGTTTATAGATGATCTTCTAGTGCGGGTCGATATTGTAGATTTGATCGATTCGCATGTGCCTTTAAAAAAAACAGGGGCAAATTTTGTTGCCCGCTGTCCATTTCACACAGAAAAAACGCCCAGTTTTTCGGTTAACAGAAACAAGCAGTTCTTTCATTGCTTTGGCTGTGGTGCCAGTGGCAACGCGATTAGCTTTGTCATGGACTATAGTCATCTTGACTTTGTTGAAGCTGTTGAGGAACTTGCTGCCTTTGCTGGTGTCGATGTGCCAAGAGAATCTGATGGCGCAATCTCTGCACAAAAAAAAGATGATTTAAAAGCGCTTTACGGGCTAATGGATTCGGTTGCGGATTTATTTGCCGGGCAATTGCGTACCAATGCGGGCGCTAAGGCTTTAGATTATTTGCACGCAAGAGGGGTGAGCGATGCCAGTATTCGCAATTTTAAATTGGGCTATGCACCGAATGACTGGCGATTTTTAGCAGGCAAATTTGATCCAGAGGCGCTGAGTAAGGCGGGATTGATCGTCGATAAAGAAGCCGGATCTGGATATGACCGATTTCGTGACCGGCTTGTTTTTCCAATTAGGGATAAGCGGGCGCGAATTATTGGTTTTGGCGGGCGGGTGCTTGATGATTCGTTGCCAAAGTATCTAAATTCGCCTGAAACGGCATTGTTTCATAAAGGCAAAGAGGTCTATGGTCTTTTTGAACTACTTGAGATAAACGCTAAACCAAGCAATATTTTGCTGGTTGAAGGTTATATGGATGTGATTACCTTGTTTGATCATGGAGTAAATAATGCCGTGGCATGCTTGGGAACAGCCGTTTCTTTGGCGCATTTTGAGTTACTGTTTCGATTTACGGACGAATTGATTTTATGTTTCGATGGCGATAATGCCGGTCGCAATGCCGCATGGAAGGCGGTTGAGGCAGTTTTTCCGGTTTTAAAAGATGGGCGGCAGGTTAAGGTTTTGCTATTGCCGGATGGGCAGGATCCTGATTCTATTTTAAAGGATGAGGGCTCGGTTGAATTTATGGCGCGTCTGGAAAATGCACAGACACTTTCCAGTTATTTTTTTGCACAGCTTAAGCAAGGGCTAAACTTGGCGTCTATCGAAGGTGCTTCGCAGTTGGCAGCTAAAGCAACGACGTATTTGGAAAAGTTACCGGAGGGCGTTTTTAAAAGCATGATGTTTGCAAATTTGCGCGAGTTATCTGGTCACACGCAGTTTGTTGCATCCCCAAGTCGCAGTGGATTCGCCAAAAATATCCCGGGACGTGTTCCGCGTCAAAAAACAGGTTGGAATTCTTCAGCTAGAATTGCAATGGCGTTGTTGGTGCAAAATCCACACTTAGCCAAGCTAGTCGGTCAAATGGAAATAGATTGGAGTGAGGTTGAATTTTCTGGGGTTGAATTGTTCAAAATGCTGTTGGGTTTAATTCGTGAGCAAGAACCTCATAATGCAGCCGTACTGTTGGAGTTATTTCGAGGGGCGGCTGAAGAAAAAATTATCAAGTCGCTGGCTTTTTTAGATTTGCTCTTACCGGAAGAAGGAGTTGAGTTGCAATTTAAGGGGGCTTTGAGTACCTTGCTGGCTCAATCCAGGCAGACAAGTATTGAAAAATTACTGGCTAAAGCCAGTAGCGATGGGTTAACTGCCCAAGAAAAAGAACTGTTGCGTAAATTGTATTCAGGCAATTAGTTGCGCAATTAATGAAAGTTGGTTAAAATAGTTAGTTCAGTCAAGCTATTTCAGTAAACTGTGAGTAGATCATGAATCAAGAACAACAGCAATCCCAGCTAAAACAATTGATAGCCAAAGGCAAGGTTCAAGGATACTTGACATATGCTGAGGTGAATGATCATTTGCCAAGTGATATAGTTGATCCAGAGCAAATTGAAGACATCATTAGCATGATTAATGATATGGGTATTCAGGTTTACGAAGTCGCTCCGGATGAAGACTCCCTGATTACCGATTCGGCAGCCGTCACTACCGACGATGAAGATGCTGAAGAAGTCGCTGCATTGGCTTCTGTTGACAGCGAATTCGGTAGAACTACAGACCCTGTTCGTATGTACATGCGGGAAATGGGCTCGGTAGAATTACTGACGCGTTCAGACGAGCTTAAAATCGCTAAACGAATCGAAGAAGGTCAGCAGCAGTTAGTTAAAGCTATTGCGCGTTCTTGTGTGGTCGTTGAAGAATTTTTAAATTCTTTCGACAACATTTCAACAGAAGAAGGCGGTATACGCTTAAATGATTTAATTTCAGGTTTCGTAGACTTGTCCGAACCTGATGATTTGGCGGTTACACAATCTGCTGATATAGTTGAAGAAGCTGGCGCAGCAGAAGATGAATTAAAAGGACTTAATTATGACGAAGTTAAGGATAAAGTTGAAGAGTTAAGAAAATTGCTCAAAAACGCTTCTGCAGCAATCAAAAAATACAGTTATACCAGTGAAAAAACTGAAAAAGCGTTTGAGGCTGTTGCTGATTTGTTTATGGAGTTTAAATGGACTCCGCAATACTTGAAAAAACTTACCGCAATTATTCCTGACGGAATAGCTTCTGTTCGTGAGCAAGAAAAAATTATTCTGGAAATTTGCGTTAAAGACGCAAAAATGCCAAGAAAAGAATTTATAACCTCATTTACAGAAAATGAGGCCAGCCCGGAATGGCTGGACAAATATTTGCAAACTTCTGAGTCTTATGTGGAAGTATTGCGGGCAAACGAAAAGGAAATCAGAAAAGCGCAGAAAACCTTGTCTGAAATTGAAGCGGAATATGGCTTAACCATCAGTGGGTTAAAGGATATTAACCGTCGTATGTCTATTGGTGAAGCCAAAGCACGACGCGCTAAAAAAGAAATGATAGAGGCCAATTTAAGGCTGGTTATTTCGATTGCAAAAAAATATACTAATCGCGGTTTGCAGTTTTTGGATTTAATCCAGGAAGGCAATATTGGTTTGATGAAAGCTGTTGATAAGTTTGAATACCGTCGGGGCTATAAGTTTTCAACTTATGCAACCTGGTGGATCAGACAGGCGATCACGCGCTCAATTGCGGATCAGGCCAGGACTATTCGTATTCCTGTGCACATGATTGAAACCATAAACAAGCTCAATCGTATTTCAAGACAGATTTTGCAAGAATTAGGTAGGGAAGCGACGCCGGAAGAATTGGCCGAAAAAATGGAAATGCCGGAAGACAAAGTTAGAAAAGTACTAAAAATCGCTAAAGAGCCGATTTCCATGGAAACGCCTATTGGTGATGATGAAGATTCCCATCTGGGTGATTTTATTGAAGACGCAAAGGTTTTGTCGCCAGTGGAATCAGCAACGATTGCCGGGTTGAGAGAATCAACACAAAATGTACTGGCTGGATTAACTGCCAGAGAAGCAAAGGTATTAAGAATGCGGTTCGGTATTAACATGAATACCGACCACACGTTAGAAGAAGTTGGCAAGCAATTTGATGTTACTCGTGAACGAATTCGTCAGATTGAAGCCAAAGCATTACGTAAATTAAGGCATCCATCACGATCAGAGCAATTGCGCTGTTTCCTTGATGGGGAATAATCGTCAGTAAGGGCCCTTAGCTCAGTTGGTTAGAGCGTCCGACTCATAATCGGCAGGTCGTAGGTTCAAGTCCTACAGGGCCCACCATTCACAAAAAAGGCTGCTTTTGCAGCCTTTTGCATATTTGGTTTATTTTTTCGAGGAAGGGGACAATGAGCAATAACTTTATATTTACATCAGAATCTGTTTCAGAAGGGCATCCGGATAAGGTTGCTGATCAAATTTCTGATGCCATTCTTGATGCGTTGTTGGCGCAAGATCCTAAGTCCCGCGTTGCTTGTGAAACACTAGTAAAAACCGGCATGGTCGTACTGGCTGGCGAAATAACCACGAATGCTTGGGTTGATACCGAAGAATTGGTTAGAAAAGTCGTTTGCGATATTGGTTATGACAACGGTGATATAGGCTTTGATGGCAAGAGCTGTGCGGTGCTAAATGCTATAGGCAAGCAATCTGCGGATATTGCTATGGGTGTTGATGAAGGTGAAGATCACGAACAGGGTGCGGGTGACCAAGGCTTAATGTTTGGCTATGCCAGTAACGAAACTGATGTCTACATGCCTGCACCAATCACCTATTCGCACTTGTTAGTTAAGCGTCAGGCAGAAATACGCAAAAATAAGACCTTACCCTGGTTGCGCCCTGATGCCAAGAGCCAGATTACGTTCCGTTATGAAAACAGCAAACCTGTTGCTATTGACGCAGTGGTTTTATCTACCCAGCATTCTCCAGAAATCAGTGCTAAGGCTTTACATGAAGCGGTTATGGATGAAATTATCCTGCCGGTATTGCCAAAAGAATGGCTGCATAAAGACACCAAATTTTTTATTAACCCAACCGGGCAATTTGTCATCGGTGGTCCCGTGGGTGATTGCGGTTTAACGGGTCGCAAAATTATTGTGGATAGCTACGGCGGCATGGCCAGACATGGTGGCGGTGCTTTTTCAGGTAAAGATCCTTCAAAAGTTGACCGTTCAGCTGCCTATATGGCTCGCTATGTGGCTAAAAATATTGTTGCAGCGGGTTTGGCTGAGCGCTGTGAAATTCAGGTTTCATATGCTATTGGCGTTGCAGAGCCCACGTCCATCAGTGTTGAAACTTTTGGTACCAGCAAATTATCTGAAGACAGATTAGTGCAAATCGTCAGAGATCATTTTGACTTACGCCCCAAAGGTTTGATTGCCCAGTTGGATTTATTAAAGCCAATTTATCAACCTACTGCCTCTTATGGTCACTTTGGTCGTACAGAAGCGTCATTCTCTTGGGAAAAAACCGATAAAATTGACGCGCTTAAAGATGCTGCTAATCTGTAACTAACCCAATTAACGAGTGGAATTGAAGATGAGCCAACAAGATTATAAAGTCGCTGATATTAATTTGGCTGCATGGGGCCGCAAGGAAATAAATATTGCTGAAACTGAAATGCCCGGTTTAATGGCATTACGGCAAGAGTATGGCGCTGAGCAACCTTTAAAAGGTGCGCGGATTGCCGGCTGTTTGCATATGACTATTCAAACAGCCGTATTAATGGAAACCTTAACTGCATTAGGTGCTGAAGTTCGTTGGTCATCTTGCAATATTTTCTCAACTCAAGATCATGCGGCATCGGCTATGGCGGCGGCAGGTATTCCGGTTTTTGCCTGGAAAGGTGAAACTGAAGCCGAAGCTGATTGGTGTATTGAACAAACCATCATTGGTCCAAACGGCTGGCGACCTAACATGATTTTGGATGATGGCGGCGACCTCACCAACATGATGCACGATAAATTCCCTGAGCTGATATCTGATGTTAAAGGTTTGTCGGAAGAAACCACCACTGGCGTATTGCGTTTATATGAACGCGTCGCCAAAGGCACACTAAAAGTTCCTGCGTTTAATGTCAATGATTCCGTCACTAAATCCAAATTCGATAACCTGTACGGATGTCGCGAATCATTAGTGGACGGCATCAAGCGTGCTACTGATGTCATGATCGCGGGCAAAATTGCCGTAGTTTGCGGTTATGGTGACGTAGGTAAAGGTTGTGCACAATCATTGCGCGGCTTAGGTGCGACTGTCTGGGTCACTGAAATCGACCCGATTTGTGCTTTACAAGCGGCAATGGAAGGTTACCGAGTGGTGACTATGGAAGATGCTGCGCCACTTGCCAACATTTTTGTCACCGCAACGGGTAACTACCATATTATCCGCCATGAACACATGCAAGTGATGCGCGATCAGGCCATTGTATGCAATATCGGCCATTTTGACTCTGAAATTGAAATTTCCGCTTTGCGTAAATACCCTTGGGAAAACATTAAGCCGCAAGTGGATCATGTGATTTTTCCTGATGGCAAACGCTTGATTATCTTGGCAGAAGGCCGCTTGGTTAACTTGGGCTGTGCTACAGGACATCCAAGCTTTGTGATGTCAAACTCGTTTTGTAACCAGGTTTTGGCGCAAATTGAGCTTTGGAAAAACGCGGCCCAATACGAAAACAAAGTCTACATCCTGCCTAAAAAGTTAGATGAAAAAGTCGCCAGATCACATTTACAGCAATTGGGTGTTAATTTAACTGTGTTGACCGCAGAGCAGGCTAAATACATCAATGTTCCTGTAGAAGGACCTTATAAAGCGGATCATTATCGTTATTAATTTAGAAGCGACCACCCTTGCTATTTGGCAAGGGTAGTGTGTTTCGAACTTAAGTAACAACCAAAACGTTGATAACGTTAGCTAACTGCGCTGGTAAGTCCATCACTATGCAATCACAAAAAAAACATCCACAACTGTTTAGTTTTGAATTTTATCCGCCCAAAACTGACGAAGGTGCCAGCAACTTGCAGTTGGTGCAAGAAAAGCTGGCAAAAACCAATCCAGAATTTTTTTCAGTGACATTTGGTGCTGGCGGCTCAACACGCGACAAAACGTTTACAACCGTCATCGACATTCAATCCAAAGGCATTCCGGCAGCGCCGCATCTATCGTGCGTAGCTTCTACCAAAGAAAATATTCGCGCCATACTTAATAGTTATCAGGAAAACGGTATTGGTAGAATTGTTGCTTTAAGAGGCGATTTGCCTTCCGGCATGATGTCGGCTGGTGAGTTTCGCTATGCCAATGAATTGGTTGAATTTATTCGCCAGGAAACAGGTGATGATTTTAAAATCCATGTCGCCGCCTATCCAGAAGTTCATCCACAAGCTCCTAGTGCCGCTGTCGATTTTAAAAATTTTAAACGTAAAGTTGATGCTGGTGCGAATGCGGCTATTACGCAATATTTTTATAATGCCGAAGCCTATTTTTATTTTGTTGATAACTGCGAAAAACACGGCATAACCATCCCGATTGTGCCAGGCATTATGCCCATTACCCAGTACTCACAACTATTCCGTTTTTCTGAAATGTGCGGTGCAGATATACCGCGCTGGATGCGCAAGCGTTTGGAAGATTTTGGTGATGATCGTGAATCCATACAAGCATTCGGCTTGGATTTGGTAACTAGCCTTTGTCAGCGACTATTGGATGCCGGTGCACCAGGCCTGCATTTTTATACCATGAACCAAGCAGCACCATCGCTGGCTATTTTGGAAAATTTAAAGCGCTAATGCCTCTTTATTAGCGGGCTAATGATCATGTCACTGGCCCAAAAACCTTTGTTTATCTTTGCTCCACTAGGCCAATAGGCGCAGTATGGATAACCAGTCATTATCTGCCCGCGATCTTTCAGTACTTTGGCACCCTTGCACCCAAATGAAAGATCATGAAGACTATCCAATTATCCCCATCAAATCGGGAAAAGGCGTTTGGTTAGAAGATTTTGACGGCAACCGCTATTTGGATGCCATCAGTTCCTGGTGGGTTAATTTGTTTGGCCATGCCAATCCTATTATAAATGCGGCCTTAAAAGCACAATTGGATAGTTTGGAGCATGTTATTTTCGCCGGCTTTAGTCATGAGCCGGGCATTGCTTTAGCTGAAAAATTGCTTGAAATTTCCCCTGTTGGATTAGATCGTTGCTTCTATGCCGATAACGGCTCATCAGCTGTTGAAGTTGCGTTGAAAATGAGCTTTCATTACTGGCGCAATCAAGGTCAGCAACAGAAATCAAAATTCATTACCCTGGAAAACAGTTATCACGGCGAAACCTTGGGCGCATTAGCGGTCGGGAATGTGGATTTGTACAAACAAACCTATGCGCCGTTGTTGATGGATGTGATTACCGTGCCTAGCCCTGATTGCTATTATCGGGAAACAGGGGAATCCTGGTACGATTATTCAGTGCGCCAGTTTGGCTTCATGGAACAAACACTACAACAACATGCTCAGTCGGTAAGCGCTGTTATTATTGAACCACTGGTGCAATGCGCTGGCAATATGCGCATGTATGATCCGGTCTATCTGGAGTTACTGGCTAAGGCCTGCAAAAAATACCAAGTGCATTTAATTGCAGATGAAATTGCCGTGGGCTTTGGGCGCACTGGCACTTTGTTTGCCTGCGAACAGGCTAAAATTACGCCCGATTTTATGTGTTTATCTAAAGGCTTGACTGGCGGTTACTTGCCGTTATCGGCCGTGTTAACCAGTAATCAGGTTTATCAGGCATTTTATGATGATTACACCAAGTTGACCGCGTTTTTACATTCGCATAGTTACACTGGCAACGCCTTGGCCTGCAGAGCAGGCTTGGCAAGCATAGGCATTTTTCAGCAACAAGGGATTATTGAAAAAAATCAGCAGTTAGCCAAATTGTTGGCAAATGTCTCTGAACGTTTTAAGCAGCATAAAAATGTGGCTGAAGTCAGACAGACTGGCTTAATCGTGGCGATAGAACTAGTCAAAAACTAAACAACCTTATCCTTGGCAAGAACGACGCGGCTTAAGGGTGTATCAGGCTGCGTTAGTAAAAGGCGTATTATTAAGGCCGTTGGGTAATGTGATTTATTTTATGCCGCCTTATGTTATCAATGAGCATGAGTTGGCGTTGATGGCTGATGTAGCGTGGCAAGCTATAGAACTAGCGGTAAAGGATTAAAATGCGAATCTCCAGACTGTACGTGCCTCTGGCATTGGCAATAGACAAATTAATTGAATTGGATGAAGAAAGTGCGCATTATGTAAGAACAGTGCTGCGCCTTAAAAAAGACCAGGAGTTGATTTTATTTAACGGTGCAGACGGCGAATATTTAACCACAATTGCCGAAGTTAGCCGCAAAACCGTCTCCGTCACCATTAAACAATGGCAAGAACGAGATAATGAATCACCTTTACAAATCTATTTGGGCCTGGGAATTGCTCGCGGCGACCGTATGGACTTTGCGGTGCAAAAGGCGGTGGAATTGGGTGTTAATCACATAACACCACTGCTGACTGAGCGCTGTGTGGTGCAATTTAAAGGTGAAAAAAAACCGCAACGCTTAATTCATTGGCAAAAAATAGTGCAGCATGCCTGTGAGCAAAGCGGCCGGACGGTATTGCCTGATTTGACTGAAATTATCCAGTTGCAAGACTGGTGCAACAAGCAACAAGGCTTAAAAGTGTTTCTAGACCCTTACGCGCAAACCTCACTGGCCGATTTAAAACCAGAAAATATGAAGGTGACTTTGTTAACAGGCCCAGAAGGTGGTTTTTCTGATCAAGAGCGCGAGTTAGCAAAATCAGCCGGATTTATTCCCGTGCGGTTAGGTAAACGCATACTCAGAACAGAAACGGCTTCGCTGTCAGCTTTAGCAGCCGTGCAAATGCTCTGGGGTGATTTTGGAGATTACCAACCATGATTTTGCGCTATGCTGCAGCGGCATTTTTGCCCATGATTATATTGCTGGTGTTGACGCTGATAGCTTGTGTTGTTGCGTATGGCTTTGTTGAAATAACCGGTGATCAGGCGGCCTTACGCAAACTGATCATTCGCTTGTCGCAGTTATCGTTACTGCTGAGTATCTATCCAGCCATGCGTTATTTTAACTGGCGGCTTGCTGACTTAGGGTATGCGCCTCGGCCTGAGTTTTTAAAGCAAATTGCCCAAGGCTTTGCATTGGGTTTAATCACGTTAATCCCTGTTTTTATAACACTTTATGCCTTGGGCATCAATGTGGTTGATGAAGTCAGGGCATGGACTGTGTTTTTAACCGCAAAGCGGGTGGTACTGTCATTGTTATTGGCATTGTTGATTGGTGTCGTGGAAGAGTCAGTGTTTCGCGGCATGTTGTTGACTGGTTTAAAAGCCAAAGTGCCCGTGCTGGCAGCCATCTTAATTAGCTCGGTGTACTTTGCCGGCTTGCATTTTCTGGATAACAAAACGCCCATTCCGCAGCAAGAATTTAATTTTTTTAGTAGCTTGCAATTATTAGCGCAAGCCTATGCCAATGTGTTTGACGCCAAAAACCTGGGCACTTTTTTTGCGTTAATGATGGTGGGGATTTTTCTGGCGGTTATCCGAACCCAGGTAAAGCATAGCTTGGGCTTATGTATCGGTTGTCATGCCGGCTGGGTTTGGCAAATGAAGATGAGCGGCTTTATTTTTGATACCAATTACGCCTCAAAATATCTTTATCTAGTCACCAGCTTCAATTATGTAATAGGTCCACTGGTGACGGTTTGGCTGTTTTTGGCTGTGGTTGGATATTTTTTGTATAAAAGGTACAACGGTTACAGAAGTTAAATACTAAATTTTAACTCTGCTAGCGGCCTTAGTGTAGACATCGTTATTTTCCCTTTTACCAACAGCAATTACAAAAACAACGATTTCATGATTATCGACTTCATAAACAAGCCGATAGCCAACAGAGCGCAGCTTGATTTTGTAAGCGCAATCAAAGTTAATCAGTCAATTGGCTTCAATATGGGGATTTTCTAAACACTTTTTCAACTTGGTTTTAAATTGCTTTTTGACACTATTGTCTAGCTTGTCCCATTCCTTTTTTGCGCTTGGTAGAAATTTTAATTTATAAGTCATCAAGCTCAACGTCTATTGCTAATGGCTTTTCTGACTGCCTCGCTTTAACTATTTCACCTAATTCATAATCTTCCAGTTTACTCAATAGCAATTCATAAACAGCAG